>Ga0315538_1001448_pt1 | contig 14134 bp, 10 predicted proteins | sample SalMarSW160230MG_2_FD_203834 | JGI IMG/M metagenome (GOLD analysis project Ga0315538, IMG submission 203834) | Salt marsh sediment microbial communities from the Plum Island Ecosystem LTER, Massachusetts, United States - Salt Marsh Sediment SW1601-230 ...
CCTTGAACATCGATAGAAAGAATTTAATTCCATAGATATAGATTTTAGGAGGATACCCAATGTCTAATATTATTCAGGAAAAAGTCGACCAAGCCATTCAGATCTTGGAGGAAATGAAAATTGATCTGTGGTTAACCTTCGTACGCGAGACCACAGCAGCAAGCGACCCTGTATTGCCATTAATTTACGGGCATGACCTGACCTGGCAGAGCGCCTTAATTCTTACCCGAGGAGGTGAGCGCTTCGCTATTGTTGGTCAGTTTGAAGCGGAAACAGCGCGACGTACCGGGGCTTATACCACTGTTTTGCCTTATGACGAGTCGGTCAGCCCGGCTCTACTCCACACTTTGGAGCGTATATACCCTCGGCAAATCGCCCTTAATTATTCCCTCAATGATCCTTATGCTGATGGGCTTGGTTCCGGCATGCATCAACTTTTACTCGATCATTTCGGGGAAACTCCTTGGGAGCAGCGCATCATATCAGCTGAGATGATAATTGCAGCCCTTCGTGGTCGCAAAACCCCCACCGAAGTTAAGCGGATTAAAACGGCTATCGCTACGACGGAAGAAATTTATCGGCGTACTTTCGACTATGTAAAAGAGAAAATGAGCGAAGTACACATCAGCGAGTTCATGCATTCTCAACTTACGGAATTCAAAGTCAAGGAAGCTTGGGAGATTGGACATTGCCCGATTGTCAACGCTGGTTCACATTCGTCCGTGGGGCATGTTGGACCAACGGATACCAAGGTAATGCGTGGTCAACTTTTGCATATTGATTTTGGAGTCAAACAAGACGATTACTGCTCTGATATCCAACGCATGGTTTATTTTCTGGATACTGGTGAAACAGCACCACCCAAAGTCGTTCAGCATGGTTTTGACACGATCGTGCGAGCTATCCAGGAAGCTGTCTCTGCCATGAAGCCAGGGGTTCCTGGTGTAGAGATCGATGCAATTGCCCGTAGGGTTGTCACTGAGGCCGGTTATCCGGAATTTAAATATGCCACTGGTCATCATCTGGGGCGTAACGCCCACGATGGTGCCGGCATCCTGGGGCCGCGTTGGGAACGTTATGGAAAGACGCCAGATTATCCTTTAGAAGCTGGTAATGTGTTCACCGTCGAACCCGGATTGATGGTCCCCGCTTATGGTTATATGGGCCTCGAAGAAGACGTACTGGTAACTGAATCAGGAGCTGAATTCTTAACAACACCGCAGACAGAACTGGTTCTTAAGTGAATACATCGACCGTAACCCCTACTAGCGGGATAAAAAGTAGGGGCACACGAGGATCGTAAACCAGAAATCTATAAGGCTATTTCAATCAAGCGCCCGGTCTAATATCTCTTCCATTTCTGTTTGGGTTAATTTCAACGGGTTGCCTTGCATACTACTAGATCGAGCGGCTTTTCCAATGAGTTCAGGGTAATCAGCTCGAGTGAGTCCATATGTCGATAAGGCTGGAATTTCAAGCTGCTGTGTGAGTCTCTCTGTCCATTCGACACCCTCTTTAGCTACAGCTGAAAAATCGCCCGTCAGAATCTTAGCTATTTCGTTATAGCGGTCTACTATCTGGCTTTGGGGAGCTCGTGCTTGGAGCGCCCGCAGATTGATCCCCATCACCGCTGGTAATAACCGGGCGCATATAGCCCCATGAGGCGCTTCGAACATGCCTCCGAATGGACCGGCAAAACCATGAATAGCTCCAAGCTTGGCATTGGCTAAGGCTAGTCCACTGAAAAGACTCGCCAGACACATATCCTCACGAGTGTTGATATCGTGACCATCCCGATAGGCAGGCAGTAACGAGCGCCCTGCTCGGGATAAACCTTCTCGGCACAATGCATCTGTCATGGGATTGGATTTAATAGATACGTAGGGTTCGATCAGTTGGGTGAGAGCATCCATGCCCGAGAAGGCTGTCTGGTGCGATGGTAAGCTCAACGTCAGTTCCGGATCGATCAATGCGACCCGTGGCAGCATCAAGAGGCTACGTAAACTGACCTTGACTCGTTTTTCAGGCGAACCGATAACCGCGTTGCGTGACACCTCAGAACCAGTACCGGCAGTCGTTGGGATGGCGATGTAAGGTAAGGGGGGTTTGATAAGAGGCTTGCCCCTACCGATCACCTCCATATAATCGTAAATATCCCCTTCATTGGTGAATAAAATCGCGATGGCTTTCCCGGTGTCAATGGCGCTACCACCACCAAAACTAATCACGATATCGCATTGGTTACGACGGGCAATTTCTAGCCCTTGACTGACTATGGTGACGGTTGGTTCAGCGAGTACCGGAAAGATCATGGTCTTAATATCACCAGCTGCCAGTAGGCGGAGGAGCGGTTTGGCTCTATCTTCCGAACTACCAGTTACTATAAGAGCACTTCTTCCCAATGCAGTAGCGATCGTTCCAGCTTCAGACAACTTACCTGCACCAAAAATAAGGCGCGTAGCAGTTGCAAATTCAAAGGGCTCTACCATAAAACCTCCTCAGCCACATCTTGAACAGCTTCTGTACCTCCAAACAAAATATGCCTTTATTTCGAGTACCCGGTAATGGCTTTCTAAGATGATTTACTGCCAACCAGCATCATCAGGAAAGATGTTATTGTATTTTGCACTTGTGCGAGGTTCTGCCATCATACCCTCCACCGCCTGGCGCCATCTGGAGTAATGGGATGTCTCTTTATGCCTGGCCGGATCCTCAATCGTCCGATAAACCTCCACCAGCACAAAATGAGTCTCATCATCCTGGTCTTGGATAACATCAAAACGAGTAATGCCTGGCTCCTTGACGCTATTGCGGGCATTATCCAAAGTCGCTTCACGAAACGCTTCGAGATATTCTGGTTTTACATAGACGTGGACATGAACGATATGCATGATTAATCTCCTAAAGACAATAATGTGTTGTTCAATTTATCAAAATCTCTCATGAACGATAGCCTCCTCTGCAACTGGCATCCCTGCGGTTAGTATTATTCCTGTATTTTTTCTATTAAATAACTGTCATCCTGATAAACTTTTTCGAAAGTCGCGCAGTGGGGCATGTTTCCACTTTTTTCCAAGATCACATGAGTAACTCCGGCTGTTTCGATTATTTGATCGAGCAAACTACAACTATCTCCTTGATACCTGTAAAAACGGTCTGCGGCTTGTATCCTCGCATACCATTCCAGCACTTCCTGATTCTGATAAGGGATCGATTTGAAATCAATATAAACCGGAGCTTCGGTAACAAGCCGAAAGTCCTGTAATTTTGGGGGAATTAAATAGTTGTCTTCCGCAGACTTGCTTTTATATACATAATTCATCATGGCGCGATTATTAGAGCTGCTTTGTCGGTTGAGATCCAAAGTAAAGCGAGTAGCGCCGACAATAATCAAGCCGGCTTACCAATGAGAAATTTATCTAGTTGTACAAAGACGAGATAAGCTACGACCATCGAAGTAGAAAGTGGAACCAAGACGACAGAAATTCGCCAGGGAAATAACAAGGCAAGGTAATTGCTATTGACGAATGCCTGTATGAATGTTAAGGAGATCGTCATTACTGTGAGGACCAACATGATTGGAAATAAACTCGTACGACGGAGTAAGGCAATCGCCGAGAACACCAGCGCGAGTTGGATATAAACGCTGATATCCAGCCAATTAGCGATCAGGGCATGGTGCGGGATTCTATAATTTACCAAAATATCCCTGGCTTGTTGGGCAATCTCAGAGGCTGTACCACCAAAGGATTTGTAAACATAAGCCAGAACAGGAAATACCAGAACAAGGGAGACGATTCCCAATAGGATTGATTTGGAGGCACTACCTTCTTCTTTAAAAACTACCCACATATACGCCAATGTGAGTAAGGCTGCGCTGAGCAAGTAAGTCGGGTGAAAGGTGACTGCCAAAGCAGAAGCAAATAACGCTGCATATCTTCGCTTTTGTAGAAATAGATAGATCGAAACGATCAAGAACACCCCAAACGTGCTTGGTTGGAATACAGGACCGAACAAGCGTTGCCCAGCCACGCCACCCTCAAACAGATACGCCCAGTTTGGATTGATCGCCTGCGAGATCAAGAACCGCAATGCAGCCGAATGAAGTCCTAATATGAGCGCAAAATAAATTATCGTCGATTTTTGAGACTGCGCTTTGAAAAGCGTTCTAGCAATGCCCAGCAAGCTAAAAAGGTATATCCCTAGCAGTATTGCATACCATAAATAGAACCACATATAAGTGTGGCTGAATCTGTAGGTTATATATACTAAAAAGCTGAAAACCGGTGTGGGGTCAAGTGTGTTGGCGAGCCAATCTTGTTTGAGGAAACCAATCCCGGCTTCTGCCAAACCATGCAGAAAATATTGATTCTGATTTGATGTAAATAGAGGTGATTGAGCATAAACAACTGTGAAAATAAAAGTCCAGGACGAATACTTAAGAAAGAGGGGCAACCATTTCTGAGCTCGCCGATCGGTCGATTCCATGGCAGCGATTTTATCACCTGTCTCACCAAAAAGGATAACAAACCTGGAAAACGACTATAACACCGGGCCCGTCTCGTAATTTCTCCACCAACCTGAATGATATAATCTTTAATTGAACGCGAAATTAACCCGCTTAGTTTATCGATTTTAAAACGCCAGACAGGGAAATATCAAGGGGATAGATATGCGAATTGACGGTCGCAAACTCAACCAGATCAGACCAGTAACCATCACTCCTGGATATATCGTTTACCCAGAGGGTTCCATATTAATTGGGATGGGAGAAACCAAGGTGTTGTGCAATGTGACCATTGAAAATGGCGTGCCATCCTGGAAGCGAGATCAAAACCTTCCTGGAGGTTGGGTTACCGCCGAATATGCCATGTTACCCCGTGCCACCCAACGCCGTACGCCGCGCGAAATATTCCGACCGGGCAGTCGCACTCAGGAAATCCGGCGCTTGATTGGTCGCAGTCTGCGAGCTGCAGTAGATCTTGTGAATTTAGGTCCCCGTACCTGTATCGTAGATTGCGACGTGTTGCAAGCTGACGGCGGGACCCGTACAGCCGCCATCACGGGGGGGTATGTCGCTTTGTATATGGCTTTGAACAAGTTGATCAAGGCGGGGACTTTACCGTCAGATACCTTGAAACCTGGGATCGCAGCTATCAGCGTTGGAATTGTGAGTGGGGTGGCAATGCTGGATCTTTGCTACGAGGAAGATGCTGCAGCAGATGTTGATATCAATGTTGTAATGTCATCAGAGGGAAAATATGTAGAAATTCAAGGAACTGCGGAAGGCGCAGCTTTCTCCCGGCGAGATTTCAACGAATTACTCGATCTCGCTTACATTGGGATCGGTGAATTGCTCAACATCCAGAATGAAGCCCTGGATGATATTGCCTGAAATGAGGGTGATATCTCCGCTATTTCTGTCGAGATCGATATTGGGTCAGTGTTAAACCGTCTCACAAGCGCCGTCATTTTGGCAGCCGGGAAAGGGTCGCGACTTTACCCTCTCACCCGCCACCGCTCAAAGGCGATGATGCCCATACTTGGTGTACCCATCATTGAACGCATTATTGAAAACCTGGCTTCCAATGGTTTGAACGATTTTATCATCGTAGCGCAACCCAATGACCGTCAATTAATTCGACATTTTCGTTACCACTCAACAATAGATGTGCAGGTCCGTTTGGTTTTCCAACACCAGCCTCGAGGAACTGCAGATGCTCTAAGCCAGGCAGCACCGTTAATAAAAGGCGCTTTCATGCTATCTGCTTGCGACAGCCTGGTCAACGCTCAAGATATCGGCCGATTGATCTCAACCTGGGGGTCGAATCCCCGGCTCGACGCTGTTCTAGCGCTGATGCCAGTTAGTGATAAACACTTCAAGAATAGTGGTATCGTCGAGATGAATGGGGAGAGCATCAGACGTATTATAGAAAAGCCAGCGACTTGGCAAACCCACTCAAATATTTCCAGCCTGCCCCTTTACTGTTTCTCGCCCCGGATTTTAGATTTTCTCAAGGAGGTGCCGCTTTCTCCCAGAGGCGAGTACGAGATACAAGATGCTATCCAAATGTTGATCGACGACCATCTTCCAACCAAAGGTGTGTTCATAGACCAGCGCTTGCCCTTGACCAATCCAGAAGATCTGTTAAAAATCAATAAGTTCTATCTAAAGAATGATATTGCCTATGCTAAATCGTCCTATTTTCGAATCGGATCAAATTGCCAGCTTATCCCACCTTTTCACATTGAATATGGAACAGTAATAGGTGAGGGTTGCAGCATAGGTCCCTTTGTCTACATAGAAAAGAATTGCAGAATCGGTGATAGAGTCCGGCTCCAAAATGTGGTACTGTTGGAAGGCATTACCCTGGCGAATGATGCCAACATTACCGGGAAAGTAGTCCTCTAACGCTTGAATGTTGTATGGTATACAACTGAAGCATTGATTGCAGGACAATATAAGGGAGATGTGGATGTTAAAGAAGATTGCCTTTATTACATACGAAACTCAATATGCTCCAAGCGGTGGAATTTCCGCGGTTATGGCCAGATTGCCGCAGCAAGTTAGTAGAGCTTCACAACTCGCGAGCATTGTGATAACCCCTTTCCACCATAGAATATCAAAGACAGCCACAATCATAGATCAAATGGAACAAGTCGGTACTTTTAAGGTCCCCTTTGATGGCATAAAAAAGACCGTTATCCTACATAAATTTAAGGGTGACCAAAATCAATATTTCTTACAGCCAAAGGATAAACTTTTCTTCGCTGGCTCCCGCCATCCCTATGATCTAAAACTTAACCCGGAAGATAGGACGCCCGCATTACTGCGGGATGCCTTGTTCTTCGGGTCTGCTGTGGTTCGAGCGCTCCCGATCATCTCTCCACAAACTATCTGGATTATGATGATGCAAGATTGGGAGGCAGCCACAGCGGTATTAGCGTTGACCAGAACCGAACTTATTGAGTACAAAGCTTTCCTGACATTACACAACAGTTATGACAACCAAGCCAGGGACAATGATCTACTTCGCTTCGCTATCGACCCTACACTTTGTCCAGGGAAAACTATTCTCGAGCGCGCCTTGCCCTTGGTTAACAAGCCGGTTTTTACAGTTTCAGAGACTTTTTCATCAGATTTCAGGGAAGAGACCTTGCAAACCGAAATATTGGCGCCTCATCTAAGAAGTATCTTATCTACAATATTGGTGGGGGTTAATAATGGCCTTTTCATTGATACGGTAGTGCCAAACGATATTTTAACGACAGCAAGGGGCGGGAATTATTTTGGATTGGGGAAATGGAAATCAGCAAACCGCCAGAAAGCTTTGGCAGCCCTGGATGTATTAAAACCAACAAAAGATAAACCGTTATGGGGAAATCTGGAAAAATTAAAACGAGATGATGCTCCCTGGTTTGTTCTAGCTGGTCGTGATGATCCCCGTCAAAAGGGCTTTGATGTTGCTTGCCTAGCTATCAGGGGCTTCCTGGAAGGGGGCGGAGATGCGCGTTTCTTGATTTTGCCAATCCCTGGGGATGAAGGATTAGTAGGACTTTCCTTCTTAAAGAAATTAGCTCGAAGCTTTCCAGATCAAGTAATAGTATTACCTTTTCTCTTCCGGGAAGGGTATTTTGTCACCTTGCAAGGCGCAACATATGGAATAATGCCATCTCTCTATGAGCCATTTGGCATGGCAAATGAATTTTATTTAATGGGAACGGTAGGAATTGGACGGGCGACCGGAGGGATTCTGCAACAGATCGTCCCTTTCAGAGCAGCCTCCGCCTTCAGTCCCGCTGTCCAGATTCGCTCGGACCGACTATACGGGTCCTCTGCCCACCCAACAGGCATCCTTTACCGTGAACCTGATGACATCCCTTCAGCCATTGCAGACTGGCAAGGGATCAATGCAGCTGATTACAACCAACTTGGTCAAAAACCGGACCGGGTTGAACAGCGTACTTCATTCAGAATTTTCCGAGAGATGGCAGAGGAACTTCAGCTCGCAATAAAAGATGGGGTGAGAATATACCAGCAACAGCCTCACCTGTACTACGGCATGCTCGTCGAGGGGATCACTTATCTTCAAAACAGTTTTTCATGGGAACGCACCTCCCAAACTTACGCGCGTTATATAATATAAAGTTTCTTTCGCGATCGATAAGAACCTGTCCGGGACCGCTAATCGCTATGACGCATCTCAAATCAACCATACTTTCTTTCCAACGCATCAAACTATTAAATATGCTTCGTACAATTCGTTACGCCCTCACTAGAGATTGGTTGGATAAAAACCAGCGGGAGGGTGAGAGATCTTCAGCTCCCTATCTGACACCAGGAAAACTTCTAGAAGTTAAGAACCTCCCATGTGGTGCCCGATTTGAATTCGAACGTACCGAATTAGAAGTGATTTTCGTTTCGCCGTATTTTGTACGGGTTTCATGGGGCACAGAAGATAGCCCAATTTCCTATGCTTTGACGGAAAACGAATGGCCCGATGTGAAAATTAGCATTAATCAGGATGTCCACGGTTGGGACCTATCGTGCGATACCTTCTCGATCCATATCAATGAAAATGGGAGATTAACTTATCGAGATCTCAGTGGCCATATTCTTCGGCAAGAGTTATCTCCCATCCGCAAGGACGAAGCTTGGTTTCATCTTGCTCAAATGGAATCAGACCTTCATGTCTATGGCTTAGGCGAACGAGCGGCCTCCCTTAATCTGCGAGGGGGAACTTACCAGGTTTGGAATACAGATCCACGCGGAGGTTATAGCCCCGGACAGGATCCACTTTACCTGAACATCCCGGTCTATCTTGGTATGCATGAGGGTGGCAGCTATCTCATTTTTTATGAAAACCCTTACAAAGCCAGCTTTTCCTTTCAAGATTTGAAACCCGATTTCCTCGAAGGGTCTGATATACCTCTGGGTGTTTACGAACAGGTTTCTACTGTGCACTTTGAGAAAGGCATGTTACGCTATTATTTCTTCCCCGGTTCTCCAGATCACGTCATTAAGCTTTTCACCCAACTAACTGGACGCCCTGCCTTGCCGCCTCGCTGGGCATTGGGCTACCACCAATCTCGTTGGGGTTACAAAAGTGAATCGGATATCTACGCAATTGCTGAAGGTTTCTCGCAGTATGATCTTCCCATCTCGGCAATTCACCTGGACATCGATTATATGGATGGATACCGAGTGTTTACCGTGGATACTCAGCGATTCCCTGATCTGGCTGGTCTGTCGAATGAACTTATAAAAAAGGATATACGGCTTGTCGCGATTCTAGACCCAGGGGTTAAATACGATCAAGACTTTTTCTTATTTTCTGAAGGGCTGAAAAAAGGTTTGTTTTGCACTTTGCCGGATGGAAAGTTACTCATTGGTCTAGTCTGGCCGGGTTGGTCGGTATACCCAGATTTTACCGATCCTGTTGTGCGCAAGTGGTGGGGCAAACAATACTCCAGATTGCTTGAACAGGGTATCGCCGGGATATGGCACGATATGAACGAACCCACATCCTTTGCAGCCTGGGGAGACCTCTCACTACCTCTCTGCACCTGTCACAACTTAGAAGGTCGTCGTGGCGACCACCGGCAGGCGCATAACGTTTATGGTCTATTGATGAATAAATCTGGATTCGAGGCAATAAATGAGTCGATGCCGGCGCAACGCCCATGGTTACTTTCTCGCTCCGGATGGGCGGGCATAGGAAGGTACTCGTGGGTTTGGACCGCTGATATCGAAAGCACCTGGGCAGCTTTACGGCAGACAGTGCCTACTCTCATTGGATTAGGGCTATCGGGCGTCCCCTTTTCCGGTTCGGATATAGGCGGTTTCTTGGGGAATCCCTCAGCCGAACTCTATGTCCGCTGGTTTCAATTTGCTGCCTTTACCCCGTTTTTCCGCTCGCATTCGGCCTTAGGTACATACCCCCGGGAGCCCTGGAGATTTGGCGAACCCGTATTAAGCATCATCCGAGACACCTTAAAGCTGAGGTATAAACTGATACCCTACTTTTACAGTCTCGCATGGGAGGCGATGCAGTTTGGTTTTCCATTGGTTCGTCCAAGTTTTTGGCAGAACCCTGATAATAAGGAACTTTGGGAGGTTGAAGATCAATTTCTTTTAGGAAACTCCCTGTTAGTAGCTCCAGTTCTCGAGCAGAGTATGACTTCTCGAAGTGTGTTCCTACCAAGCGGTCAGTGGTACGATTTTTGGAATGAGAATTCATACCATGGGCCAGGAAAGATACAGCTTCCGGTGGAATTAAATACCATCCCGATATTAGTGCGCGCTGGCAGTCTGCTCCCAATGGTAGAAGATGGCAACCTTGTATTACATCTCTATCCCATATCGGAAGATGAATTCGAGAGTTGGCTTTACTCTGATGCCGGAGATGGTTATGGTCCCTGTCGAATGGATGAGTTCTATATATCGAAGTCAAAAATGGGCGTAGATATTCGCCATGACCACGCAGGGCATTACGCTTTCCCATATAAAAATATATCTATCCGCCTGCACGGATTTTCCGCAAAACGCGCCTGGGTTGATAATAAGGAAATCGCTTGCCAGGAGGACTTGGTTGAATCAGGTCTGTTTGATATCATCCGGATCGAAGGGAGATTTCACCATTGATCCGTAATCGACCTATTTGGTTTTTCTGCATGTTATACTTATTTTCTAAATGACCTGGATCGTCGTACCATCTTCGTTAGCGTTTCTCATCCTGATTAATTCTTTATACGTTGCAGCTGAATTCTCTTCTGTCAGTGCTAGGCGCACCCGGTTGGCTCAACTTGCCTCACAGGGGAATCGTCTAGCACGCACTTTACTGCCGATTGTCAAAGACCAGCACCGCCTGGATGACTACATCGCAGCTTGCCAGTTAGGCATCACCGCCTCCAGCCTGGTGCTGGGGTTTTATGGTCAGGCACAATTGACGCCAGTGATCTCTCCGTATCTATCAAAGATCACCAGCTTGCCCATTACTTCAGCAGAATCTATAACATCTACTGTCGTGCTGATTTCATTGACCGCCCTACAAGTCATCTTTGGTGAGTTGCTGCCAAAATCAATAGGTGTCCTCTATCCGGAAAGGCTTGCCCTGCTGACTACCATCCCGATGCGCTGGTCTACTATCATATTTACACCTTTTATTTGGGTTTTCAACGGCAGCGGCCAAGCAATATTAAGGTTGTTAGGTAGAAGTATGGATACCGAGCATATCCACATCCATTCTCCCGAAGAAATATTAATACTGTTTGAAGAAAGCAGCGCGGGTGGCTTGTTGGATAAAGAAGAACGCCGTTTATTGAAAAACTCTTTAGAGCTCCGCAAGCTGGCCGTCAGGCAGGTCATGATGCCCCGGAACCGCATGCTAGCGGCTTCAGTGGAAAGCTCCTGTCAGGATTTATTAAATTTGTTGGCCTACTCACCCTTCTCTCGTCTACCACTTTACGAAGATTCCATCGATAACATCATTGGGATAGTCCATCTTAAAGATCTATTATGCTTGCAGATGCAAACTGGCCAGCATAATGTGCGGGAGGCCATGCGACCGGTTCTTTTCATTCCAGAAATGATGCCTGTCGATGAAGTTTTTACATTATTGCAAAAAAAACGCTACCACATCGCTATAGTGTTAGATGAATTTGGCGGTACCGCCGGTATCGTTACACTAGAAGATTTAATTGAGGAAATTTTCGGTGAGCTGCAGGATGAATTTGACACCGATGTTCGCCCCTTGGTAAAGATCCTGACCACCAACAGAGTTCAAGTGCGGGGAGATATTTTGATTGACGAACTGAATGAAATGCTCGACCTTTACCTGTCAGATGAGCAGGTTGATACTCTTGGAGGGCTGGTGCTTGACGCCCTCGGACATGTTCCCAGGATTGGAGAGACGATTCATTACCAAGGGGTTACCATCAAGGTTGAAGATATGGATGGGAAAGGTGTCTCATCTGTAAGTATAGAGGTCACTCCTGCACAAATCCAACATCTTAAAGAATGGCTGCAATGATCGATACTATCTTTCCGATCGCGATTATCAGCTCATTAATAATAATCAATGGTATCTTCGTTGCCGCTGAATTTGCCATTGTAGCAGCACCTCACACCCGCATTGCACAAAGAGCACAGCGTGGATCAAAGACTGCCCGTCGGGTTTTAGAAATCCTTCGCCACCCGGACAAACAAAACCGTTATCTGGCCACTGCTCAGGTAGGTATTACCATTGCCAGCTTAGGTTTAGGCATGTATGGTGAACATGCCATTGCCGATTGGATTAGCAATCCTCTTGAAAACCTTGGGGAACTCGCCATGCCCGTCGCTCATTCAATATCCGCAGTTTTCTCGATTGGATTATTGACCTACCTGCACGTAGTGATAGGTGAAATGGTGCCCAAAACTTTGGCATTACAATCTGCAGACTCAATGGTGCTACGCCTGCATAAACCCATGGCGGTCATAGAACGGATTTTTCTGCCCATAGTCGTAGTTCTAAACGGGATAGCCAATGGCATAATGCAGCTGATAGGTATCCCGCCAGCCGAGCCAGGTTCCAGACTAATGTCACCTGATGAATTGGAATTGATCGTGGAAGAGAGCTATGAGAGTGGATTAATTGAGGCGGATGAGCAGCTTTTTATCGAAAACATCTTTGACCTCAGCGAGCGAACCATCGGTCAAGTTATGACACCTCGCACGCGCATTCTGGGAATCCCAATCAATTTTGATGAAATTGCTACTTTAAGACGGGTATGCCAGGCGCGGGCTAGCCGTTTCCCGGTTTTTGAGGGAAACCTTGACCACATCAACGGGATTCTGCATATAAAAGACCTCGCCCGACATCAGATAAAATCCTCGCAGCCATTCGATCTCCGCAAGTTTCTTCGTCCCGCCTTGTTTGTCCCAGAATCGTTATCCCTCGAAGGATTATTGATGCGTTTTCGCCAAGAAGGCATTCAAATAGCCATTGTTATCGATGAATTTGGAGGCACTTCAGGATTGGTCACTATTGAGGATTTGGTTGAGGAAGTAGTAGGCGAGATCCAGGATGAATTTGATCAGGAAATCCCACCGATACAACAGCTAGGCCCCGGAAAACTCAGGGTGCGCGGGGACTTGCTACTCGATGAATTGAATCAACATCATGATCTCAATCTATGTCACGACGATGCAGACACAGTCGGCGGGTTACTCATGGCGCTGCTTGGACGTGTGCTGCACTCAGGGGATGTAGTCGAAACAAACCGGGTTAGGTTTGAAGTCGAGACTGTCAAAGGCTTAGCAGTACAGACGGTACTCGTTGATCTCCTCGAGAAAAATACCGTAACAGAGCTGGAGCAAAATGATGATGAGCTGCCAATTTCTTAGGATAGATCCGCTCACAGTATGACAAAACATACTCCTAATTTTCAAGATCCAATAATTAATTCCGATGATCACACCAAGAAAGTGAGGTAATTGATGGAATTCGTCAATCTCGGCAGAACTGGATTGAAGGTCAGTCGCTTATGTTTGGGCACCATGAATTTCGGTCCACTAACAGATGAGACAACGAGTCATGTCATTATGGATGATGCCCTGGAAAACGGGATAAACTTCTTTGATACAGCCAATGTCTACGGTTGGAAAACAGGAGAAGGTATCACCGAAAAAATTGTGGGTAGATGGATAGCCCAGGGGGGTTCCCGGCGTGAACACATTGTTTTGGCTACCAAAGTCTATGGCAAAATGGGGGAGGGGCCCAACGACCATCGCTTATCTGCCTATCACATTCGAAAATCCTGCGAGGACAGCTTACAACGATTGCAAACGGATCACATCGACCTTTACCAAATGCACCATATTGACCGGGAGACGCCCTGGGAGGAAATCTGGCAAGCCATGGAATTATTGCTTCAGCAGGGGAAAATCCTCTACGTGGGAAGCAGCAACTTTGCTGGATGGCAAATTGCGCAAGCACAATGCACCGCGAAACCGCGTAATTTCCTGGGCTTGGTGTCCGAGCAAAGCATCTACAATCTCAATAACCGCATGGTAGAGATGGAAGTTATTCCGTCCTGCACTTCCTTCGGGTTGAGTTTAATCCCTTACAGCCCTCTGGGAGGCGGTCTTCTA
>Ga0315538_1001455_pt1 | contig 14092 bp, 17 predicted proteins | sample SalMarSW160230MG_2_FD_203834 | JGI IMG/M metagenome (GOLD analysis project Ga0315538, IMG submission 203834) | Salt marsh sediment microbial communities from the Plum Island Ecosystem LTER, Massachusetts, United States - Salt Marsh Sediment SW1601-230 ...
CCGATGAGGAGATGGAGGCTTACATTGAGTGGCACTCGCGCACAGTTTTAAGTATCGACTGCAGATAAGATATTCAGTGAAATTATGAACAGCTTAAGGACTTTGGTAACCTATGGTATAAGACGCATGCTTCAAGGGTTGGATGTGAAAGCAGGACCATGAAGGTTGTGATGATTAACGATTGTGCGTTTGTCGGAGAGACATTGATTAAGTATCTGCCCAGTTACATTGATGTAGTGCATTTAAAAAGGTCTAGACGTTTCTTTGACAAAACTTTGGGAGTTGCTTGACGGATTTTTAGGGCGAAGGGTGATTTGTATCATGTTCATTATTTGCTTCAAGACTGCTATTTGGCTTTAAATCCCTAATTGAAACTTTAAGTAAGCCTTGTTTTCCATTTGTTCTAAAGTATGTATCTGGTGGTAGAACCTTCGATTGTCACGTGTTGCACAAGTTTTTATTTAGTGCTATTTGGTTATCTTTTGGTAGTAAATGTGGCGGGTGGAATGGGTGACTGATAATGTTAGGTTGGCTTTTTTAGCGGATGGGGAAAGTGTCCATACTAAGAGATGGTTAAGGTATTTTGTAGGTAAAGGATATGATGTTCATCTGATAACTTCTACGGCGAAGCCTATCAAAGGTGTAAAAATTCATGAATTAAGATTTTCTCTTGCGCGCAATGCATATTTTCTCGCGTACGCTAGTTTTCCTTTAAGGGCATGGAAGATAAGGAAGACAGTTAGAAAAATCAATCCAGATGTCTTACACGCACATTACATAACGAATTACGGGCTATGCGGTGCTTTGTCTGGTTTCCATCCTCTTATTTTAAGCCCATGGGGAAGCGACATAGCGACCGATCCTGAACGATCACGAATCAAAAAACTTCTTATTAGGTTTGCGTTTGAAAGGGCTGACCTCGTTCAGATTGATACTGAATTAGGGAAGAAAAGATTGATTGAGCTGGGATGTGATCCGAGGAAGATATTTATGCAACAATGGGGGGTTGACACGAATCGGTTTTCACCGAAAGCTAGATCCCAATCTCTGCGAAGAAAACTGGGAATAGATGACGCGTATTCAGTGCTTTGTGCTAGGTATTGGAGACCACTTTACAATGTAGAATTGTTTGTCAAGGCTGTTCCTTTGGTGTTGAAGAGAATTGAAAATGTGAAGTTTGTTATGTTAGGAGGCGGCCCCCTCGAACCTAAATTGAAAAAGTTGGCTAGAAGATTAGAAGTTTACGAAAACATGGTTTTTATAGGGCGTGTTCCTGAAGCGGAGATGCCAGCGTATTTAGCAAGTGTAGATGTGTACGTTGATACTATTTGTGATTATAGACCCGACGAGTTCGGAAATGTTGTAGTGGCTCGTGGGGCAGAAGGAATAGGACAAACTACAAGACAGACTATGTCCTGTGGAACCTCTTGCGTTCTCAGCGATAATATTGGCATAAGATCGATTGACCATTTTCACGGTTTGTTGTATAAACAAATGGATCATCGAGATTTGGCTAGAAAGATAGTTTATGTTTTGAGTAATGAGAAGCTTAGAAAAGAGATTGGAGAGAAATCGAGGAAAGCTGCTTTAGGGATTTTCGATATGAGAAAAATTATGAAACAATGGGAAACCGTTTACCACAAACTAAAGGGCGGCTATGCTTGAAAACGGGGCTAAATCATCTTTTCTTTTTTGTTTTTCTTTTCCTTTTCCAATTCAGATAGATTCTCTTTGGTTGAAGGTTAACGCGTACGGAACCATGAGAAAAGTACGACAAACCAGTCAAAATTGAAGGCGAATCTGAAGTCAGGGAAGAGATTCTAAACAGACTTTTTTAACCAAAGAATATTAACGCTAAATAATAGATACCTTAGGTGTACTGTTAATAAAAGAGGGAGACACATGAGCGATGACGCCCAAATGGAAAAGGAAAATCGAAAAAAAACAGGAGTAGCCCCCTTTTCCAGAATTGAGAAACTCATTAAGAAATTCATAGCAGATTTAGATCTTGACTTGTCACATTTAGTCGTTTTGACCGAAGCGGCTACTGGAAATTACATTTTTACTCCGTTAGTTGCAGCATTGGCTAATGCTGAAAAAGTTATTGCTGTGACTGAAGATTCTCGATATGGTAAATCGAAGGATGTGATAAAGAATACTTTGTTGTTTGCCGATTATCTTGGTGTAGAGGGGAAAATAGAGATATTTGATGTTTTGAAGCCTGCTTTGATAGAAAAGGCGGACATTGTGACGAATCTGGGTTTTTTGAGACCTATTGACAAAAATTTTATACCATGCTTGAAACCTACAGCTGTGATACCTTTAATGTATGAGACTTGGGAGTTTAGGGAACAAGATCTGGACTTACACGAATGTTGGAAGAAAGGAGTTCCAGTCTTGGGAACAAATGAGGAACATGAAGCCTTAAGAATTTTCGATTACGTTGGTCATCTGTGTCTGAAAAAGTTGTACGAAGCAGAGGTAGAAGTTTTTCGATCTAAGATTGTTCTGGTAGGCAATAACAGATTTGGAAAAAACATTGTTAAGACTCTGTCTGCGGTTGGTGCCGAAGTTCTTTGTGTGACGAAAGCAGAGGAAGAAGAAGTTAGACAGTTAGGTGGAACAAAAATCGGTGATAGCTTGAAAGAAACTAACGTTCAAGATGAGACGATAGATTGCGAGGCTATGATCATTAACACTTATCCAAGTCGTGATGTTGTTATCGGCGAAAACGGAGACATTTCTACGAAGAGACTTAAGGAGTTAGCTCCCGGAACCGCTATTATTCAACTTAATGGGCAAGTAGACAGAAAATCATTAGGTGAGCATAGCTTTGTTCTTTTGCCAAAAGAGGAACCAAAAGTGGGGCATATGAGTTGGACACTGGCTGATTTAGGGCCAAAGCCTCTTATAGCTTTACATAGCGGCGGATTAAAAGTCGGAGAGTTGTTGGCAAGAGCAAGATTGAAAGGTTTACACTGTACAGAAGCAGAGCGCGAAGCATTAAAACATGAAATAAGCCAGGATTTCAGCCCAACGCAACGTAAAAAATATAAGAACTAAGTTCTCAAGTTTTGCGGTTTATAAGGGGGTTGCCTTCTTTTATTCGTGTTGATGCTGTTATGTTGCCTATGATCGGTTTTCCAAGCGTTGTCGAGGAGCACGCTGGCTTCTTCCGCAGAATGTTCTCATGGCACCAGTTCAGGAGGTTCAAGCAGAACCTGGGCTTGGGAAGTTGCCAGCTGAGATCCCTAAAGGGCACCAAGAAGCACTGGCTGCTCGGGAGCACAGCGTACAGCCTCCTCAAACTCAGGATATGCAGGAGCAGACTCTATAGAAGGCTCCAGTCCGATCGGACCGTCGGAGCGGAGTGCAGGCAAGCCTTCAAGGACCTGCTCCAAAACCTCATCCAATATGTCTACAAGATGGCAGACAAACTACCCGTAAACAAAATATTAGACGTGATACTTAAATGACCTATTTAAATACCGCAAAACTTAAGTTAATATTCGAACCTTAAGATTTAGAATTGCCAGTATCAATTAGAACATGATTTCCATTTCGAAAAGATGAGTGAACCTATGCCAAAATGTACAAGTAAATTGGTTAGAAGAAGAGACATGCCTTTTGAAACGTTATTAGGGTTCTATCAAATAAAAAAAGCACTATCCATAAAAAGATCGGTTTTTAGCACCAAAAATCCTTCAGTTTTAGATGTTGGCTGCGGCATAGGCGAATTGACCAAGATATTATGTGACCATTTTGATGATGTAACTGGAGTAGACCCGTTAGCAGAAGCGATCGAAGAAAGTCGCAAAAACGTTCCTAACGCACGATTTTTTTGTTCTAAAATCGAGGATTTTAAATCTAAATCTAACCAAAAGTTTGGATACATCTTTCTATTCAATGTTCTTGAAGAAAGCGATGACTCAGTCGAAACCTTAAAGAAAGTTAGACGGTTGCTGGCGGATGATGGATATGTTCATATTCAAGTTCCTAACGCAAATAGTCTACATCGCCTACTCGGGGTGAAAATCAAACTAATTAAACAAGCAGATGCTTTAAGTCAGGTGGATATAAATGCCATGCATAAACGGGTTTACACACTCGAATTATTATCTAAGCATATAGCGTTAGCCGGATTGCATAAAATTGAGGGTGGAAGTTTCTTTTTAAAAGTTTTTTCAAACGAACAAATGCAAATGTTGCTGGAGTCTGAAATATGGCACCCTAAACTAGGTGATGCTTTATATAAGCTTGGTCAAGAATTGAATCTCGGTGCAATACTTTATGCTACTGCAACTAGAGGGTGATGAAAAATCTTAGAAAACGCTAAGGTTCTGGTAACCGGCGGTGCTGGGTTCATTGGTTCGAATTTGATAGATGTGATAATTAATGAATGTTCTGAAGTTAGAGTGTTAGATAACTTTTCTGTAGGGACTACATCAAATATTGAACATCTGAGTAAAAGAAAAAACTTTCACGTAATTAAAGGAGACATTTTAGATAAGCGCATAGTCAGGGATTGCGTTAAAGGGGTGGATGTTGTTTTTCACCTTGCTGCTTTTATGGAAAAAACATCATGTGCAGTAAACGCCCCTATCAAAGATTTAAAGGTGAACGCGGAAGGAACATTAAATGTTCTGGAAGCTTCTCGCAAAGAAAAAGTGAAGAAAATTATCTACACATCTTCTTGTGCCGTATATGGCCAAGCTAAATATCTGCCACAAGATGAAAATCACCCGTTGAACCCAAATTGGCCCTATGGCGTCAGTAAGTTAGCTGCTGAAAAATATGTACGTGATTTTTTTGAACTTTACGGGCTTGAGACGACTAGTCTGCGCATCGCAATGGCTTATGGACCACGAGAATGGTTTGGTAGAGTTATGACAAAATTCATTAAATGGGCGGTAAACAATCAGCCACTGATCATATTTGGAGATGGTCGGCAAACAAGAGATTTTGTGCACGTTAGTGATGTAGTAAACCAACTTATCCTCTGCGCGGAAGTTGAACACATAGGAGGTGAAGTGTTCAACGCTGGATCTGGCGAAAGAACAAGCATAAACGCTTTGGCAGATATAATACTGGAAACGACAGAAAAAAAAGGAAAGGTAGAAAAGATATATGCTGACCCGAAGCCTGGAGAGAAAGGTAGGCTCCCTGCAGAATTGAAAGACCTTCAATGTGATATGAGTAAAGCCAAAAAACATCTTGGGCACGTACCAAAAGTAAGATTGACGCAAGGGATTCGCAGACAAATATCACTGGCTAAGCAAAAATAAGATGGAATTTAAATCTGAAAGAGAATTGATGAAAAAATCTGTTTTTTTGCTTACTTGAAGGCTCTTGGGATCAAGGAATTTGCTACGGATTCCAATTGTTGTTACTTTCACATTTTTTAATTTCTTTTCTGCTTCCTTTCCACAAATCAGGTCATACACGTGATTGCCTACATAAACAACATGTCGGATTGGAGGATGCTTTAATCCTATTTTTTTGATCGCTGAAATTAAGGGCAGCGGATTCGGTTTTGGCTGTTTTACGTCGTCTCTGGTAATGATGGCTAGGAAAGAAACTTTTTCCAAACCGGTGGTTTTTAACGCCGTAGAAACGCAGTTTCTTCCATTACTTGAAACCAAGCCTAGCTTGTATTTGCTCAATTTCAGAAAGAATTCACGCGCCCCTTCTACGGCTCGAGCTTCTAAAGCTGCCTTCTCCTCAGATTCATCAAGTATCTTGTAAGCCGTATCTAAGATTTTTTGTGCTTGCTTCTCAGAAAACCCTTTTTCTCTTAAGACCTGTAAGGAGTAAGCTATTTTTTGAAGAACGGGCTTGAAGTGTTCATTTATCCCATACTTCTGAAACAATGTATTCAAGTCGCTTCGAACACGTTCCATATTCATGGTGCCTAAATTTAGAATAGTACCGTCCATGTCGAAGATAATTGCATCTATTCTATACATTTGTTAATGCCTTCTAGGTCTGTTAATACAAAACCGCAATCAAGTCTTCGTATCCAGAAGAGATTAGGAGGCAGAACATTGAACCGTGGAACCTTCTTTATAGATTCCCCGTATGCGAGCTTAACGAGCAAATAGACTATGTTAAATCCTGCCTTAGCGTAAAAAATTGGAGAGGTCGTACCAAACCTACCGACATTTATCTCAGTGATCTTTGGGTCACCCTTCTCATCGCACCTAAAATCTATAAACATCACACCATGCGGTCTTTTATCAATGGCATTAATGGCTTTTGGACCAATCTGATTTAGATCCTCTCTATTTATAGTATGCGAGACAGAAGGCGCACCAGCTCCCCAAATATGAGAAGCAGAGTACTTGATTCTTCTTCTGCCTTGGCTGCATATAAGTTCTCCTTCGTTCCAGAGGCTAATCCACGTAAGATCATCGCCCCCTAAGTATTCACTCGCCATAAAAGCTCCCCATCCGTCGTTATAATCAATCCAATTCGCTGCATGTTCAAACTTTTCAAAAGGCCTACCCGATTCATGAAAGCTAATGCCTGGAACACCCGAGCCTCGAATCCATACTTTTCTTGTTTTCAACTCCTTGAACGCTCGTCTTAGATCATCTTCGGAGTTTATTAAGTAAGTTTTCGGTACTGGCAATCCTTCTCTTCTCCATATTTCATAGGATTTCCACTTATCCTGACCAATTGCTATCATCTCAATTTTTGGCAAAAACAGCTTTACAGGTAAGTCATCTTTCATTTCTGCCAGAGTTCTTATTTCGATTGGTAATGTTGGCAGAACTAATTCTATGTTATATTTCTTTATTATCTCCTTTATCTTCTCGATGTATCTATCCTTTTCTTTAGCGGGTGGAACTAGTACTTTTTCGTCGGCAACAACCAACTGAAGATGATATTTATCGCAGTCTGTTCCAACTAAAAAGAAGGGTTCATCGGCTATTCTCAGAGCCTTTGCGACGTTTACAGCCATCGGACCACCCGCACTTGGTGTTAATATTCTTTTCATCATTATTCACCTGTGCATTCGTATAAAGAAACTGATTATCAGTAGTAGTTTGGATGGGTTGTGATGTCTTTTGCTACTTCTCTTAAGCCATATTCTAAACTGACTTTCGGCTCAAACTTAAGCATCTGTCTTATCTTCGATATTTTCGCTTGCCGCCTGCGAACAATAATCTTCAACTCTTTTTGGTAAACAGGCTCTAAATTCTTGTTAAAAAGCTTGATTATTGTCTCTGTCAGTTTCTTAACCGAAGTTGAGGTCCCACTTCTCACGTTGAAAACCTCACCCCAAACATCACTTTCTGCAGTCAACATGTTAGCATCCACCACATCATGAACATTCACAAAATCCATAGATTACTTTCCATCACTACAAATTACATAAGCTATCTTAATATCAACCTTTTCTCAAACTTGCTTTTCCATTTATCTCCCACTAACTTCCAATCAGCTTTTCTTTGTATCATTTGCCGTCTTTTTGTTCTTTCGTCTAAACTTATTTTTTAAATTAATACCTCTCAGGATGTTTCTTAATATCTTCTGCGACTTCCTCCATTCCCTCTCGAAGACCAATTTCAGGCTCAAAACCCAATATATCTTTCGCTTTTCTAATATCTGCTCTTCTTTCAGTAACAATAACATCTCTTGGTTTGAATCTCGGCTTAACATCCTTTCCCATGATATCGATTAACATATAAGCTAATTTTCTAATGCTAGTAGATTTGCCACTGCCAATGTTGAGTATTTCATTTTCAACATCGCTTTCAATTCCCATTATGTTCGCTCTAACCACATCTTTCACATTAACGAAATCCATTGATTGTTCTCCGTTTCCCATAACGAGAGGTGGCTTATCATTTAAAAGGCTCTTAAGAAACAAAATTATTACGGATGTATAATACGCATCTGTATGCTGTCTTAACCCATAAACGTTGAAATATCGGAAGGTTATAAATTTTAAACCAGAACGAGCAAAGAACTTAAGTAAATGTTCACTTGCGAGTTTTGAAACGCAGTATGGTGTAATTGGATTCAATTCATGGTTTTCGGATATGGGTAGAGTTTTCGGTTGTCCATAAACTGATGCTGATGATGCAAACATTACCTTTTTAACATTATGATCTAGAGCACTTTTAAAGACAATATGAGACGCTCTGAAGTTCACATCAAAAGATTCCTCAGGATATGCTTGGCTTCTATTGATGTTCGTTGCGGCTTCATGAAATACATAATCTACATCTTTCATTGACTTGTCAACTACATCGTTATACCTAATATCTCCGTCAATAAATTCAACGTTTCCTTTATCGATTAGTGGTTGAATATATTTTAATTTACTACGACTTAATACATCAAGAACTCTTACTTTATACCCCTTTGCTACAAGTTCTTCTACAAGATGCGAACCGATAAATCCCGCACCTCCGGTTACAAGAACTAATTCATTTTTCAAACTCATGCAAATTCCTCCAATGTTTCCTTAAGAATTTCCGCCGCCATGTCAATCTCATCGCTCTTTAAGGTATAATACATAGGTAACGCTAAGGCTCTATTAAAAATCTCTAATGAATTTGGACATTTTTGGTCAGAATTGTATACAGGCTGAATGTGAGATGCATAAGTTCCAATCTGTGTTTGGATACCCTTTTTCTTTAATATCTCAACTAGTTTGTTTCGGTCAATATGTTTATCAACAAGAGCTACATAGCTTTGAAAAACGTGTATTACATTTCTACTAATAAATGGCGCTTCCAAAAATTTAATTTCTTGAAGTTTTTCATTCCAATGTTTCGCAAGATTATGTTTCCTTTCAATAATGTTTTTAAGCTTTCTTAACTGTGCGACACCTACTGCAGCGGTAATATCACTCATTTTATAGTTAAATCCAAGCTCAACGAATTCTGGTATGAAAAATTTATCCGTTTTTTCTCTTTCCCATGCAGGTGTCATGCCAAAAACAGATAGTTTTCTTATCTTATCTGCTAAATTTTTATTATTTGTAACTACCATTCCTCCTTCTCCCGTTGTTATTCCCTTTCTTGCATGAAAAGAAAAACAACCAATATCTCCGATTGCACCTGCATAGTGACCTTTATATTTAGCACCAAGTGCACATGCAGCATCTTCTATTACTTGTAAATTATTATCTTTAGCGATTTCCATGATTTTACCTATTTCCGCAGGTTGTCCAAATGTATGTACTGGTATGATTGCTTTCGTTCTCTCAGTGATTTTTTCTTCAATTAGATCTGGATTTACATTGTATGTTCTTAAGTCTATATCAACAAATATGGGTTTTGCCCCACAATACAAGACAGCATGTCCACTAGCAGGAAAAGTATAATCTGCAACTAAAACCTCATCCCCATCTTTTATACCTATACTAAGTAATGATAAATGTAATGCCGAAGTACAATTTGTAACAGCTATAGCATATTTAACACCAAGATATTTCGTAATTTCCTTTTCAAACTCTTTTACTTTTGGACCTTGTGATACCCAACCAGAATCCAAGACCTTCTTAATTTCTTCTAATTCTTCAGAATCAAAATAAGGTCTGAGTAAAGGAACTTTTAACGTCATTTTTCTACTTTCACCAAACCAATCTCGTCATTTTTCTCCCATTAATTTTTCAGTGCATGTATTTAAAACTGGTCCTAAAAATTATGTACTATTAGGGAGAATTCGACTCAAAACGTAAAGAAAATAAAAATTGAATTAATAGAACCAGTAGCGCGCATCCACAACGAAGAGGCACACCTCCCCTGTAGTTTACAATGAATCTACAAACTATTTCTGATGAAGTGGTACTGCTTTTCGGCAGATGCACCGACAACAGCAAAAAAGTAGCGTATAACATTATAGGCTATTCACAAAAAATCAGATTAATAAGAAAACAGGATTACTAAATTTTCGAAAGCAAAAACAGTGAGGGAAATCCAGAAAAAAGGATTGCTTGATAGAAGAGTTAAATGTTCTCTTCGTTTTCCAGTTGCCGAAGTCTTTTGAGGAACCTGTTCGTGGGTGGATCAAGTTTTACTTTTTGCTTCGCTTCATCCAGTTTGACGAAGTTGTATTTTGCCAGAAATTTTGTGACGTTCTCAACCTTGCCACTGTTTAGGTGAGTTTTCTCTTCTATATCCTTTAGATAATGCCACTTTCCGTTCTCCAGTAACCGCAGAATAGTCTCAGCAGGCATGATAAAGGCTCCTTTAAATCCTCAATTAGGGATCTAAACGTTTAAATGCTTCTGAAGCTATTTTCCAGAAAAAACCTCTAGAAAATTGAACCCTAAATACCATAATTGAGGGAAAATTGTTAGCGTTCTGGTTTAGGGGTTGAATGTTAGGGCTGGTTTTCTGTTTTCTCGTGGTCTGTGTAGTAGCTGAGCCCCGCCGTTACGCCGGTGGATACGGCGAACCACAGGATCATAGCTGTAATGTTTCCTTGAGTAACAATGTATGCCAATGCAATAGAGGTGCCGTGGATGACCGCTAGGATGGCAGAGAGTTTCGGTTTAAATTCTAATCCCACAGTTTTCGTCTCCCTTTTTCACTGTTTGTTTTCCCACAGCTCGAAACCGGCTTTTATCAGGTTTTTCCGCACCTCTTCGGGTCTCACATATGAGGTTTCAGAGGTGGCGCTTATCTCGGCTAGTCTGATGAGGTCTTCGAGTTTGACTTCAGGTTTTTCTCTGCCCCAGTTTAGTCGGCAGTTTGCCTTCGCGGGGTCGAGGCCTGCCTGCTGTATTAGGGGGTTGAAGATTTCTCGTTCGCATGTTCGTTTTATGAAGCGTTGTAGTGCCATGACTTTTCTTTCCGCGATTTCTAGGGCTGCTCTGGCGGATGCTTCTGTGAAGCCTGGGGTGGTGAAGCTGTCATGAGTCGTCGCCGAGAGGAACAGGACATGATGGACAAGGTTATCCTCGCTGCCCTCAAGAATGGACACATACGTTGGACGGTTTTAGAGAAGAAGGTTTTGACTACGTGTCACTCTTTGGCTACGAGAACAAGATTTGACAATCGTCTACGTTATTTGCTGAAGAAGGAGTATATTGAGCGGGTTAGCCGAGGAATCTACAGGATTACGGAGAAAGGAACAAAATACATGCAGGTAATCTGAAGCCGCATCATCAAATAAATTTCTTGAATATATCACGGTATCTTTTGACGGCTTTTCGAGGATCAACAGAATAGATAACTGCCCTTCCTAGGCTCACCAACGGGTTACGAGCATACCTTATCTTGCTAGCTTGTCCCCCTTGCGGACCTATGCCCTGCAACAAAAACACTACCCTGTCTCCGACAACTTTCTGGATATTTTTGATGTATTCGTCCTCAACGAAACAGGTTAAGCCTACTACACAGCCGTCCGCTTTGGATTCTTTCACGGTTTTTGCGGTGTGCAGATAGTATGGTTGTCCGTCAATCGTTGTGTTGATCATCAGGTTTTCTGCTTCTGGGTTGGACATGAGGGTGAGAACTATGACTCCCAAGTTGTTTTCGTGGGCTTTTTCCACGGTCTTTTGCGTGTTGCTGGCGAAGGGAGAAAAAGTGAAGGCGTCGAATCCCAGTTCATTGATCCAGTATAGGGCGGAGCCGTTGGTGGAGCCGATGTCACTGAGTTTATGGTCCAGTATCGCGAGCATGCCTTCTTTGTGAATCTTTTTTGCGATTTTCTCTAGTATATTGGTGTGTCCGAGGTAGTATTGGGTGTTCGGTTTTATGGAGCAGCAGTAATCGCTGACCTGCTCTATAATGTCTAAAGAAAAGTTAAGAAGAGTCTCTGCATCTTCCTTGGAAACATATCTTTCTGGAACAACGTTTTCGTTTCTTTGTTTTGGCAGCGCCGGATCAAGGTTGATGTTGATGAAGCTGTCTTTCTCTTTGGTTGCCTTCAAGTATTTTTCGTAGAACATTGGCATTATCCCGATTCTTAAGTTTCTGCGCTATTCGCTATTAAGGTTATGAGCATTTTTCTTTTTTCGCTTAGAATAGGTTATGGTTGCTCCAATTACGGCTAGGATTGAGGCTAACAATGCTATTAACAGGATTGTTGTCAGGTCTGGATTTGAGTCATTATTGTTTGGTTCTCCAGTTGAGGGCTGCTCAGTGGAGTCTTCATTGTCTGCAGGTTCTCCGTTGTATGGAACATCTCCTAAATACATCAGTGTACGGATGTCATTTACTTCGCCTGTGTCCGCCCAGATTCCAATGTCCAGTCCGTAAACTTGACCCGGATAAAGTTTATCGAAGTATAGTTTGACACGCCACCCCGGATACAATGTTAAAGGGTCTCCGCCACGTGACTCGTTTTTGGTAGCGTAATTGCCTATCTGTAACGTTGTTTCACTTACCCCCACTATTGTGAATTCGGTTACTGTTACTGGAGGATTGTCTCCTCCCATGCTGACGTTCCATGAGTAGTTTTCTGCTGCGTTCATGGCTATTTCTATGGCTTCCTCCTCAGAGACGTTTAGGTCCGTGCTGCCAATAGTCCAGAAGCTCCATGAATCAATAAAATACTTCAAGAATCCCTGTCTAAAATTTAGGGCTACACATTTCGATGTTGCCTCAACGCCGTTAAAGAAGTATTTCCACCTGAAATCTGTGCGGTTTGCGGTGACTGTGACTTCAAGCTTTATGTTTTGGGAGGTTTTTGTGACGTTTTTGTCAGCTTCAATGTTGTCCAGCATAGACCGTAATGTGCTGTAATAAGAAGCTGTAGAATATGTTTGGTATTTGTCGAGGAAGTCTTTAGCCGTTTCAAGGGGGCTGGCGGCTGGTTGAGTTGTGAGTGGCGCGCCATCGTTTATGTAGATGTTCATCGAACGTAGTTTCTTGTCCACAAAAGCACAAATCACTTCAAGTTTGCTTTCATTGGACTCCAGGGCGTATTTCACGTCTTCTTGCGGTAGAACATCAAAATACAAAAAGGGAGCCTGAGCGTAAAACTCCAAGTCCGTGCTGTACTTTGCTATATCAAGACCAACCACGTTCTCTAAGACAGTCAGCACTTTCTCGGGAGCGGTTGATTCCTCCACAGACTCTTGGCTGGATGCGTTACATAATACAGGCCAATTTAGTCCCATGGTTACAATTAGAAAACAAACAAAAACCGTGGAGAATAAAGACAGTTTTTTGTTTGCTCTACTTCTTCTAGTCAAATCTTGCACCTCTTACTGTGTTGGTTTACCATCTTTGTTAGTCTTACCTTGTAGACGGTTACGGCAACTGCAAGCACACTGAGCAAAAGTATCATCGCTGTCCATGAGGGAAACTCTGGGATGACCACCACAGGTATCTGATTTTTCGAGTTATCAACAAGGTAAACTTTGTCAGTTTCACAGTTCACTGCCATACAATCGTCGTATGATAAAAAAAATCAACTTTTCTAGAAAGTTGACTTGAAGGTTAGTTGTTTCGGCTCATTTGCGTTATGAGGCTGACGTACTCTTTAATAACCTCTTGTCTAGCTTTTTTGTTTTTGATATTATCGATTAGGAAACGCAGACGAAAGGCACGGCGTTTCATTTTTTCCCTACTCAAATCAGCCGCCTTGTTTATCGTTCTGTTCAAACAGCGGGGTGCGGTTTCTACTTATAAGCATTATGTAGTTTTTCGACAAAAGTCTACAATCTGGTTAAATCTGTTGTCATATTCTTTTTACGGGAATATGTACATTTCGGAAGCACACTTTTTATGTGCCCATGTTTACTTCCACTATAGACGTAAAATCTAGAAAAAAATTAGAGAGGCTTAGTAACTTGGAAAACGAACGCAAACGCAGGGACCGACTCTACATAATAGCAGAGATATTGACCATAGCCAAAGGCGGATGCCTGAAAACCCAAATCATGTACAGAGCAAACCTGAGCTTTGCTCAACTAAACGAATATCTCTCCTTCCTCATCAAAATGGACCTCCTGAAAGTCAAAAACGAAAACAGGAGAAACACGTATAGAACAACCGCCAAAGGCGAAAAATATCTAGAAAAATACAAGGACATTGCAAGCCTCTTAGGAAACAACGAAAGAAACCCTTAGAGCCAATCTAACGGCTCTACGCTAAACAGGTTCGTTCTTACTTACAGACTG
>Ga0315538_1001456_pt1 | contig 14089 bp, 8 predicted proteins | sample SalMarSW160230MG_2_FD_203834 | JGI IMG/M metagenome (GOLD analysis project Ga0315538, IMG submission 203834) | Salt marsh sediment microbial communities from the Plum Island Ecosystem LTER, Massachusetts, United States - Salt Marsh Sediment SW1601-230 ...
TTTTCATGAGCTTTCCATGCACATCGAGCGATTGGAAAAAGAGCTCAACGAGCTCCGGGCCGAGAACGAGCAATTGAGGAGAGAATTGCGAGAGAGGATGCAGCCCGCAAGAGTGCCGGCTCCGGAGCTTCGCGAACGAAGACAGCCCGAAGCCCAAAGAATGCCCAGGCCCGTAATACGCGATAGAATACGGCAATTTGAGCAGCCGCAGAGAAGAGACCGCACCCAAAGGCAGGAACTCGAGCGCCGTGATAGAGACAGCGACGAACGAGAAGAACGCCGTTTGCGTAGAGACCGCGACGAAGGCGAAGAAGGTATGGAACGTAAAAGAGACCGCGACGACAGGGATGATGATGACGAAGATGAGGATGAGAATGAGAATTGAAAAACAACTCCTCATCCTTTTTCCAAATGATGCGGTGTGCAGACGTAGTGAGCTTTGTGGTTTTGCCTTCTGAACATGTGGATAGCAGGTGCAGACCTTCGGATGACCCTCCGCAGGATTGAATGTACAGGCTGCTGCATTAAAAGTTATTGGACGAATAGTGAGCCGTGTCTTCGGGTTGTACCGGCTGGTACAAACAAAGTGTTAAACTCAGAAACAGGAAAGGACGATTGTACCACGTGTCGATTTTGTCTTTATTCGCCGGGCAGGGGAATTTTCTTTGACAGCGGTTTTATTTTGTATATTGTAGTGCGTTACTTTTTGAGCGATGGCGGATGGGCCTGAAGAGTTGGCTTCCGCAGGGTGATTAATGTCACAGCAGGAAACAAGTTACGATACCGTATTCGGCAAGATGGCCGTCGAGCAGGGCCTCTGCACCGATGGGGAGCTGCACCACTCACTTAAGGAGTTTGAGGAACGCCGAAAGATCAATCCCGTTATGCTCAGAGACATCATGGTTGAGCTCGGCTATATTACTGAAAATCAGTCTGAGCGATTAAAGGTAAGCCTGAAGGAGCAGAAGGCCGCTGCCCATCGTATCCCGGGCTACAAAATTCTCGGCAAGCTCGGCATGGGGGCTATGGCAATCGTGTATAAAGCTCGCCAGATTAGTCTCGACCGCATGGTTGCGATAAAGGTTTTGCCAAAGCGATTCAGCGAAAATCCCGAATACGTTGAGCGTTTTTACAAGGAAGGTCAGGCCGCTGCAAAGCTCAACCACACAAATATTGTTCAGGCCTATGATGTCGGAGAGGCAGGCGGGTACTACTATTTTGTGATGGAATATGTTGAAGGCAAGAGCTTATATGATGACCTTTCAACCGGCAAAGTATACTCGGAAAAGGAGGCCATCGATATTGTCATGCAGGTTGCTCACGCCCTCGCACACGCCCACGCACGCGGCCTGATTCACCGTGATGTCAAGCCAAAGAACATAATGATAAACGAAAGCGGCAAGGTGAAACTGGCCGATATGGGGCTGGCACGCGAAACAGCCGATATTGAGGCCGCCGAATCCGAGGCCGGAAAGGCCTACGGAACGCCGTACTATATAGCGCCGGAGCAGATTAGAGGCGAAATCGACATAGACGGCAGGGCGGACATCTACGGCCTCGGCGCAACCTTTTATCATATGGTAACAGGACGAGTGCCTTTTATGGCAGATGACCCCTCGGATGTTATGAGAAAGCACCTCAAGGAACCGCTTATTCCGCCCGACCATATAAACACATCCCTGACCGCAGGTATCTCAGAAGTCATCGAAATTATGATGGCAAAGAAAAAACGAAACCGATACACCAATGTCGAGGAGCTGCTCGTGGATTTGGAGGCGCTTCGCAGCGGTCAGCCGCCCGTGCGGGCAAGAGAGAGGTTTGACGTTTCTATGTATCAGCAGTTGGAGGATGGAGACGAAGTCGAGCTTGAAGAAGATGTTTACAAGCAGGATATTTCCCAGTGGTACCGAATGGTCATCCTGCTGCTGGCCACCATCACAGGCGTTTCCATTTTAATCATTATTATCCTGCTCATCCGGTTCATAGGCAGATAGAAACGTCGCCCGTCGCTTGTTGCTCACATTGAGTATCGAGTATTGAGCATCGAGTATCAAGCATCAAGCATCCAGTATCGAGTATCCAGGCACCTCTGTCATTCTGAGAGAAGCGAAGAATCTCGTTTTGAATTTCCTTTTTTGTATTTTGAATTTCTTTAGGATTTAGTACTTAGAATTTAGAGATTATGCGATTTACGCATCAACGCATCCACTCATTCACGCATCTACTCCTTAATGTTTGCAGTGACAATCAGAAAGGTGGCGGAGTCCTTGTCCTGCGTGGCGCCGACGAGGGTCGGCTCGCCGGGCTTTAGACAGATGCTGCTGGTCCAGTTTCTTTCTATAGTCTGGGGAACTGCATGGGCATTCTTGTCGTTTACTATATCACTGTATTTGAACTCCAATTCGGCGGATACCTTTTCTTTCCGGATTTCGGCGATAGCGGTAAACGAAGTGCCCACGTTAATATACTCAGTCTTCGCATTGTTGGGCGGGTCTGTGTAGATAGCCTTGCGGGTAGTCGTTTTGGTACTTGCTTTGTTGGCCTGGGCCAGCGCCAGCTTGGCGCCGCCTGTTACCGCTGCGGCATCCGTTGTCTTCATCAGTTTGATGATATGGTCGGCTGTGACGAAGTCGTCACCCTGGCTGATTTGCGGCACGCCCAGCGAATGCAGCGCCGACAAACGGACCTCCACCATAAAAGCCTCCAGCAGGATGACGGACTCTTTGTGCGGGTCTTCGGGCGGTCTCCGCCGCACGATGTCCGGCCGGGTTGGAGTTGTCCGTGATTTGGTTCGAGCTGTAGTTACTCGTACCGGTCGAGTTGCCGGCCTTGGGGCTGGAGCTTCCTCCCCAATGACTGGAGCCGGCAGAGAAGGGGGGCGAGGCGGCGTTACCCGCACCGGCGTTGAATCGTCCCGCTCAGCCGATGGGGCGCTCAGGCTCAGGCCGGCAAACACCACGACCGCCACAATCAAGATACTTTTTGCAGATTTCATAACGTCTCCTTTCAAATCGCTTGGTATATAGATGAACTGGCTTCTCACCATTATAGGCACAAAGGGCCCTCAAAGTCACGTGTAAAATTCGCTGTTTGGCAGCTTTGCCACTGCCGCTTAGCCCCGCCACCTGCCTGTCCGCCCAAGCCTCGGCTAAGGAGGATGGCTGGGGTAAGGTGTCCTTTGGAGTGCTTAATATTTAGGATTTCTCCCACCACATCAACGCATTGACGCATTCACTCATTAACGCATTCTCGCATTATTTCGGTGATTCGAATTTGTTTAGTATTTCGGGCTTCGTATTTCGAATTTCTTAACCCATTCCCGGCCTCTCAGTAACCCTCGTAAGCGATCTCGGGCTCTTGATTCTTATGTGGCGGATAGATTATATTATCTATTACCTCAGCGCCTGCCTTCCCGGTCCACGTAATATCGCGACCTACGCCCTGAACCGTCTGGCAGCCGGCGAAAGCCAACGCTGAGAAAATCAAGGCAAATACGAGAAGGGTTTTTTTAAGCATCTTTTCAAACTCCACAAAGTAATGAAAAGCCGTAAAATCTGACTATTTATATATCGTCATACGATGCCTTGGGCAAACACACAAAAACTGTGCATGCCTCCTGAATTGGACGATATTCGATAGCCGGTTGCCGCCGGCGGATTAGTCGTTAGTATTTGATAGATTGTATTTGTCGGAGAGCTTGTGTTTTTAAGTCAAATTTGGTATGTTAATTTAATGTCGATGAATGGCTTGAAATTTATTGTTTTGTGCCTGGTTTTAGCCGGGGGGCAAACGGGGACGGTCAAAGAGGAGGCGGCTGAAGAGGATGCGTCCTCAGTTCGGACGTTTCATATCGGCAACAGCCTCACCGATACTGTGGACGGCTGGCTGGCGCCTCTGGCCGAGAGTGCCGGGCGAATGCTCGACTTCCATCGCTTTACGATTCCCGGCGCGCCGACGGACTGGCTGTGGACCCATCCGGATTCGGGCTTCGGCGACAGCAAATACAAAGAGGCGTTCGTGGCACTGGCACCGATTGACCATTTGTTTACCCAGCCGTTTGCAGGCCACTCTCGCAGCATTGAGAACGAGGCCGAACACAGCGGCAAATTTTATGGGCTTTGCCGCAGCAAGAGTTCGAATGTCCGGCTGTGGCTGTACCAGCAGTGGCCGAGCAAGAAGTACAATGAGAGTTGGTCGAAAGGTATTTACAGTCTGGGCTCAAATATCGTTTATTGGAAGCACAAGATAACTCTAAGTGCGGATGAATCGATCGTTGACGGCGGCTGGGCGGGATGGCAGTTGAAGAAGGCCGAGCCGCCGAAGAGCTGGCAGGAGGCGGCGGCCAATCATACTCGATATTTCGAAATCCTGCGTGAAGAGATGCAGCGACGGTTCCCCCACCCGGGCAAGATTGTCCTTATCGTCCCGGGCGGCCAGGCCTTGATCGCACTCAAGGAGCGCATCGAGGCTGGGAAAGTCCCGGGCATGGCGAACTTTTTCGCTGAGATTTTCGCCGACGATGTGCACCTGACCGCGAAAGGACGATATCTGATTTCGCTCGTTCATTATGCATGCATATACAGGGAAAGCCCGGAGGGCAAGGTTTCATTACAGAAGGCAGGACTGTCGGCTGAGCAGGCCGGGATATTCCAGCAGATAGCGTGGCAGACGGCCCGCGATTACAAGTGGTCGGGCATCACAATGAGCAGCCGGCTGAATTAATTAGTCGATAGCCGATAGCCGGTTGCATCAGCGTATTCTGGTCGGCCTGGTTCTGTTTTGCCTGTCAGTTCTTGACCTGGCCGGCCTTCGTCCACCAAGTGTGGGGCGTTGTGGTTGTCGGGCCGCGGAAGCTCTTGCGCCCATCCCCGTGGGCTGGCTGTTGCTGCCGTTGATGTTAAGGGCATACAGGTTGGGTAATCCCCGGCGAAGACGCTGTATGGCTGCGGCGCTAAAGTTATTGTCGGAATCGATTTGGAGGTAAGTCAGCATCTTGAGCCCTTCAAGGTACCTCAATCCCTCATCGGTCAATATTCGCCCACCGGCGCCGGATGCTTTTGCAGGGTATTTATTATTGATATGTAAAAGGTCCAGGTTCTTCATATTGGCCAGGCATTTGAGTCCGTCATCGGTCAGGCCGGTCGCACCAAAACCGAGTCGCTCCATATTGGTCAGGCCGGACATCTTTTTCAGGCCGGTGTCGGTGACGCCGTTTATGCCTTGAAGCCATCTGAGGCGTTTGAGTTTGGCCAGGCACACAAGGTCGGCACCAGTTATCTTCTGGGTTATTAATAAATTGTTTTCCCGGTCTACCCGCTCTATTTTGAGGCTGAGGCCCAGTTCCTCAAGATTTGTCAGTCCGGATATATTCAAACCAGAATGGTCCTGCTCTATGTCAAACAGGTCAAGCTTATAGAGTTCGGGCATTTCATTCAAGTAGGATAACCCTCCGATTGTTATTTTCGAGTCGGTTATGTACAGGTCTCTTAGGGACTTTAAAGTGGTCAATTGTGCCAGTCCCTCGTTGGTTACGTTTTCACAGCCGAACAGCATCAGTTTCTTCAAATTCGTTAGCTTAGCGACGTGACGCATTCCTTCATCTGTGATACCGGGACTGCCTATGTTGAGTTCTTCGAGCAGCCGGCACTTTGCCAGCTCCGCCAGTCCTTTGTCGGTATAATATTCCTTGTTCATCTTTGGATCAATGAAGTGAATTCTGGTAATCGCAAGGTGTCTGAGGTTCGGCAGCGTCCCAAGATAAGTAAGGCCTGTGTCTGTGATTCCATGCTGGTCCTGGGGAAGGTCTAAAAGCTCCAGTGTCTTGATCTGCGACAGATATGCCAGGCCTTTATCGGTAACTTGTGAGCTGCCGATTTCCAGTTTTCTAAGTGAACGCATCTTTGTAAGATGAGCCAACCCGTCGTCGGTGATGTCCTTCATGCCGTGCAGGCACAGCAATTCCAGGTTAGGGATATCTGATATATGCGCCAGGCCTGCATCTGTTATGCGAGACAGGCTTTCGTTAAAAGATAGTATTCTCAACGAGGTCATATCCTTGACGTGGACCATTCCCTTGTCGGTGAAACCGCTGCCATACATAGCCAGGTATTTTAGTCGTGGTAAATCTCGAAGGTGTGCCAGACCTGCATCTCCCAAGCGTTCTCCCGCCAGATACACCTCTTCCAGAAAGGTCAGCTTCGCCAGATGGCGCAGGCCGGCATTGGTGACGCCACGGCTCTCCCGCGGGAAGTAAATTCCTTTAAGCGAGGTTAATGCAGCTATATGGGCCATGCCTGTGTCCGTCACTCGATAGGGAACTCCTAAATATTCCAAGGAGGAGAGTTTGGTGATGTACTTTAGGCCTTTTTCCGTAATATCGGTACGGTCGAGGGCCAGGTTCCTAAGTCCGGTCAGATGCGCGATATGCGGCATGCATTTGTCATCCGGTTTTACTCGGTCTGTTAACAATAGGGCTGGAAGATACAACCTATAAAGGTCGTCCGGTCTGAGCTTCGCAAGAGCAGACAAATCTCTCCAGGCCGTCTTATTGACGGTGAGAGACAGGCGTTTGCCGACAGGTACCCGAACGTCTCCCTGTGCCTGGCCCAGATATTCCCATTGAGGCCCCTCTATCCCTGTCCAGTGGAACCAATAGGTGAGTTTTCTCTCCGCTCCTGCATCCTGTATCTCAAGCTTTCCCAACGACCTGTCCTTTGGAAAATGAACGACGCGTGCCTGGCCGGGTTGTGATTCATTGACCGTACTGTCGGCTTTACTGGAAGGTCGAGTCTGAGCAAATGCAGTTCCAACGGCAAGACATATAGCGGCAAGACTTACTGCCATCGCCCATGCTGCACCGGCACGAGGATTGCTGCAGCCGGACTTCAGAATTCGCTGGACTCTAAAAGCCAGCCCTTTACTGCTGCGCACCACCGCAGGTACAAACGCCATATTGCCGGCAGGTGTCAAATCGAGCAGCGAGTCTGCATAATCCGTGCAGGCTCGGCCGGCGGATACAACCCAGTCGTCGCAGGCCTGCTCGCTCAGGCTCACCAGACGTCTCTTTGCCAGCCACAAAAGCAGATTCCAGGGCAAAATACACACTACCAGCTCTGCTAAGAGTCCGCTTATTTGGTCTCGTCGTTTCCAGTGGGCCAGCTCATGACAAAGTACGCTCACCCAGTCTACCCTGTCTTTAGAGTGACGCACAACACTCGGCAGCAGCAAAACAGGGCTTTTGCGCCAGCACCATATCACAGGGCTGCGAACGATATTGTTGTAGTAAAGGCTTACTTTTTTACTGATTCCAAGTTTTGTCTTGGCAAGATGTACGGCTTCTTCAATCCTTTTGCAGTGTAAAGGCATCGCCCTTCGCAACAAACGAATGCCTTGTACAAACATCACGACCAATCGTACAGCCAAAATCAGGCTCGCTGTAGCCCACGCCCAAAGAGCAAGCCGGTGCCAGGTGAATCGCTTTAGGTTTGTGCCGGCCAGGACCGACGAAAATTCTTCTTCAAGAATGTAAGGCATGTGCTCAAAGTTTTCGGATGCCGTTGTCTCCGACTGTTCGTAATTGGTTACTGTGAGTTGGTCTTCAGGTTCCGGTTGAGTAACAACCGGTTGGGCAACAAACACGCCTAATTCATACTGCTTTACCAGCAAGCTCATAGTCGGCACTATGACCGCTGCAATCATCGCTAAAAGCAATACCCGATGTGCCCGTGCGGGTCGGGACCTCAAAACGAAACTGATAACCAATCCCAGCGCAACACAAGCTGTACTTTGCCATGCGCAGCACCACAGGAAATCATTTCGAGAAAAAAACTCTCCTGTCATTTTTTTCTCTCCTTTCTCTTTTTATCAATCATTTTTCGCAGTTCCCGAAGCTCTTCATCATTGAAATTGCTCTGGCGTATAAGATGTTGGAACATCAAAAAGGCATCTCCGTCGAATGCTCGTTTCAACAGTCTCCTCAACGAGCTGGCGCCTGCTTCTTCACGAGTACGGGCTGGCAGATAGATGTAACTTTTTCCCTGTGTGCGGTGACGCAGCCAGCCGGTCTTTTCCAGGTTCTGCAGGGTTGTTAGGACCGTTGTATAGGCCAGCTTCCTTCGGCGGGATAGCTGGTCTCTGACCTCATGAACCGTACCCTCGCCGAGCTGCCAGACTATTTCAAGGACGGCTCGCTGGAGATGGCCTAAATCGTCGGGCGATTGTCTGCTCATATAATTGTCTCCATATCTTAAAAAGAGTTCGCTTATTACTACTAAGTATATAAGTACTATGTCATATAGTAGTTGTCAAGAAAAAAATGAAAATTTTTTAAAATTTTTTTTCAGCCCCATTTTCGCCTCAGAAACGCGGCATTTTGCCCGCTTCACGCTTATCGTTCGCCTTCGGCCAAGCCGGCAGATAAGAGATTTATCACTGTTAATCCGCCTCTTTTTTTGCGTATTGAGCGATGATTTGCTGCCGCATCCCCGCCCCCAGCATATGGGGACAGGCTTTAATCAGATTCTTTCTTTTTGGAATATTGTGCGATAATCTGTTGTTGCACATTAGGCGGGACCAGCTCATAATGGCTGAGAGTCATCGAGTAGCTGCCGCGTCCGCCGGTAACGCTTTTGAGCTGGCTGTTATACTGGGAAACTTCCGCCAGCGGCACTTGGGCCTTGATGACGATAATATTTCCCGGCAGAGTGTCTTGGCCGAGCACTCTTCCGCGTTTGGAGGCAAGGTCACCGGTGATATCGCCGACGTTCTCCGCCGGTATTGTAACTTCGATATTGACTATCGGTTCCAGCAGAACCGGTTTTGCATTTTTGATGCCGACCTTAAACGCCTCCCTGCCCGCTGCCCGGAATGCCACTTCCTTTGAATCGACCGGATGGTGCTTGCCGTCGTAAATCGAGGCTTTTATATCCTGCATGGGAAAACCTGCGATGATGCCGCTGAGCATCACTTCGTTTATGCCCTTTGCGACGGCCGGCTCATACTGTCGTGGGATTGAACCGCCGAAGATGTCCCAACTGAACTGCAGTGGCGGGTCGGAGCCGCGGTCGGCCGGTTCCACACGAAGATAGACCTCGCCGAACTGGCCTGCGCCGCCGGATTGCTTTTTGTGGCGGTAATGGCCCTCTGCCTTTGCTGTAATCGTTTCGCGATATGGAATCTTCGGCTCCTTGGTGTTTACAGAGAGCTTTGAGCGGTTCTCCATCTTCTCGATCATTACCCGCAGGTGCAGGTCGCCGAGTCCGCTGGCGACCAGCTCTTTTGTCTGCTGGTCGCGTTTGATTTTGAAGCAGGGGTCTTCCTCGCATAATTTATCGAGTGCGGAACTTATCTTTTGCTCGTCACCTCTGGTGGCCGGCTCAAGGGCCAGCGAATACATCGGCTCGGGCACGGGCGGCTGCTCGAATTGGCCTTTGACTTTGCCGTCATTTACGAGGTCGCCGGTTTGCAGCTCGTCAACTTTTGCCAGTGTTATAATATCACCGGCTATGCCGGCCTCGATTTCATTTGTTTCGCCGCCCTGGGATTTGAGGATATGCCCGGGGCGGATGCCTTTCTTCTCGTCGTTGCGATGGATATTGGAATCGGACTTCATTGTGCCGCTGAAGATGCGAATGGTAGAGTACTTCATATTTGAGCGCGGGTCGAAAGTGGTGCGAAAAACGAGCCCGGCCAAAGGGCCGGCGGGGTCGGCTTTCAGCTCCGTTACGGTCTCGCCGGCTTTGATGTGAGCGGGGGCCGCCTGGTCGGGAGCCGGCGTGTATTTTGTGATAATATCGAGCAGCTCGGTTACGCCGACTTCTTTGCGTGCGTTGGTAAATACTACCGGTACGAGAGTGCCGGCTTTGAGGGCCTCCACGAATACCGAAGCGATCTTGTCGGTAGAGATTTCTTCTCCGCCGAGGTAGCTTTCCATAAGCTCATCGTCAGCCTCTATGACGCTCTCGATGAGCTCGGTGTGGGCCTGGCCGACGTCCATCAGCGGCGATTCACCGGCATCGTTTTCGATGCAGTCGATGACAGATGCCTTGTCCGCAGCGGGCAGATTGGCGCAGCGGCATTGAAAGCCGAATGATTCCTGGATGTTTTTAAGCAGGGCGGACAGGTCGATGTTTTCTGCGTCTATTTTGTTGACGACAATCAGCCGGGGCATATTGGCGTCCGCAGCGAGGTTGAAGAGCTTGCGGGTGTTGGTCTCTATGCCGGCTGCTGCGCTGATGACGATGACGGCTGTTTCGGCGGCCGGCATCGCTGTTATGGCAGGGCCGATGAAATCAGGATAGCCCGGCGTATCGATGATGTTGAGCAGCTTGCCGTTATGGTCGGCGTGAACCACGGCCGACGAGATGGAGTGCTGATGCTCCTTTTCCTCGTCGTAGTAATCGCAGACTGAAGTTTTCTCGTCAACGCTGCCGAGCCGATTCGATGCGCCGGTTTTGTGCAGGATTGACTCGGCCAGCGAGGTTTTACCGCTGCCGGCGTGACCCAAAAGAACGATATTGCGAATATTGTTGGTATTTGCCACTTTTGAACCTCAATAACAGTTAGTTTTTAGAATTTACCGCTAAGAAACCTTCAAAAACCAACATACTAAGGGCTTTTCGTATAAAGGACAAGGATTTTTTTTGACCTGCTTGAAAAGTAGGTAAGGATTACAAGATTCAACCACAGATTGCACTGATTTAGCGGATTTTGTTTTAGCCACGAATGAACACGAATTTTGTATTGACGGATTAGGGAATTTGTGTTATTTTCTGTCCCTAATGGCGTGGTACATCTTTGAGCGGATTCTTTCATTGAACCGCCAATTTGAAATGTGAAATGTGAAATATGAAATTATCTCTTCACGAGTCACGAAAATGCCGGAAATTATGGGTTTGGATATTGATGATATAAGGGGAATAAAATGAATGACTTGTCGCTAATTAAATGGCATGCTCAAGAGCTGTGTAAACTTTTAGAAAAAGACCCAAACAATCCTCAAATGGCTCGATTATATGTCGAATTAGAAACAACATTAAATAGTTATCCGTTTAAACAAATTGAGTCTATAGCTCCTGGTGGTATGGATGAGAAATCAATTAAAAACGATGATATTTAATTACGGAAAACAAACTATTGCGTGATATGGGTATTTTATGGGTTGCTGCTTGCGACATGCGGGTATAAATACGGGAGAGTTGTCGTTAAAATGTGTTTTTTTTGATGGGAATTTTTGAATGTTATGAAAGAGAAAGCAAAAACACTCGTAAAAGTTGCAAGGCTTCGGATTCTTAAGCCAGCAGGTGATATGACTTGGCCCGAACTGGGTAATATGCTGAGAACTGTCCGTTATAGGGTTTTCAGATTAGCTAACCTCGCAGTAAGTGAAGCATACCTGGGTTTTCATATGTTCCGTACCAAAAGGGCTGAAGAGTTCAAAGCAGAGACTATGGGTAAGCTCTCCCGCCGACTGCGTGAGATGCTCATCGAGGAAGGAGTAGACGAAAAAGACCTTAGCCGTTATTCACAGACAGGCGCTGTTCCCGATACTGTTGCAGGGGCGTTGAGTCAGTACAAAATAAGAGGGATAACAAGCCCCACAAAATGGCGACAAATTGTTCGCGGTCAAGTTGCTCTGCCTACATTTCGTAATACTATGTCTATTCCGGTTCGTTGCGATAAGCTATACCAACGAAGGCTTGAGCAAGGAGATTCCGGTGAAGTTGAGGTGGAGCTTATGATATGCCGAAATCCATACCCGCGGGTTGTGTTGGGGACTGGCGACTTAAATCCCGGCCAGCAGGCAATACTTGAGCGGCTGCTCCAAAATACAGACAATTCGGCAGATGGTTACCGGCAGCGATTGTTTGAGATTAAAGAGGATGTTCAAACAAGAAAATGGTGGCTGTATGTAACATATGACTTTCCCAAAACCACAGGTAAACTCAATCCGGAAATTGTAGTCGGTGTCGACCTCGGATTTTCTATACCATTGTATGTTGCACTCAATAGTGGACACGCAAGGCTGGGCTACCTACACTTCAAGGCTCTCGGCGAAAGAATTAAGTCACTGCAGAAGCAGGTCATGGCCCGCCGCCGTGCTATTCAACGTGGCGGTAGAGTAAGTATTTCGCATTCCACTGCAAGAACAGGTCACGGAGTAAAAAGAAAATTACAACCAACTGAAAAACTAAGAGGCCGTATCGAAAAATCATATAGTACGCTGAACCATCAACTTTCTGCATCCGTTATTGATTTTGCCAAGAACCACCACGCGGGTGTCATCCAGATAGAAGACCTGTCCGGTCTTAAAGAACAGCTAACAGGCACTTTTATCGGTGCTCGATGGCGGTATCATCAATTACAGCAGTTTCTAAAATACAAGGCCGAGGAAGCTGGAATTACGTTAAAGCAGATAAATCCGAGATACACATCACGCCGTTGCAGTGAGTGTGGCTTTATAAATATGGACTTCGACCGTGCTTTCCGGGATGCAGGCAGAACTTATGGAAAAGTAACCAAATTTTTGTGTCCGGAGTGTGGCTATGAGGCCGACCCTGATTACAATGCCGCCAGAAATATAGCAACACTTGACATCGAGAAGCTTATTCGTGTACAATGTGAGAAGCATGGTTTGAAATTTGATGCTCATTGAAAAGTTAAATGAGGTCGCCATCAATGTTTCGCTAACCTTTAAGGTAATCGCGGGCAGGCGACTGAAGGCCGACCTGTACGGCCTTAAGGCTGAGAAGGCACATGTAAGTGGAAAAATGCTTTCCCGTTGTGTTCGCTCACCAAGCACATTTGTTTTTTTAATGCAGTTATTGCTCCAACAGCCTGTAAAATCTCCAGTTACAACAGATAGGGTTGGAATCGACCTTAATTTGAGGTGTGCTTACAGGAATGTGGGAACAAGGTTCACCGGACAGACAGTTGGAATCGACCTTAATTTGAGGTGTGCTTACAGGTTAATGGCACACCGGAGCCGGTGAACTTCAGTTGGAATCGACCTTAATTTGAGGTGTGCTTACAGGCTTTAAACGGCTTTTGTGGCCCGTGTAAAGGTTGGAATCGACCTTAATTTGAGGTGTGCTTACAGGGATAAAGGAGCTCAAGTCTGCCAAGGCCGAGTTGGAATCGACCTTAATTTGAGGTGTGCTTACAGGGATGTTGAGTCTACATACAAAGAACTTCCCGTTGGAATCGACCTTAATTTGAGGTGTGCTTACAGGAATGATCTCACCGATGGCAATGGCTGAATCGTTGGAATCGACCTTAATTTGAGGTGTGCTTACAGGTGATCTCCCCTCGCTTAGACACAATTCTCAGTTGGAATCGACCTTAATTTGAGGTGTGCTTACAGGGCCCGTTGTGTTCCGATTCTCGCCGAAACTGTTGGAATCGACCTTAATTTGAGGTGTGCTTACAGGTTTTAATGTATACAGTAACATCTATTTATGTTGGAATCGACCTTAATTTGAGGTGTGCTTACAGGGTGACTTGTCAAGGTTAAAATGGGCAGGTAGTTGGAATCGACCTATCGAAAACTAGTGACAGTCACCTATGCTACTCTGCGAAGTAACTCGCTACGTAGCACGAGTTAATGGCTCGGGACAGTCAACCTATTTTTTTGGTATTATAGAATCAATTGTTCGGCCAGTTCGACTTTGTTAAGTACAGGCCGAAAAATGTCCTTTTTTGGTGATAGAACCGTTCGACTGCGCTCAGGGCAGGCCATATAAATGATTAAGGATGAATGATAAATGGTAGAATTGATAAGTAAGGAGTAAGAAGTAAGGAGTAAGAAGCAAGGAGTAAGAAGTAAGGAGTAAGAAGTAAGGAGTAAGAAGCAAGGAGTAAGAAGTAAGGAGTAAGAAGCAAGGAGTAAGAAGCAAGGAGTAAGAAGTAAGGAGTAAGAAGCAAGGAGTAAGAAGTAAGGTTTTAGATTGTCGAGAGCAGCAGTGAAAATGATTAAGAATTCTTTCGATTTCACTCCCTTCGACAAGCTCGGGGCAGGCAGGGGCCTTCGGCGAGATATCAGTTGCCAGTTGTCAGTTTTCAGTGAGGGAAAATCAAAAATCTTTGAACTTTA
>Ga0315538_1001474_pt1 | contig 14024 bp, 13 predicted proteins | sample SalMarSW160230MG_2_FD_203834 | JGI IMG/M metagenome (GOLD analysis project Ga0315538, IMG submission 203834) | Salt marsh sediment microbial communities from the Plum Island Ecosystem LTER, Massachusetts, United States - Salt Marsh Sediment SW1601-230 ...
TTTACACCGCAATCAATGAAGGAGTGCGCCAGGGATACGATAAGGGTTATTTACGTAAATCCATAGTAAACCAGCCCTGCTTTGCCAGGGTAAACACCAAAGATAACACACCGGCTATGATTCATACTGACATTGTCCCTGGAGACAGGCTGAAAATCAGTGTCTTGCCCAAGGGAGGTGGCTCGGAAAATTGTTCCCGTCTGATTGCTCTATCTCCATCTGAGGGGCGTCGGGGGGTGATAGATTTTGTCGTCAACCTCGTTAGCCAGGTCGGCAGCAATCCCTGTCCACCGGTTATCATCGGTGTCGGCATAGGTGGGACGACGGACAAGACCATGTTCATAGCCAAGAAGGCGCTGTTGCGCAAAGTCGGCGAGCCCAGTCCTGACCCGGAGGTTGCCGCTTTAGAGAGGGAAATTCTGGAAAAAGTGAATAATCTGGGCATCGGTGCTATGGGCTATGGTGGCACAGTGACCGCCTTAGCGGTCCATGTGGAAACATTCCCTTGCCACATTGCCAGCATGCCTGTAGCAGTCAACATGCAGTGCTGGTGTGCTCGCCACGAGGAAGCGATACTGTGAAGCAATTGAAAGAGTGATAAAAGGATGTCTGTAACCGTTTCGCCCAAAAGGTTACGCCGCGAGTTTGTAAAGAAAGTCAAGGAGCTCAGTGGGCAGAACCTTCAATTGTGTTACCAGTGTGGCATGTGTACAGGAAATTGCCCCGCTGCTGCCAATATGGACATTTCCCCCCGCCGGATTATTGAGCTGGCAAAATTAGGGTTGGAAGAGGAAATTGCCAATTCCAAAACTGTCTGGATTTGTGCCTCCTGTCTTGCCTGTACTGTCAATTGCCCCAGAGGGTTCGACCTCTCTAAAGTGATGGAGGCGATAAGGCTTGTCACCCTGAGGAAAAATATTGACCACATACGCCCCGAGGATATTGCACCCCAGGAGCGCTGCGAACTTCCTCAAATAGCCATGGTCAGTGGCTTGAGGAAGTTTACCGGCTAAAGAAATAAAAAATGAGCTTAGCTTATTATCCCGGATGTACCTTGAAAACCAAGGCAAGGAATCTGGAGGAGCCTGCCATCGCCTCCCTGGAAGTTTTGGGGTTGAAGTTGGAGGAGATTCCCAGGTGGAACTGCTGTGGCGCAGTTTATTCTTTAGCTGAGGATGATTTAATCCATCAGGTAGCACCTGTTCGCAACCTCATCCGAGTAAAGGAACTAGGGAAAGATAAACTGGCTACGTTATGTGCTTTCTGCTTTAACACTCTAAAGAGGGCCAATCTCTTAATGAAGGATAATGCGGAAAAAAGGAATACTCTTAATAGCTTTATGGATGAGGAGATAGATTATGGTGGGGAAGTAAAAGTAGTTCATATTTTAGAGGTGTTGAGAGATGAAATAGGATGGGAAGCTCTTGCTCAGAAGGTAAAACTCCCTCTCCGGGAATTAAAAGTAGCCCCTTATTATGGCTGTACCTTGCTTCGCCCCCGGGAAGTAGCCATAGATAGTGTGGATAATCCTACCATCTTACGGGAGTTTCTCAAAGCTCTCGGGGCTAGTCCCGTTGATTTTCCTGAATCCACAAGGTGCTGCGGGTCTTATCAAATAATAAGCAGTCCCGATGATATTTCTGAATATGCGCGGCCTATCTTAAACTCGGCATTGAGGCATGGAGCAGAAGCCCTGGTCCTCACCTGCCCTTTATGTGATTATAATCTGGCCCGCGGGCAGAAAGAGTTGATTAAGAAGCAGAGCGGACTCAGGGAAATGCCGCTATTCTACTTCACGCAGCTTCTGGCTCTTGCATTAGGGCTCGGTCCTCAGGTATGTCATTTCGAGCTGAATCATGGCAGCCCGGAATCGCTTTTGAAAGAAAAGAACTTGCTTTCTCAAAGCGAAAGCTTTCAACCGATTGGGGGTTAACAATGAGTGTCAAAGAGGAAAATAAAAATCCAGCAGAAGCAGCGGTCAAGGAAGAAAAGAAGACAGCGGCCAAGCTGATTCCGATATATATCATGGGCAAGCGCTATGAAGTCCCTGAAGGGCTTACCATTATGAAAGCCATGGAATATGCCGGCTACGTACTCATCCGGGGTTGTGGATGTCGGGGGGGCACCTGTGGCGCCTGCGGCACGGTCTATCGTAAGCCCGGCGATTATAAATTACAGGTGGCGCTTGCCTGTCAGAAGACAATCGAGCCGGATATGTACATAGCCCAGATTCCCTTTTTCCCTGCCAATCGAGCCCGGTATGAGTTTGCCGGACTGACTTCCGCCCCTGAAGAGGTCTTTAAGCTATATCCCGAGATGTTTCGCTGCGTGGCCTGCAATTCCTGCACGAAGGCTTGCCCTCAGGGAATAGAGGTCATGGACGCCGTCTCAGCTTTAAAGCAGGGGAATATCTCCGAGGCTGCTCGACTTAGTTTCGATTGCATTCAATGTGGATTATGTACCAGTCGCTGCTTTGGAGAATTAGCTCAGTATCATATGTTCCAGCTCGCGCGCAGAATTTACGGAGCCAGAATCGTCCCCCGGGCCGAACATTTAGCCGGGATGGTAAAAGCAGTCAACGAAGGAAAGTATGACCGATTTCTGGACGAGTTGAAGCAGGTGAAGGAGGATGAGCTGAAAAAGTTGTATCAGGAGCGGGAGGCGGAGCCAATGACGGCCGGGGAGGATTGGAAACCAAAAGATACAAGATATCTATAGGAGGCGAGATGAGTTACTTAGGATATCCCGATTTCTTCGAGCCCTATATCAAGAAGGTAGAACGGACCAGACCTGCCCGTGTCGAGAAAAGGAAAAAGGGAGAGGAATTTCCCTTTATGTCCCTGGAAGAAAGACAGGAGATGTTGAAATATCACCCCGATTATAAGGAAGAAGGGAGAAGGGAGATAAAGATCGGCCCGAGTAAGGGTTATAGAATAGCTCACGAGTTTGTCGACCTGCTGGAAGCTAGAAGCAGGGTTGACCCTGACAAAGTAGACCTGTCGAGGGTTGATTATGAGACCGATGTCTTGATTATCGGTGGTGGTGGTGCTGCTACTGTCGCTGCCCTTATCGCCGAGGAAAATGGTGCCCAGGTCCTTATAGCTACCAAGCTCCGGCATGGCGATGCTAATACCATGATGGCTGAAGGTGGGATTCAGGCTGCCACAAAAGGAGAAAAAGATTCTCCTTATTATCACTACCTGGATGTGATGGGAGGAGGACATTTCAAGAACGACCCGGACATTGTGGCTGCTTTTGTCAAGCAGGCTCCCGATGCCCTCCAGTGGCTGGAAAGCCTGGGAGTCATGTTCTCCAAGTTTCCCGATGGCAGGCTGGTGGCTATGCATGGTGGGGGGACCTGCCGAAAAAGGATGCACTACTGCGCCGACCTCAGCGGACTGGAGATCATGCGTACCGTGCGCGATGAAGCCCGTAACCGGGCTAATATCAAAGTTCTGGAATTTTCCCCGGCGGTGGAGCTTATCTTGAACGAACACGGGCAGTGTGCCGGAGCAGTGCTCTATAACATGGAAACTGAAGAATACTTTGTTGCCAGAGCCAGGGCGGTAATCTTAGCCACAGGTGGTGCCGGGAGGCTCCACGTCCAGGGTTTCATGACCACCAATCATTACGGCGCCACCGCCGATGGCATAGTTTTGGGCTACAGGGCAGGTGTGCCTCTGTCTTTCCTGCATACCGTTCAATATCACCCCACGGGCGTCGTGTTCCCCGAGCAAATAGAGGGGTGGCTCATTACCGAGAGGTTCCGGTCGGAGGGGTCAGACATTTTGAATGTCCACGGGGAGAAATTTGTCAATGAACGTGAGCCCCGGGATGTGGAAGCAGCCCGTTTTATCAAAGAATGTCTGGATGGTAACGGTATTCCCACTCCCACCGGGAAGGTGGGGGTCTGGCTCGATTCCCCCATGCTTGATATTCTCCACGGCGAGGGGAGGGTGCGGACTGCTTTTGTGGGGAAATGGAAGGTATATGACCGCCTGGGGATTGATATATCCAAGGCGCCCATGCTGGTCTATCCCACGCTCCATTATCAGAATGGAGGGCTCAAGGATAACGCCGAATGCGAGACCGCTGTGCCCGGGCTTTATGTTGCCGGGGAAGTGACCGGGGGGCTGCACGGAGAAAACAGGCTGATGGGCAACTCGCTTATGGATATTGTAGTATTCGGCAGGATTGCCGGCAGAAATGCTGCTGTATTCGCCAGGGAGAAAGCAAAAGAGGGAGAGCTGACCTTGAAGCACGTAAAGAAGTATCACAGAGAGCTTAAAGAGGCCGGGATTATAACTGATAGAGTAGCCCCGATGCTTCTTCCCGATTACACCACGCCTGAAGTAAAGGAAAAGCAGCTTACCGTAAGCTACTTGGGCACGCTCAGGTAAAGAGGGACTTCAAAGCCTACGAATAATCCCCCTCTTAAGGTAAGAGGGGTTAGGGGAGTTATGAACGAACAGTGCGGCAGATAATTCCCCTCTTAGGGCATGTCCCGAGCGAAGTCGAAGGATCAGAGGGGTTAGGGGAGTTACGAACGCACAGGTGGCAGCCAATCCCCCTCTTAAGATAAGAGGGGTTAGGGGAGTTATAAACGACTAGGAACAGAGGTGAGAGCTATGGCAAAAAAAGTTACGCTTCCTTTAACTGACGAAGTCTTAAAAGACCTCAAAGCCGGGGACAACCTCCTGCTCAGCGGCGTTGTCTACGTTGCCCGTGATACTGCCCATAAGAGAATGGTTGAAGCTCTGGACCAGGGGAGGCCTCTGCCTTTTGATATCAAGGGGGCAACCATATACTACATGGGGCCCAGCCCTGCCAGGCCAGGGAGGGTAATCGGCTCGGCTGGTCCCACCACCAGTGGTCGGATGGATGCTTATGCACCCCGGTTAATGGCCGAAGGGCTGAAGGGGATGGTTGGCAAAGGGTTGCGGTCAAAAGCAGTTAAAGATGCCATGGTGAAGCACAAGGCGGTCTATTTGGGGGCAATAGGGGGTGGCGGCGCCATAATTTCCAAAAGCATCAAGAAAGCAGAGGTGGTAGCCTACGAGGAGCTTGGTGCTGAAGCGCTCCGCCGCCTGGAGGTGGAGGACTTCCCTGTCACGGTCGTAAACGACGTCTACGGCGGCGACCTCTACGAAGAAGGCAAAGCCAAATACCAGGTCAAAGCCTCCTGAGCCAGGCATAAATCCTGTGATACCGGCGCTCCGCAACCGAGCACAGGCAAATTCCCGCTATGCCTTAGCTCTTGCGCACACCCTGAAAAAGAAGTCCGAGCACACTGGTATGACTACACACGTTACCAGGTGGTCGCCCCAGAGCATCTTTATTGACTCTCTAAATTGTTCGATTTAGTTAACTCGCGTTGCAGATAGTGTTGGGTCTTTTCCGTTTCGCTGTTACCACGTATAGAGGTTATCCCACTGGCTTAGGATATACAACTGCAACCACTTGACACAACATATTGCATGTTGTATAATGTATAATATCTGGAACATAAAGGAGGCTGCAATGAACAGTGAAAAGGAAGTTCTCTCACGCATTTGGACACTGAATGAGGTCGCAGAGTATCTAAAAGTCAGTGAAGAAGTGATCCGTCGAGAGATCGAGGCAGGTCGGCTAAATGGATTCAGAGTCGGCGACGAGTGGCGGTGTACTCAGCTAGACGTTCAGGCCTATGTAACTAAGCCCAGAAGTAGAATCGGAGATCAACTTCACAAGGCTCTCGAAGGCGAAGAGAACAGTTGGACTTTAGAGGAGGTCGGCTCATTTGACTTTCGATGGCCGAAGGAGGGGGGTAGTTCTGTCGAGCACTACGAGAAAGGCTATAACGCCACAAAAGTAGTGGATGGGCAGCAAATCGCTCTCAAGGTGGGATTCTCAGATAGAAAAGCTGCTGGTCAGATGCGAAAACGCGTTACTATCTGGCTCGGCCATAGGCCACTGGTGGAGTTTGCAGGGGGTAATGACTACAATAAAGACGGTGTCCTGGCAAGTGTAATTAAGCTCAAGAGCAATAAGCAGATGACTTATCAGAGGATCCCTGCGGAATACGAAGGTTTCAAGGTGCAAAGATACAATTCGGTCGTGAAGGGTCCCCGTGCCAGCACTGCCTTTGCAGTAGTGGTTCACAAAGATGACCTAACATCAATGCTAGAGCATGCGCTGATCAGGGCTAGGTGGAAGGGTTTACTTTAGCGATGGGGGATTCAATGGCGAATAACGAATTAAGAGCACTGTGCCTGTCTCTGCTCGCGGTGGATGCCGAGCAGGAGGTCGTCCAAATCCTGAAGGACAAAGGATTTTGGGATACACCGGCGTATTGGAGGTATTACGGCGATAGGGAAGATAATTTCTCCATTATCGGGAACCAACAAAGTAGGCCAGAAGCTGCTCTGGTTGAGAAAGTCGTGAACTCAGTCGATGCTGTTCTTATGAACGAATGTTGGATGCGGGGTCTATCACCCGAAGACGCGAAGGCTCCTAAGAGCATTCATGAAGCGGTAGCTTTATATTTTATGGGGGACGCCAGCAAAGCTGATACCCTTGGTCGCGTAGAGAACTGGGGCAGCACAAAACGCACTGAAGTTTCTCGCCTGATAACAGTCACCGCGACTGGAGTACGTGCAGCGGATGATGGTGCGTCTAATCCTTGTTTCACTATCTCTGATGCTGGAGAAGGCCAAACGCCACTGTCGATGCCTCTGACGATCCTTTCTCTTGATAAGAAGAACAAGCTGAAGATTCATTTTGTACAGGGTAAATTCAATATGGGCGGAACCGGGGTACTGCAATTCTGCGGGCGCTGTAACCTCCAACTCATAATAAGCCACAGAAACCCTGCAATACTGCGGTACGGGGATGATGGTTCAGAGGACTGGGGATTCACATTAGTCCGAAGGGAGAATCCTCCCGCTGGGCAGAAAAGCTCAGTGTATACGTACTTAGCTCCCCTGGGCGCTGATGAAAAGCCACGTATGGGAGAAGTGTTACATTTTAAGTCCGATACATTGCTAATTTTCCCAGATGACAACGTATCATACAAACGCGAAGCAAAATGGGGAACCACAATCAAGCTATATGAATATAATGCTGCCGGTTTCCGCACTATGATGTTCAGGAAGGACGGGTTACTTTCTCGGCTGGATATACTGCTCCCAGAAATAGCTTTGCCGGTACGTCTGCATGAGTGTCGGGATTACAAAGGACATCCCGGAAGCTTTGAGACAACTCTAAGCGGTTTAACAGTTCGCTTAGAGGACAATAAGGCCGAGAACCTTGAGGACGGCTTCCCTACGACAGGCCAGTTTATGGCAAAGGGCGAGCCTATGGATGCAAAGGTATATGCGTTTAGACAAAACAAGGCAGACACTTATAGGAAGAATGAAGGTCTTATATTCACGGTCAACGGTCAGACCCACGGTCACTTGCCATTGAGTTTCTTCGGCAGGAAGACAGTAGGTATGGGGCGTCTGGGCGACTCAATACTTGTAGTAGTGGACTGCAGCGATTTAAGCGGGAGAGCGCGTGAAGATCTTTTCATGAACAGCCGGGATAGACTGAGGGGCGGCGATTTGCGGGATGCAATAGAGAAGGAGCTAGAAATATTGATCCGAGATCATCCAGGCCTGAGAGCATTGAAGGAAAAACGCAGACGCGAGGAGATAGAATCAAAATTAAGTGACTCGAAGCCTCTCGAGAAAGCTCTGGAACTTATACTTAAATCCTCTCCTTCTTTGCTCGAGCTTTTTTCTACCGGGTTGAGATTGTCTAACCCGTTCAAAACAACCGAGACGGCATCGACCGATAAGCCGTTTCGCGGTAGCTACCACCCTACCTTTTTCAAATTTCAGAAGCTCCCCTATGGGCATAAGCTTGAGAGAATGGCAGCTGCGAACATGAGGAGTAGAGTCATATTCGAGACCAATGCCGTCAACGATTACTTTTCTCGGCCGCAAAATAAAGGACTCTTTACACTGAAATATATCGAGGATGGTAAAACAACCGACGTGCAGAACTATAGCTTAAATCTCCATGACGGTAGAGCTACTCTTAGCCTTAGACTTCCTGACGGTAGCGCAGTAGGGCAGGTTCTCGAATTTGAGGCATGTGTGACCGATGATGTTATATTAGAGTCGTTTGTGAATAGGTTTGCACTGACGGTCGGGCAGCCGCAGACTCCACATGGTGGCCAAGGTTCACGAGCGAAGTCACCAAATGGCAAGGAAGGCCATGAAAGAGAAATTCCGACCGGTCTCACTATACCCCAAGTATTTGAAGTGACCCAGTCAGAATGGGAGAGTAGAAACCCCAAGTTCGACCAATTTTCGGCTCTCCAAATTATCCAGGAAGAAGCAGCGGATGAGAATGAGGCCACTGAGGATGGCGTGGCTGTCTATAGCTTCTGGGTCAATGTCGATAATGTACATTTCAAACGAGAATGCAAGTACAGTAAGGAAGACCCGAAGATTCTAAAGGCCCGATGGAAGTATGGACTTGCATTAATAGGTATGGCACTTGTGCAAGACGGCAGTCAAGCAAAGAAGGCTAAGGTAGATACCGGTGCCGTTAATCGTGATGAGGAGGAACCCCCGACTTTGGAGCAGAGGGTTTTTGACATTACTTCAGCCATAGCACCTGTAATTCTACCGATAGTCGAGACTCTTGGGTCCCTCACAGAAGAACAAATATCGTCGGGAGGTCAGATCGGCGACGATGATTAGCGATTCCACTCCCCATAAGTCAGTCGACTTTTAAAAGGCGGTGTGTCAAGAGAATCTCATGGCTCGCAGGTTGCTTCTGACCCAACTGCGTATACCACTTTCTGTTGGGGACTTGTCTACATGGACGTTCAGAGTCTGATGAGTCGAAAAGCTTTAGCTCTTCGTATCCGGCTGAAGCCATCGAATTTAAGAACATGGGTAACTGTGACTCCGGGTCGGAAAAGGCCACTAACTGCACGACTACTGCGTTTGCGTCTATGGCGCTTTTGAGAGAACAGTATGACTGGGTGAGTTTTCGGAAGTATTCCTCTTGCCCCTTCCTTGAGCGGCCCCCCAGAGTGTAATACGATTCTCCATGGCCATCTCTTAAATCGGCCAACCAATAAGGTGCTGGGGTTTCTCGGCGACCTCTAATCTGCCAACGATGGTATAATACATGAACACCTGGGTACGGAGGAGATGTAAGCACTAATGTAGGCTTAGGCATTCGCTTGCTCAGGCTGGCTTCAACGACATTATTTACACTCCCCAGATATAAGAAACACCTGCTCGTTATCTGGCTTTTCCAGATGCCATGATTTCTAGCAGCACTTACCAAGTCATCTAAACCGTGGAGCATTTCTACCGTATCTTGTAGGAGATGTGATTTCATCTCGCCCCACGTGGGTAATTCCTTGCGGCAATCCATCGCCCATTGTCCTAGCTTCATTAAGGCGCAACGAGCAAAACGTCTTTGCCTTGGGAAACTGAGATCCTCGGTAGTGAGAAGCGCAGACCAGAAGAATTGCTTTGCCTCGTCCGGGATATTCCGTAGTCGAGTATCGTTACTTGAGCAGGTATCTCCTGCGTTGGCGGATGGAAGTATGCCCCCTAGCCAATTCAGTAGCGCCCGTTCATCGCCCGAGCTCAACGGCGTTGTCTTGACCCTAGTGACAAAATAGGACAAAGAGTTGATATCAATCCCGCAAGCTATACGGCCGTTAACAAGGGCCTCGACTATCGTTGTCCCACCTCCCATGAAGGTGTCAAGCACGACATCCCCTTCGCGAGATAAAGCCAGGATCACCTCTCGTGCAAACTCAGGAGAGAATCTAGCTGGGTATCGATAGAAATTGTGCGTGAGCCCCTCTACCGGATGCTTAGACTGGAGAGATTCTATTATCGTGCTCACAGAATCAATCAGTGTCTACGACTCCTGATAATAGCTGAGACAGGACTATTTACTGGCCGATCGTAGAAAGTACGCCCGCATTGGTTGCACCTATATCTTTGTTTCTTGCCTAACTTGGTGACCACTAAGCCGATCCTTACCGCGGTAGTTGAGCCACAATCTGGGCATTTCATTTGTCAGCGCCCCATGCATACATAAATACATACATATTATCTATTAGGCTTCAATTTGTCAAGCGCGTTGGTCGATAAGGATTACCTGCCCCTTTTGAACCAAATAGAGTCAAAGAAGGGATGGTCGACGCCTCCCCTTCTCAACTTTGACGCTCTGGGCGCCGCTCCCCGCGGACGGTGCGGGCTGTGCTTAAACGTGGTCAATCTGTGACGGGCGGCAGGGTGATTACTCCAGACCATCCTAGACACTATTGGACGGGGTGTCGAATTCATCCTCCGAAGCCCGACGTTCTTTTCATCAAACAATGCTGACCTTCCAAAGAATTCCAGGGACACCATGCCAATCAGGCCTACTACAAATCAGGTATTACGTCCGCAGAATACGCCATAGTGGAATCGAAAGCACTTTCCTGACTATTCCTGTCTCAGCGACATCCTTTGCTATAATTGATAACACCGGCGCCCGCCGCAGCTATAAAGTGAAGATGGATAATCAGAACGGCGAGTTGTTAAGGCTGACTCTGAAAGAACGGGATGCCGGGACTGCGGTGCTGGGGCGGGCCTTCACGGAATACGAGTTGTTTCGGTACTATTTCCACGATGAAACGGAGCGGTGTGCAGCAGCCGATAGGTTGAGTTTCACCGAACTTTCTGTCTGTCTGAAATACGGCGAGGTATATGCGTCTTCAGAGAAGCTGGAGGGCGTGGCAGCCTGGCTGCCGCCGGGGAAGGCGCCTTTTGGAGCCCGGCAAATTATACGCTCGGTCCCGCTCTCAACTCTTGTCAGGTTTGGACGGCAGGGAGCAGGCCGAATGCGGGCCTATGGCAGGTTTGTAGATGACCTCCACCGCAGGCTGGTCCCGTACCCTCACTGGTATCTGCAGATTATCGGAGTAGACCAGGCATATCAGGGACAAGGATTCTGCAGCCGGTTGCTGAGGCCGGTACTGGAACGTATCGACAGCGAGCGAATGCCGTGCTATCTGGAGACGAATGCCGTGAAGAATGTGGCTATCTACCGGCGGTTCGGATTCGAGGTTGTTTCAGAGGATAAGATGCCGGGAACGGAAGTGACCACCTTTGCCATGCTCCGAAAAGCCCAAACCACGTGAACCTTCACAATCCCAGCAACCCCATCCTCCACGAGGTGAAAGACCAGGCCTGCTACAAATCACGCATTATGTCTTGGGGGTATCCGCAGTTCCGGATGGACTTCAACCCGTCGCTCATTACCGGCGCTACTGGCGATAGGTTGTCTCACTCCTGCGCGCAACCTGCAAAATCAATGCCAGGTTGGCGCTGTCATAAACATCATAAACCAACCGGTAATTGCCCACCCTGATGCGATGAGCCTTCTCTGCGTCTCTTATCTTCCTGACTCCCAGGGGGCGAGGTTCTTCGGCTAAGTTCCTGACGGCATTCCGCAATCGCTCAAAGTCCTGTACCCGAATCCGGCCCTTGAGCTTTTCTAAGTCGCGGTCGGCAGCCGGTGATATCTCAACTCTATACACGCTTTGCCCCGGCGCGCCCTTCCCGACGCCTAATTGATTCCTCTAATTCACGTTCTGCTTCGGACCACGGGCGCCCGCCCTTCTCTTTCCATTCGGTACGGGCTGAATCAATTACGGGCAACAGTTCGGCATCTTCACGGCTCTCCAGCCATTCCCGCACAGCATCTGCTACGATGGCACTTGTGGTTGTACGCCTTCTGACCGCCTCTATCTTCAGCTGCGTGTAAAGGTCTTCATCGTGAAATACTAAAGTTACTTTTCTTTTCATGTCACATACTCCTGCTGATTGTACATACTTCCATCCATACGTATGGACATACTAACAATAACTCCGGTTAATGTCAAGACAAAAGTTGGCGTTCTAAGGGAGTTCCCGGTAGGTTTGCTGGAGGAGCAGAGCATCCTTTTCCAAATAGGGCACACTCTCGCTGATGACTACTCCCTTTGCCTTCCGTTCTTTCAAAGCTTTGAGCAGCTCGGCATAATGGAGGTCCGAGTCCTCGAGCATTAAGTGCTTGATTTCTCCCTTGTTGCCGTAGGCAATCCCGGAGAGGTGGATATGCATGTTGTCTAAGCCACGCCTGCCCAGTTTCCGTTCAATCTGGTCCAGGATATCTGAAAATTCTTGATAGGAGTTAGCCTTTCCCGTCCGGGCATGCCAATGAGAAAAATCAAGGCAAGGGGCAACTCCTTCTATCTCGCTACTGAGTTGAAGTATTTCTTGCAAGGTGCCGAATTGAGATGGTTTTCCGGTAACTTCAGGTGAAATCGTGACCTTATTGCCTTCGTTCCTCAGGATGTTCACTATCTCCTCCAGATGCCTTTTGACCTTGGTGTAGGTCTCTGCGGGGGTGCTTTTGAGATAAAAGGCGGCGTGGAAGGTAATACTTCTGGCGCCGAAAAGAGCGGCAATGCGAGCAGTTTGCAGTATCCTTTCTTTGCTCATGTGTACTTTTTCCGGCTCAACTGCATTTAGGTTTATAAAGTAAGGTCCGTGAGCAGTGAGCGCTACCTCCTTTCTCGCCGCTAGTTCGCCCACCGGGACAGCAACCTGAGGGCTCATCCTTACCCCCTGGACAAATTCTACCTCCATGCAGCCAAGGCCGAGCTCGGCAATACGCTCAATGCCAGCCTCTGTGGAACGGAGTTTAGCACTGACAGGGACACCGCCTGTTCCGAAAAGGAGCTCGCCTGTTTCGTTTTGATTCATGGCTTTCCGTATCTATTGTAATGCTTCGTCTACAAGTTTTCTATAAGCAGCCAACAGTTTTCTGGTGAGCTGACCGGGTTTGCCCGTGCCGATAGGCTTACCCTCAAACCAGGTCAAGGGCATAAGCTCCAGTATGGAATTGGTAACAAAGGCTTCTTCAGCCTCAATTAGCTCTTTTAACTCCAACTGTCTTTCCATGGTTTTGATATTTGCAGCCCGAGCTATTTCCAGAACTGCTTCTCTGGTGATTCCGGGCAGTACGCCACTTTCCAAGGAAGGCGTGATGAGCTCTCCATTATTCATCAGGAAAATATTGGTGGTGCTGCCTTCGGCTAGGTAGCCCTGTTCATTGAGCAAGATAGCTTCATCGCATCCCGCAACTCTAGCTGCCATCCGGGCGAGGATATTTTCTATATAGCAGGTAGATTTTAGTCGGGATAAGGGCGATTGGCTATTACGGCGCAGTGAGGATAGCCCTGCTTTAAAACCTGATTCATATTTTTCTGGTGGTAAGGGAACAAGGTTTCGGGTGGTGACCAAGACAGTGGGGTTAGAACAAGTGCCGGGGTCAGGCGTCATGTCGCCTTCTCCGGCCGAAACAGTGAGCCTCAGGCGGGCGTCCTTGAGCTTATTAACTTCCAGAGTTGCCATGCAGGCGGTTTCCAGAGATTGCTTCCCCTCCACTACGTGCAGGATGCTATGTGTCAGGCCGAGGCTCTGGGCAGAGCGGCGAAGGCGGGCGAGGTGACGGTCGAGGCGAAAGATATGCCCCTGGTAAGCCCGCATGGTCTCGAATAACCCGTATCCGTAAAGGAAGCCATGGTCGAAAGGAGATAGCTTAGCCTTTGAGCGGGGGATAAGTCGGCCGTTGAGATAAATAATTTCAGCCATGATTTCAACTCTGCTCGTTATTTCGAGGCACCTGGGTGCCGAAGCAATCCCCAAGAACGCCCTGCCACAGAGATTGCTTCACTTCGTTCACAATGACAGGTGGCGGTGGTAATAGTAGGTAAGGGCTCACAATGACTTTGCTTCACGTTGGTTAAATACTACTTTCGTCCCAAACTGGTCGGGTAAAACGAAGAAAGTTGGTCAAAATATCGTGTCCTACTTCGGTGAGGATGGATTCGGGGTGAAACTGAACTCCCTCCACTACATAATCTCGGTGTCTCACCCCCATTATTATCCCTTCAGGAGTTTTGGCAGTGACTTCGAGGCAGGATGGAA
>Ga0315538_1001478_pt1 | contig 14010 bp, 9 predicted proteins | sample SalMarSW160230MG_2_FD_203834 | JGI IMG/M metagenome (GOLD analysis project Ga0315538, IMG submission 203834) | Salt marsh sediment microbial communities from the Plum Island Ecosystem LTER, Massachusetts, United States - Salt Marsh Sediment SW1601-230 ...
TGTTTTGTTGCCACATGGGGCAGCGGAAAACCTGTTATCGGTATACTTGGTGAATTTGACGCTTTGCCTATGCTGTCACAAAAAGCACTTACTCCGGTACAGGACCCGGTTATACCGGGAGCTCCGGGCCACGGATGCGGTCATAATATGATGGGACCAGCCGGTATAGCGGCGGCAATAGCTGTAAAGAAAAGTATGGAAATACATAATTTGCAGGGGACAATTAAGTTTTTCGGATCACCTGCTGAAGAGACTATTATAAGCCGGCCCTACATGGTAAGAGAGGGAGTCTTCAATGATGTTGATGCTGTGATAGATAATCATACCTCTTCAAACTTTTCGACCGGTTATGGTGTGAGTGGTAATGCTGTTATATCGGTAGTTTTTTCATTCAAAGGCAAAACAGCTCACTCAGCGGGTTCGCCGTGGAGCGGTAGAAGTGCCCTTGACGCTGTTGAATTAATGAATATAGCTGCCAATTTTCTCCGCGAACATCTTTTTTATACATATCGGTTACATTACGTTATTACTGAAGGGGGCGAGGCACCAAACGTAGTACCAGACAAAGCATCAGTATGGTATTATATCAGGAATACTGACGAAAGGCTTGAAGAGATGTACAACCGGGTCGTCGACTGTGCCAGAGGTGCAGCATTGGCATCCGGTACCATACTTGATTCGGTTAGAGTCATTACTGCCGTTCATCAGAAACATTCTAACAAAGGGATGGCTGAGACAATCAGAAAGAACATTGAACTTATAGGATTACCTGAATGGATAGAGACTGAACATTCTTTTGCAAAATCACTTCAGAAAGAACTTGGAGTAAAAGAGACCGGCTATCCGATGAAAATAAGTCCATGGCGACATCCTTCCGGGGTGCAGGTTGGAGGAGGATCAACAGATGTCGGTGAGGTTACACTGGTAGTACCCACGGCAACTCTTAATTTTCCCGGGGGAGTTCCAGGAGCAATCGGACATCACTGGTCATCAGTTGCTTCATTTTATGGTAGTGCAGCATGGAAAGGTCTCAATGCTGGTGCGAAAGTGATGGCAGCAACAGCCCTGGACCTGTTAACCAAACAAAAATTACTGAATGAAATAAAGGCCGAGTTTGCAGAATATTCCAAAGAGCACCCTTATAAGTCTTTCCTTCCGGAAGGAGCAAAACCACCACTAGATCTGAACAGGGAACTTATGGACAAATACCGGAAGGCCATGATGCAGGCAGGTCTTGAAGATTAGAATTTCGAACCTTATTTGTATCTTGATTTTCTTATTTAATTTGAAAATTTGAAAATATAATCAGAGGACATTGATGCAAAAAGGATATTTTGGATCTGATTATTATAATACTCCCGTGAAGAAGAAATTAAGTCTTTGGGATAAGTTTCTTCTGGATAACCGGTTATACTTCACGATCGAATATGCTTATACTGTATTGAGAACCAGAAAAGAAGCTATCCGGGGCGTATACGATACAAAAGCCTGGGCCGATTCATCTTTTTATATTTTAAGACTTATTGAAAAGACCGGAGGTAAATTTCATATATCCGGTATGGAAAACATCTCAAAGTCCGATAAGCCTGTCCTTTTTATCGGTAACCACATGAGCACTCTTGAGACTATGGTTTTGCCCTGTATAATTGCTCCTCACAGGGAGGTAACATTTGTTGTAAAGGAGAGCCTTGTTAAACATTTTCTTTTTGGTGATATAATGAGATCGAGGGATCCTATAGTGGTTGGGAGGAATGATCCACGGAAAGATCTTGAAGCTGTAATGATTGGAGGATCAAAACTCTTATCAAAAGGTGTCTCAATAATAATCTTCCCGCAAAGTACAAGAAGTCTTGTTTTTAAACCGGAAGAGTTCAATTCTCTCGGTGTTAAGCTGGCAAAAAAGACTGGTGTTGAAATCGTTCCTTTTGCACTTAAAACTGATTTCTGGAGTAACGGCAAAATAATAAAGGAACTTGGGCCATTAGACCGTAATAAACCAATTTACATCAAATTCGGTGAACCATTCAGTGCTACAGGAAGCGGAAAGGATGACAACCAGAGAATCATTGAGTTTATTCAGAGTTCCCTCAGGGAATGGATCCAGGTCTGACCGTCACGATTTTATTTATTAAAGTTACTTTGAACCCGTGGTAAAAATATTTTTAAGTGTTAACTCTACGTTTAAAAGATTTCTTTGTAGATTTGAAGGAACGAACAGAGACCGGGAATAAAAATGTATATGATTTGTGTTCTTCCCTTTTATGAACTAAACCTGAAAATACAGATAACACAATTCCAAAACAACTACTAAAAGATTTATTATGGGAACATTAGACTGGATCATATTAGGACTATTTTGTATTGGCCTTGTAGGTATAATTATCTGGGTGCTCAAAAAAAGAGAAGATACTACTACTGATTATTTTCTTGCCGGCCGTGATGCGACATGGCTGGCGATTGGTGCATCGATATTTGCATCCAACATCGGATCGGAACATCTTGTTGGGTTAGCCGGAGCAGGAGCGTCAAGCGGCATGGCAATGGCTCACTGGGAGATGCACGGGTGGATCATCCTTATTCTTGGATGGTTCTTTGTGCCTTTTTATGCCAGGAGTGGAGTCTTTACAATGCCAGAGTTTCTGGAGAAAAGATATAACAGAGGCTCAAGATCGTTCCTGTCAATAATTTCACTTGTTAGTTATGTGCTCACAAAAGTAGCAGTTACTGTTTACGCCGGAGGTATTGTCTTCAAGGAGGTTTTCGGAATTGAATCAATATTCGGCATTGATTTTTTCTGGATAAGTGCTGTAGGACTGGTATTACTGACAGGTATCTATACCACTCTGGGTGGAATGAGAGCAGTGTTATTTACATCTGTTTTACAAACGCCTGTGCTGCTGATAGGATCACTTGCCATTGTCGTTATAGGTCTTATGAAGCTGGGAGGCTGGTCAGAAATGATGGAGATTTGCAGGGCAGTACCGGTCAATGAAGCAGGGGATACTATGACAAATCTTATGAGGGCACCAAGTGATCCGGAATTCCCATGGACCGGTGTCATTCTTGGCTCGGCAATCATTGGTTTCTGGTACTGGTGTACCGACCAGTTTATTGTACAGAGGGTACTTTCCGGCCGAAATCAGTCTGAGTCCAGGAGGGGAGCTATACTTGGAGCAACTTTTAAACTCTCACCCGTATTTATTTTCCTTATTCCGGGTATGATTGCTTACGCACTTAACCAGAAGGGCCTCCTGACACTAACTGATTCAGATGCCGCTTTCCCGGTAATGGTAAAAGAATTACTACCACTTGGTTTTACAGGTCTTGTTGTAGGAGGTATCCTCGCAGCCCTGATGAGCTCACTTGCTTCACTGTATAACTCTTCGGCAACCCTGTTTACTGTTGACTTTTACAAGAAATTCAAACCTCAGGCACCGGAAAAAGAGCTCGTAAGAGTTGGAAGGATAGCAACAATGGTTGTTGTAGTGCTGGGAATACTCTGGATTCCGGTCATGAAGGGAATAGGCAAAGTTCTCTATGCCTATCTTCAGGATGTACAATCAATGCTTGCCCCCGGTATCGCAGCCGTATTCCTTCTTGGAGTAGCTTCAAAAAGGATTACTCCAAAAGCAGGATTCTACGGGCTCGTCTCCGGTTTTATCCTTGGTATGACACGTCTTGGATTTGTGGTCTTAGGAGGAAATCTTAATCACGAAAATCTGCTGTATAAAGTATTTCTTGTCCCAAACTGGCTTCATTATGAGATAGTTATTTTCTTTATTGTTATAGTGCTTATGATAGTGACAAGTATGTTTACTACAAAACCCGATCCTGTAGCGATAAGGGGATTATACTTTGGCTCGGCAACGGCTGAAGAAAAAGCAGTCACACGAGCCAGCTGGAACAACTGGGATCTGCTTTTCTCTGGTATCGTTATAGTGGTAATAATAGCATTTTATATTTACTTCTGGTAAAGTTTATTAACCTGAAAATCTCTGTCCAAGAACATGTACGAAATAAGTTATAAAGAGGCATGGTTCGTTACAGGTAGTCAGCATCTTTACGGACCGGAAACTCTTAAACAGGTAGCTGCTGACTCAAAAGTAATTTCGGAAGCACTTGATAACTCTCCGATAATTCCTGTAAGGATTATTTTCAAACCTGTACTTACTACTCCTGAATCTGTTTTTGAGCTCTGCTCCGAAGCAAACAATAACAAAAACTGCATAGGGCTCATTACATGGATGCATACATTTTCTCCTGCAAAAATGTGGATAAAAGGACTATCCGCGCTTAATAAGCCGTTTCTGCATTTTCACACACAGCTGAACAGGGATATTCCATGGGATACCATCGATATGGATTTTATGAATCTTAACCAGTCAGCTCATGGCGACCGGGAATTCGGATTCATCGGATCGCGTATGAGGTTAAACAGGAAAGTTGTTGTGGGTCACTGGCAGGAGGATGAAGCGATTGGTAAAATCGCTGTATGGATCAGAGCTGCAGTAGCTTACGACGACGCATGCCATATGAAGATTGCCAGGTTTGGTGATAACATGCGTGATGTGGCAGTTACCGAAGGAAATAAAGTAAGCGCTCAGTTAAAGATGGGTTATTCTGTCTATGGATATGGTATCGGAGATCTGGTTTCTTCAGTCAATTCGATTCCGGAAAATGAGGTAGATGTTTTAATTGAAGAATATAATTCCAGATACCATCTGACCAGCGATGTCCTTACTTCAACCACACTGAGAGAGGCAGCACAAATTGAACTTGGGATGGAAAAATTCCTTACAGATGGTAATTTTAAGGCATTTACCACCACCTTTGAAGATCTTCACGGGCTTAAACAGTTACCAGGTCTTGCTGTGCAGCGGTTAATGGAGAAAGGTTACGGTTTTGGTGCTGAGGGTGACTGGAAGACGGCTGCTCTTGTAAGATCAATGAAAATAATGGCAACCAGACTTCCTGGTGGTACATCATTTATGGAAGATTACACTTATCATATGGATCCTGCAGGGATGAGAGTCCTTGGAGCTCATATGCTTGAAGTCTGCCCTTCCATAGCTGCAGACAAACCTTGTCTTGAGGTACATCCTCTTTCTATTGGTGGAAAAGGTGATCCTGCCCGGCTTGTATTCAAATCAGCTACCGGAAAAGCAATCAATGCTTCGCTTATTGACCTTGGAAACCGGTTTAGAATGATAGTCAACAAGGTGGAGGTGGTGGAATGTCCTTATATGCCGAAACTGCCCGTAGCAAGTGTGTTATGGAACCCTCTTCCGGATCTAAGGATGGCTGCTGAAGCATGGATCCATGCGGGAGGAGCTCATCATACAGTCTTCAGCACTGCTGTTAATGCAGAATATGTTGAAGATTTTTCCTCTATGATGGGAATTGAATACCTTCTGATAGACGAGAAATGTGATATCACTTCTTTCAAAAAAGAGATCAGATGGAATGAGGTTTATTATCATCTGGCACAGGGTATAGTGTAGTAAGTCTAAACCAGAATAATGAAACTCTATTCAGAGCATAGGCGGCATCTTGTTGCAGTTGACTGTATTGTGTTTGGTTACAATATTCTTGAGAAGGAGATCAAGCTTCTTCTGATTAAAAGAAGTTTTGAACCAGCAAGGGGTAAATGGTCACTTGCAGGCGGATTCGTGGAAGAAAATGAAAGTCTTGATGAAGCAGCATACAGGATATTGAGAAAGCTTACAGGTCTGAGAAATGTTTATATGGAGCAATCCTATTCTTATGGGGATGTAACTAGGGATCCGGGTGCAAGGGTAATATCCACGGCATACAGTGCACTTATCAAGATACGTGATATTGATAAGGAACTTAAAGAGTTGAACGGAGCTCACTGGCAATCAATATCAAGATTGCCAAAGCTTATATTTGACCACGCAGAAATGGTTGCCAGGGCACTTGATGATTTGCAAATGCAGATCAAGGTTAAGCCTGTAGGTTTTGAACTTTTACCGGAAAAATTCACTCTTGTACAGCTTCAGGATCTGTATGAAGCTATTTATCAACGAAGGATAGACAAAAGGAATTTCCGTAAGAAGATCTTATCGATGAACATTCTCGAAAAGCTTGATGAGAAAGAAAAAGAGACCTCAAAGAAGGGTGCCTATTATTATAAATTTATCAGGGAGAAATACGATGGCTTCAAACAAAAGGGTTTCTATTTCAACCTTGATGTTAATTGAGTAATAGTGCTTAAAGTGACTAAAGTTTGGAGTAGTAAAAGTTAACAGGATTATGTTGGAGCAATTGAAACAAAAAGTTTATCAGGCGAACATCAACCTTGTCAGGCATGGACTGGTAATACATACATGGGGTAATGTAAGTGGAAGAGATACTGACAGCGGACTGATTGTAATCAAACCATCGGGAGTAAGTTATAAATCAATGAAACCGGATGATATTGTGATTCTCGATTCCAAGGGTAACATAGTTGAAGGAGACAGGAAACCATCAACAGATGCCCCAACACATCTGCTGCTTTATAAAGCATTCAGTTCAATAGGTGGTATTGTACATACTCATTCAACTTATGCCACAGCATGGGCTCAGGCAGGAAAGGATATACCACCGCTTGGAACAACACATGCTGATCACTATTATGGCGAGGTGCCATGTACCCGTAAACTTACAGAAGCGGAGATCAGAAATGATTATGAGATCAATACGGGAAAAGTGATTGTGGAGAGGTTCGACAAAATTGATCCTCTTGCAGTACCATCAGTCCTGGTCAACTGCCATGGGCCTTTCTGCTGGGGTTTAGATGCTGAGGAGGCAGTTTACAACGCAGTAGCCCTTGAAGAGATTGCACGAATGGCTTTCTATACAGTGTTGCTTGGTAACAGTAGCTCTATTGATAGATTCCTGCTGGATAAACACTTTAAAAGAAAGCATGGGGAAGAGGCATATTATGGTCAATAAGAATGCAATTAAGTTATATATAAAATTAACATATATATAAAATTAACATATATATAAAATTAACATATATATAATAATTACTTATATATATAAATAAATTATATATTATGCCTGCAAAATATGTTATAGGAATTGATTATGGAACAGATTCCGTTCGTAGTGTTGTTGTTGATACAGCAAACGGCGAAATAGTAGGTACATCAGTTTATGATTACCCGCGGTGGAAGAAAGGTCTGTTTTGTGATCCTTCAATCAATCAATTTCGTCAGCACCCGCTTGATTACATTGAAGGGCTTGAGATATCAGTTAAGGAAACTCTTAAAGGAGTGGATCAGGAAGTAATAAAGAATGTTACCGGAATAACTCTTGATACCACCGGATCAACACCTGTGGCAGTTGATAAAGAGGGAATTCCACTTTCGTTAAAACCTGGTTTTGAGAGCGATCCTGATGCCATGTTTATACTATGGAAGGATCATACGGCAGTCAAGGAAGCTGCCGAGATCAATGAGCTGGCAAAGACATGGGGAGGAGTGGACTTTACAAGGTTCGAAGGAGGTGTCTATTCTTCGGAGTGGTTCTGGGCAAAGATTCTTCATGTTATCCGTAATAATGAGAGAGTACGCAAAAATGCCTGGTCGTGGGTTGAACATTGCGACTGGATACCCGCTTTGCTTTGTGGCGATACTGATCCCCTTCGACTCAAGAGAAGCCGTTGTGCAGCAGGACATAAGGCTATGTGGCATGAGGATTTCAACGGATTGCCCGACGAAAAATTCCTGGTGAAACTCGATCCGTTGCTGGCTGGGATCAAAGAGAGACTCTTCAGTGAAACATACACCTGTGATGTCGAAGTTGGTAACCTCTCGGAAGAATGGGCTGACAGATTAGGTCTCCCTACTGATGTTAAGGTAGGTGTCGGTGCTTTTGATGCACACCTGGGAGCTGTTGGAGGCGAGATAAAACCATATCACCTGGTTAAAGTAATGGGCACATCTACATGCGATATGCTGATAGCCCCAATGGAAGAAGCTGGAGACAAACTTGTCGCAGGAATATGCGGCCAGGTTGATGGTTCAATTGTTCCCGGAATGCTTGGTCTTGAAGCTGGACAATCAGCATTCGGGGATATATATGCATGGTTCAGCAGGTTACTGATGTGGCCTGTTAATGAGATCATTGCAAAAATGTTGTGGCTGGATAACAAGACCAGGAATAAAATAATGGATGAAACAGCCGACAAAATGATTTCTGAACTCAGCAAACAGGCAGAATCGGTAAATAATGAAGAAACAGCCCTCATCGCACTCGACTGGCTGAATGGCAGACGTACACCCGATGCTAACCAGGCTTTGAAAGGTGCAATCACAGGATTATCTCTGGGATCTGATGCCCCGAGGATCTTTAAAACACTTGTGGAAGCCACGGCTTTTGGATCAAGAATGATCAACGAAAGGTTCATTTCAGAAGGAGTCCGTATTGACGGTGTGATTGCTGTGGGAGGTGTCGCCAAAAAGAATCCTTTTGTAATGCAGGTAGTTGCTGATGTGCTGGGTATGCCTATCAGAGTGGTCAGTTCAGACCAGACCTGTGCACTGGGTTCAGCGATGGCTGCCTCGGTTGTTGCCGGAGTTCATAAGGATATTTCATCAGCTCAGGAAGCAATGGGAGGAGGCTTCGAAAAAGAGTATCTGCCGGATCCGGTGGAAGCAAGGAAATATGAAGTCCTTTTCATGAAGTATAAAAAGCTTGGATCGTTCATCGAGAATGAACTGAAATAACTCCTGTTTTTGTCCCCAATCCCCCAAAGGGGCTTATAGTAAATATTTTAAAGTCCCCTTTTGGAGAGGATTTAGTGGCGATAAATAAATTGCATAATAAACACTAAGGGAAATATAAGTATTATAAAGACAGACAAAAAATTTAACATCTTATAATTGACACAGCGTTATGAAAAGACTATTTACATTTTTATTTGTCCTGGTTTTACTGGCATCATTAGAGGCCGGTGCTCAAAAAGAAAATCCTGCATCAGTCAACCAGTTGATTGTTGTTGCCAATCACGCCGGACCCACAATCAGCAAAGACATCTACGGCCATTTCTCAGAACACCTGGGTACATGTATTTATGGCGGTTTATGGGTCGGAACCGACTCGGAAATCCCTAATACTTATGGTATCAGAAATGATGTTGTCTTTGCACTCCGTGAGATGAAAGTACCAAATCTCCGCTGGCCGGGCGGATGTTTTGCCGACACCTACCACTGGAAGGACGGAATAGGCCCTCAGGAAAAAAGGGCTTCGATAATCAATACACACTGGGGAGGTGTTACCGAAGACAATTCATTTGGAACACACGAATTTATGAAACTTACTGAATTGCTTGGCTGCGATGCCTATATAAACGGGAATGTTGGATCCGGAACTGTCAGGGAAATGGCGGAGTGGGTAGAATACCTTACGTCCGATGCTGAGAGTCCTATGACCCGGATACGTAAAGAATATGGCAGGGAAGAGCCCTGGAAAGTAAAATATTTTGCTATCGGTAACGAAAACTGGGGCTGTGGTGGTAATATGACAGATGAGTTTTATGCCAACGTGATGAGACAATTCTCCACCTACCTGAATAATTATGGTGACAACCGGCTCTACAGAGTTGCATGCGGACCTTCAGATTATAACTTTGCATGGACAGAGACACTGATGAAGGACGGGGCAACACGTAATAGATTCCAGGGATTATCAATCCATTATTATTCTCTTGTTGACGGATGGAATAATAAGGGTTCAGCCACTGAATTCGGAGAAAGGGAATGGTTTCAGACCATGAGGGCTAATCTCCAGATGGACCAGATTATTAAGGGGCACAAAGCCATCATGGATCGGTACGATCCTCAGAAAAACAAGGGACTTGTGGTTGATGAATGGGGAAACTGGTTCAATGTTGAACCAGGAACCAATCCCGGATTTCTTTATCAGCAGAATACCTTAAGAGATGCATTAACAGCAGCCATACACCTTAATATTTTTAACCAACATGCTGACAGGGTAAAGGTTGCGAACCTTGCTCAGATGGTTAATGTTCTTCAATCAGTCATACTTACTAAGGATGATAAAATGGTACTAACCCCTACCTATCATGTGTTCAGAATGTACAGAGTCCATCAGGAGGCACAGCTTTTAAATACCGATCTGATATGTGAAGATTACACGTTCAATAACAGATCTGTTCCTGCCATCTCAGCTTCGGCATCTGTTGACAAAGATGGCAAGGTGCACATATCACTTGCTAACCTGAATCCAAATAAGGAAATTTCAATTACCTGTCCGGTTATCGGTAATAACTTTAAGAATGTGACCGGGGAGGTTCTCACAGCAAGTGAAATGTCGACGCATAACACTTTTGAAGAGCCTGACCTGGTAAAACCGGTATCATTTAACGGTTTTAATCTGAAAGAAAATATTCTTACGGTAACCATGCCTCCGAAATCGGTAGTGGTACTGGAGTTGAGATAACCTCTCCCCCTAAATCCCCCTCTTCCAGGAGAGAGTTGGACTTAATTATCTGATTTTTAAATCCCTACCTCCTGGGGGAGGGATTTGGGGAGAGGTAAAAAACCAGGAGGGAATTAGGGTGAGGTGAAAAAGCAGAGAGGAGGTTGAGGAGTAAAAGGACGCATTTAGGAGGAGAAGCAAAAACCTACCTGAATTCATAAATTATATAAAACAGCAATTATGAAAAACCATAAAAACCTGTTATTAATAATTGTAATTATTACACTTATTTTCACCGGATGCTCAAAGAGAAAATACTCCATGGACTATCCGGTCCAGCCAGTGCCGTTTACTTCTGTTAAACTGACTGACAATTTCTGGGCCCCCCGGATACAAAAGAATGCAACAGTAACCATACCTATTGCTTTCAGTTATTGTGAATCAACAGGAAGAGTTAAGAATTTTGAAATTGCTGGAGGACTTGATACAGGCAGATTCCGCACTATTTACCCTTTCGACGATTCAGACGTTTTTAAGATTATAGAAGGAGCAAGCTATTCGCTTCAGACCTTTCCTGATCCGGAACTGGAAGCTTATCTTGATACCCTGATATGGAAGATAGGCCTGGCACAGGAAGAGGACGGGTATCTCTATACAAACAGAACAATAGCTGAGATGCATGGTGGTGAAGGTCTTCATGAGTGGGCCAGCAAAAACAGATGGGAACTTGATTCCATTCTTAGTCATGAACTTTATAATATAGGTCATCTTTATGAAGCAGCAGTTGCTCACTTCCAGGCGACAGGAAAACGTACCTTGCTTGATATCGCAATTAAATCGGCCGACCTGGTTAATAGAGATTTTGGACCGGATAGAGTAAAAGTCTATCCCGGGCATCAGGTGATTGAAATGGGATTTGTTAAACTCTACAGGGTCACAGGTGAAAGAAAATACCTCGATCTGGCAAGATTCTTTCTTGATATCAGAGGTCCAAATGGAGACCAGTATAATCAGGCTCATAAACGGGTGGTCGATCAGACCAAAGCTGTAGGTCATTCAGTAAGAGCTACATACATGTATTCGGGTATGGCTGATATTGCGGCAATTGAAAAAGATGAAGCTTATCTTAACGCAATAACAGAAATATGGGAAGATATTGTATATGGCAAGATATATATTACAGGAGGCATCGGGGCAACTGGAGGCAATGAAGGTTTTGCCGATCCGTTTGTTCTTCCAAATATGACAGCCTATTGCGAAACATGTGCTTCGATCGGCAATATATTTACTAACCACCGGTTGTTCCTTTTGCACGGTGAGGGAAAATATATCGATATTCTTGAAAAAACACTTTATAACTCAATGCTTTCAGGAGTATCGCTATCAGCCGACAGGTTCTTTTATCCTAATCCGCTGGAATCTAATGGGCAGCATGAACGGCAGGCCTGGTATGGATGCGCATGCTGTCCCTCAAATATTGCAAGATTCGTTCCTGCCATACCGGGGTATATATATGCAGTTACAGATGATGAACTATATATTAACCTTTTTATTTCAAACAATGCAGAGTTAAAAATCGGAGACAGGACCATGAGTGTTTCACAAAAAGCAAATTTTCCATGGGATGGCAGGGTGGAGATAACTCTTAATCCTGAGAAAAATTCAAAATTTACTCTGAATATCCGTATTCCAGGTTGGGCCATGAATGAAGCTATTCCTGGGGATCTTTACAAATTCGCCGATCATAACAACGATGGCTTTAAGCTTTCTATTAATGGGAAGGTAATCCATCCGGAGATTATTAACGGATATGCTGTTACAGTGAGAAAGTGGAGCCCGGGCGACAGGGTAGAACTTGATCTGCCGATGCCTGTACGAACTGTAATTGCTGATGAGAGAATAAAAGATGATAACGGAAAGATTGCTGTTCAGCGTGGTCCGGTGATCTTCTGTGCCGAATGGCCCGATAATAACACAGGGAATATATTAAATCTGGTAGTTGAGAAGGATTCTGCCTTCACTACGGAATATGTTCCCGAGCTTCTTGGTGGCACACAGGTCATAAAAACAACTGGTTACCAGACAAGAAGAATGTTGGGAGAGGAACCATCTGTGCTTGCTGAGGAAGAGCCTGTTACACTTATTCCTTATGCTTTATGGAATAACCGGGGTCCGGGTCAGATGATGGTGTGGCTGCCAACAACACTGGAAAGTACAAATCCCCTGCCTGCCCCTACAATTGCCTTTAGGAGCAAGGTAAGAGCAAGTAAGCTAACCAGAGATCTTTCTGCAGTAAATGACCAGCAAGAACCAGAGAATTCAAACGATCGTTCAGTGACATATTACCATTGGTGGCCCAACAAGGACAAATGGGAGTATGTCCAGTACGATTTTGAAAAACCTGAGACTATCTCCAAAACAGAAGTCTACTGGTTCGATGATGGACCGGAAGGTGGGTGTCGCATACCTGACGAATGGGAAATATTATATCTCTCAGGCAATATCTGGAAGCCGATTAATGCAAAGGTATCTTATAAGGTTACGAAAAATAACTGGGATTCGCTAATATTCGAGCCCGTAAAAACATCAGCAGTTAAATTAAGGGTCAGATTGAACAGAGATTATTCAGGAGGAATCTACGAATGGATTGTGGAGTAGAGACAGGTCGCAGACCTGTCTCTACTGAAGGAGGATTATCAGATTTTTTTGGCAATTCTGTACCTTTGGGTAGTGGAGCGGAACCAGGAATTCATGAAATAAAATAGGCAAATATTTGATATTTGTGATTATAAATAGATAGATATGAGAATCTTCAGAGTATTATTCATTATTGTAGTTATCTTTTTAATAACGCCGGGATTTTTACTAATTTCCGTACAGACTCAAATAGAGGCCCCTTCGGGTAAAAACCTTGCGATAGTAGCGACTCCGTCTGGTTCGTCACGTTATGGTGCGTCAATGAACTCACTAAATGATGGTCTGGTACCTGCAACCACAGGCAGAATGCGAACAGGTAGAAGCAGACAGCCTCAGAGGCTTTCAAGGCAATGGGTGCAGTATGATTGGTTGCAACCTGTTACCACAGGGAAGATAGTTGTTTTCTGGTGGAATTATGAAAGCTCTGTAAGGTTGCCTCAGGCTTACAGGATCCAGTACTGGGACGGGAACAAATTTATAACGGTTAAAAATGCTTCAGGTCTTGGACTTGAGAACAACCGGTACAACATAACAACATTCGATCCTGTTCAGACAACCAGGCTTCGTCTGGAAGCAGATTCTGTTGACAGGTTTTTAGGTACGATACTTGAATGGATGGTCTTTCAGGAGGAGAATTCTCCTGACCATCCCCCGGTTGTTACTGCCGGAGTTGACCGTATAGTAATGTCTGATGGTAAAACCTACCTTTCAGGAAGTGTCAAATCGGTAACCCCGGTAACCAGGATGGTTTGGAGTAAGAAATATGGTCCGGGCAATGTAGTATTTGCAGATGCCGGGTCAATGAATACAACATCAACTTTCTCAGCTCCCGGCGACTATGTTCTCGCTATGACAGCCACT
>Ga0315538_1001483_pt1 | contig 13974 bp, 8 predicted proteins | sample SalMarSW160230MG_2_FD_203834 | JGI IMG/M metagenome (GOLD analysis project Ga0315538, IMG submission 203834) | Salt marsh sediment microbial communities from the Plum Island Ecosystem LTER, Massachusetts, United States - Salt Marsh Sediment SW1601-230 ...
TTCTGGCAGAATATGCCATTGCCACCAGGAAAAGGTTTGCCAAACCCTTGAAAATAAGACCACGGCCGTAACCCCTTGAAATGACCGACCCGGGAGATCCGGAACGAAGAAAAGGGATAGCCCTTCGGTCGCAGCCGTTCTTTTCAAGACGACGCATATTATGATTCAAGGATTCCTGCATCCTTGAATCCTTAAAAATAAGAATACAGGCAATAGGACGAATAAATAGCTTAAATGGTTGAGTCTAGCATCGAAATGATTATAATTACGAAATCCTGTATCAGGAGATATCGTTAGATGAACCCATATGTTAAGGCTGTCCGTGCCCCCTTCCTGGTTGGGTCCCTTGTCCCGGTCATCATAGGCACCTGCCTGGCCTTTGCGGAGGAAAGATTTTCATTCCTCAGTTTTTTGCTTGCGCTGGTTGGCGTAGGCTCCTTGCACCTGGCCGCTAATCTGGCTAATGACTACTATGATTCCAAAGGTAGTGATCCTGTGAACTTGAGGGTTACGCCATTCAGCGGCGGGAGCCGTGTTATCCAGGAGGGAGAGTTGAGCGCGGGAGCGGTTATTGGTATGTCAATCTTCTTTCTTGCTGTTGCCCTGGGGACAGCCATAGGCCTGTTCTACGCCGGGCGACCCCTCTCCATCCCCCTCGGCCTGCTGGGTCTCTTGGTCGGCTGGTGTTATTCCGCTCCTCCCTTGCAGCTGATGTCTCGGGGATGGGGTGAAATAGTAATCTTTTTCGCATTTGGCCCCCTTATTACCCTCGGTGCATATTATGTCAATACCGGCGTTCTCAGCCTTGAATCCTTCGCTATTGGGGTACCTCATGGTTTTTTGATCATGGCCGTTATATGGATAAACCAATTTCCCGATTATGAGGCGGATAAAGAGACCGGAAAAAAGAATCTTGTGGTTAGATTGGGCCCGGGGATGTCCAGATATCCGTATTGCCTTATCATGATTGCCTCTTTTGTCTCCATTGTCTTTCTGATAGAATCTATGAAGATTCATTATCTGATAATGCTTGCGTTTATCTCCTTTCCCCAGGCCTTCCGCGCCATGAGGATATTGTGGAGGGAATACCTCTTACGAGATTCCCTGATGCCCGCCCAGGCGCTGACCATCCAGACAATCTTGAACCAGGGCCTTTTCCTGTCCTTGGGTCTTGTCATGAGCCGGTTTATTTATGCCTAAGCTATCCAGAGAAAGAGTCGCAGTCATATTGACCGGTCTTTTGTTTATTTCGATGGCCGCGATTATAGTTGGGTTCGGTCTGTTTTTTATAAAACCGGCCGAAAAAGGAGGGACGGAGCAGATTGTTACTGTCAGGGAAGGGGTGTCCTTGAAAGAAGTGGCAGGCAGCCTGGAGAGTAAGGGAATCATAGCAAACAAGACCATCTTCATGCTCTGGACCAGGCTTATGGGATATAGCAGGCAGATAAAGGCCGGGGAGTATAGGCTGAGTTCCGCTATGGCGCCTATCCGGATAATGGAAATGCTAACGAGAGGAATGGTCATAACCTATCCTGTTACCATCCCCGAAGGTTTTTCTATTGAACAGATCGGAAAACTCTTGGAAGAAAACGACTTGTGTCATGAGGTCGTCTTTGTTTCAGCCGCCCACGACCCGGACATTTTACAGAAGTACGGCATATCCGGTCCGAGCCTGGAAGGATGTCTTTATCCTGATACCTACCACTTCAGCAAGGGACTTTCCGCAGTCTCCATAATTGATACAATGGTCAAGCGTTTTTTTGAAGTCTTGGAAGGTCACAGGCAACGAATAGAGGAGTCAGGTATGACAATAAGGGAGATTGTGACTCTTGCATCGATTATTGAAAAGGAGACGGGCATTGCGGAAGAGAGGCCTATTATTGCCAGTGTCTTCTTGAACAGGATGAAGAAAGCGATGCGTTTAGCCAGCGATCCCACCGTAATATACGGTATCAGGGATTTTTCAGGGAATCTTACAAAGAAAGACCTTTCCAGATATACACCATATAATACATACGTGATTGCTGGCCTTCCCCCTGGTCCTATCTCGAACCCCGGTCTGGAATCCATTAGAGCCGTGTTATACCCGGCGGAAACGAAATACCTGTATTTCGTATCGAAGAATGACGGATCACACCATTTTTCCGAGACCCTTGAGGAACATAACAAAGCAGTGGGTATATACCAGAAAAAAAATGAGCAGTTTAACCCTACATATTGAAAAAAAATCTTGACATACCGCAATATATTGTTATAGGCTATTACTCGTCTTAAAGAGGTGGTATTTTAGCTTGCCCTATCCGGATTGACCTAATAGATCCATTTCAAACTAGATACCGTCAGGAAATTCTTTAACAGGTAAAAAAAATCGGGATAATCATTATATATTACGGACCATTATTTATATTAAGGGGATTTAAATGTTTGAGAATATAAAGAAACGTGACGGAAGGATTGTGGAATTCGAGGCATCGAAGATTACCTCGGCGATTGCCAGCGCGGGCAAGGCAACCGGAGAATTTGACGACAGGGAGGCAAGAAAACTCAATTTGCGGGTCTTGACTCTGGCCCATGAATTGAGACTGGGTCCACTGCCCGAGGTGGAGGAGATACAGGATATCGTGGAAAGGGTGCTCCTTGACTCCCCATACTATAGAACCGCCAAGGCCTATATAATCTACCGGGAACAGCACGCCCAGATAAGGGCTATTTCAACCAAGGCCAACATCGACCTGGTGGAAGACTATATCCAGAAGTTGGACTGGAAAATCAAGGAAAACAGCAATATGTGTTTTTCCCTTCAGGGCCTGAATAATTATATATCGTCGGAGGTGACATCCGAATACTGGCTCAACAGGATCTATCCGCCTGAAATCAGGGATGCCCATAAGGCGGGCGATTTTCATATCCATGACCTGAGCCTGCTTTCCGTGTATTGTGTGGGGTGGGACTTGAAGGATCTGCTCATCAACGGATTTAAGGGCGTGGAAGGCAAGGTGGAAAGCGGACCCCCCAAGCATCTGAGGTCTGCTCTGGGACAGATCGTCAATTTTTTCTATACACTCCAGGGTGAAGCTGCCGGAGCTCAGGCCATTTCCAATTTCGACACTCTGCTAGCCCCCTTTGTGCGTTATGACGGGCTGGATTATAATGAGATTAAACAGGCCATGCAAGAGTTCGTCTTTAATATCAATATCCCTACCAGGGTTGGGTTTCAGACCCCTTTTACAAATATCACCATGGATCTTTACGTGCCCAGCATACTGAAAGACCTCCCGGTGATCGTGGGAGGCAAAGATCGGGAAGAGAAATACTCCGAGTTTCAACATGAAATGGATTTGCTGAACAAGGCGTTTGCCGAGATAATGATGGAAGGTGATGCAAGGGGAAGGGTGTTCACATTTCCTATCCCCACCTATAATATAACCCCTGAATTCGACTGGGATAATCCGAATCTGGATATGCTCTGGAAGATGACCGGGAAATATGGTATCCCCTATTTCTCCAATTTCGTAAATTCAGACATGTCTGCCGAGGATGCGAGGTCCATGTGCTGCCGCCTTCGCCTTGATAACCGGGAGCTGCTCAAGAGGGGAGGGGGGCTTTTCGGCGCGAATCCCCTTACCGGCTCCATAGGGGTGGTTACTATCAACTTGCCAAGAATAGGTTATTTGGCCGAGGACAAGAATGATTTTTTCAAGCGCCTGGAAAAGATGGTGGGGCTGGCAAAGGAGAGTCTGACCATTAAGAGAAAGGTGCTGGAAAGATTCACGGATAACGATCTATATCCCTATTCAAAATTCTATCTGAGAGATATCAAGCAAGGCATGGGGCGATATTGGAAAAACCATTTCTCCACCATAGGGATTATAGGGATGAATGAGGCCTGCTTGAACTTCCTCGGGGAGAACATCGGCAGCGATGCCGGCAGGACATTCGCTATCGAGGTTATGGATTATCTTCGAGAAACCATAGGAAATATACAGGAGGAGACAGGCGATATATATAATCTTGAGGCAACTCCGGCGGAGGGCACGTCATATCGGCTGGCCATATGTGACAAGGAGAGATATCCAGGCATAATCTGCGCTAACGAGGACGCCTACTTAGAGGGCGGTGATCCCTTTTATACAAACTCCACGCAGCTCCCGGTAGATTATTCGGATGATATCCTGGAATCCATAAGGCTCCAGGATGAATTGCAGACAAAATACACCGGCGGGACGGTCATGCATATATATCTTGGAGAGAATATAGACGACACGAGCTGTGTAAAGAATTTGATCAGTAAGATAGTCAAGGGATTCAGCCTTCCATATCTGACCCTGAGCCCTACCTTCAGTGTCTGTCCCTCCCATGGTTACCTGAAGGGTAAACAGGAGAGATGCCCGGTATGTAATCAGGAGACAGAGGTATACTCCAGGGTAGTAGGGTATCTAAGGCCGGTTAAGCAATGGAATAACGGCAAACAGGCTGAGTTCGGCATGCGAAAGACATTTAAGGTGGCCTAGACCATGAATCTGGGAGGCATACAAAAGAATTCCTTTATAGATTATCCCGGCAAAATAAGCTGCGTGTTATTCTTGTCGGGCTGTAACTTCGACTGCCCCTATTGCCACAACCCATCCCTTGTCAAGGGGCCTGCGGAATGTCCGCCTTTTTTAAAGGGTGAAGGTCTTTATGAATTTCTGAAAAACCGGCGGGATTTCCTTGACGGCGTGGTTATCACGGGCGGGGAACCCACGCTCCAGAAGGATCTTTTCAACTTATGCGAGACCATCAAGGGACTGGCTTATCCCATAAAACTGGACACCAACGGAAGCAGGCCCTGGGACGTGAAAAGACTTATAGAACACGACCTTGTAGATTACGTGGCCATGGACATAAAGACGGATCCTGTTCACTATGATTCACTGAGCCGCGGTTCCTGCAGTACGGATGATATACTTTCAAGCATAGCAATTATAATGGAATCAGCCCCGGAATATGAATTCAGGACCACCTGTGTGAGGCAGTTTGTGGATGAAGGTGTTATTAAAAATATCGTCAAGCTCATCAAAGGCGCGCATCTTTACGCCCTGCAATCCTTTCAAGAAACGGAGGTCCTTCATCCGGAATTCTTCCGGGACGACCACTCAGGGTATAGCGAAGATGAAATGATGTATCTCAAATCAGTTGCCGATCCTTGGGTAAACAAATGCGTGGTCAGATAATAGGTTTTAGGCTTTAGATTTTAGCCAACATTTAATCACCCATAACCAATAACCTATTACCCTTACCCTTTATCCGTATTGTGTCTCCTGGCTCGTGACTTTTGAATCTAATCCTCGGATCCTATAGATTTTGTCGTGACAAGAGCGGCCGTGAGCGAAGGGCTGTTCCTTTTCTCCGTTCCGGATCTCCCGGGCTGGTCATTTCAAGGGGTTACGGCCGTGGGATGCCTACCCCCTCCGCTGTTCCCCTCGGCTTCGCTCGGGGCCAGGGGGTCCCCCACCCGTAAGCCCCTGAAATAACAGCGTCCTACCGATAGTCACTACAAAAACCAACAGCCCTTCGCCCTAATGTTACACCGCAGGCCCTGCATAAGGTCACGGCTGTTTTTGGAAAGACGACATCTCCAAAAGAATTGCACCCAAGGTATGCAGTGGTCTTATTTTCAAGGGTTTGCTCCACCAGAACCCCTGGCAAAATATGCCGTTGCTATCAGGAAAAGGTTTGCCAAACCCTTGAAAATAAGACCACTTCCACTAAACGCCGTAGATGTCGTCTTGAAAAGAGCCGCCGTGAGCGGATGAAAAGATAATAATCGTTCGGAGATCCTTTTGTTAAACCGTCCTGTCCAGTCCTTCCTTAAACCTGTTAAGCCGTTTGGCTGAGACCGGGAAGGCCGTACCCAGCTCCTCGGCAAACACGGATACCTTGAATTCCTCGATCATCCACCTGAATTCCTTGATTCCCTGTCTCTTCTGGTTGGAGGCGTGGAGAGGGAGATCAGCAGACATCTCATCGAGTGCCTTAACAAAATCCTCTATCTGACGTGCCTTATTATTATCCTTTACCGGATCGTTTGCTCCTCGCTCCGCCCTGATCTCCATGGCCCGGAGATATCTGGGGATCTCGGCAAGACGTTCCGGCAAATAATGTTCCGGAAAATCCGGTGGTACCAATCTTTCCATATCTCCCTTGATGCAGGCGCAGAGTTCAAGGACCCTCTTATTTGACTTGTTTGCCTTTTGAATGGCAAGGACTGAACACCGGGTCCGGTGATAAGCATCCAAAACGGCTATGGTATGGGACCGGATTTCTTTTAGCTTTTCAACCATATCTCTGGAAAGGGTGTGCAGATATGCCTCAAACTCCTCCTTGGTGCGGATGTTCTTGTGGAAAAGAAGTCTTTCCAGGCCGTTAAACATGGACTTTTCAACCGCGCTTTTTCCTCCGAAATAGAGGGCCGACTTTTCAGCCTCCACGGGCAGGGACCAGTTACGTTTCATCCATCTAATATCCTTTTTGAGTCTTCGGCTCAATAATATGCCTACACCTTTCTTGTGGGAGGCAACAGCCCTGTCCCTGGCAGGGAAAAGACGGATATCTACCCTATCCCCCTGGGGTGCAAGGCCGGGATAGGCAGACAGGCCATTATCTGTTGAGAGGTCTTCCGGAAGATTGTCAAAATCCCAGTCAATAATTCCCTGCCTTTCCCATTTGTCCCTGAGTTTCCGCCAGTGCCCCGAATCAGGGGAAGGAATATCCCGGCCCTGAAGCAGAAAGGGGATATCGCGGCCGGATTGAACCTCTCTTCCGTGGTGATCTGTTATTGACAACCTGGTCCGGAGATAGGGGGAAATCTCCACCTCATTCCACACAGAAGCGGGGATATCCACGGAAAAACATTCATAAATAGAGCGGGAAAGGGTGTTTATGATGGGTTGATCAGACCGTTCCATCTCCTTCATAATAACATCAACCGTGTCCGAGACCGGGACAAGCCGTTTTCTGTATCGCTTTGGCAACCCTTTTATAAGGGCGGTTACCTTTTCCTTGACCATACCCGGGACACCCCATTCCAGGGTGGCTGGCGGTATCTGAGGGGCAAGTGCTGATGGCACCTTAACAGTTACACCATCCTCTTCTTTTCCTGGCACAAAGCGGTAGGTAGCCTTGAGCCTTGCCTTTCCGATCCTTAATTCGTCAGGGAACATTGCCAGATCCGCCTCATCCGGTTTTTCCAGAACCAGGTCTTTTTCATTCATCCTTAGAAAGTCATCCCCCTGCTTTTCGTGGATTAGCCTTGAAAGGCCTTTCACATTGTTGATTCCCTTAAGACGCCTTGAGTAGAATTCCGCCAGGACCTCTTGGTCTGCCAGTATACCCCTGCGCCTGAGCTTTTCTTCCATTGCCTCAAACCTTTTTATAAGCCTTGTGTTGTGCTTGAGAAACTCGAATTTCGGCTTGATATCTCTGTTTACCAGTGCGGAACGGATGAATATACGCTGGGCCTCTAGGGGATTAATAGGGCCGTAGGATACCAGCCGCCTGGAGACTATGGGAAGGCCGTAAAGGGTGACGTTTTCAAATGCCATGACCTCGCCCCGGTCCTTTTCCCAATGAGGTTCCTCGTAGGACGATCGGCATAGACTCCCGCCCAGGGACTCCAGCCAGGCAGGTTCTGTTTTCGCCGCGTTTCTGGCAAAGAGTCGCGAAGTCTTTACCATTTCAGCCGCCACTATCCAGGTGGCATTCCTGTTGAACAGGGTCGATCCCGGAAAGATCATGGCCTCCCGGCCGCGGGACGACAGATAGATATTCTTTTCCTTTTTGAGCGCTATATTTGATAAGAACCCGCTAAGTATTGAACGATGTATGCCTGCGTAACCTTCGTCCGGTGCGGCATTTTGAGCAGGGGATGCGGAGGAAATGTCCTGCTCTTTGAGAATGGACATGATCTGGTGGTAAGTATAGACCCATTCCCTCATCCTGGAGAAGGAGAGAAAATGGGCCTTGCAGAACTTGCGCGTCTTGTTCTGTGTTTTAAGGCCCTCCCATTCCTTGTGAAAACGTCTCCAGATATTTAGCAGAGTTAAGAAATCTGAATCAGGGTCCTTGAAGGGAGCGTGGACCTGGTCCGCCGAGGCCGCCTTTTCAGGGGGGCGCTCTCTGGGATCCTGGATGCTGAGAGCAGAGGCGATTACGGCCACCTCCTCCACATATCCCTCATGATCTGCCTCTATCATCATCCGTGATATCCTGGGATCCAGGGGAATCCGCCCCATCAGCCGGCCCTTGTGGTTCAACTTTGTCCCTCTATCGGTCCTTTCAATGGCCCCCAGCTCTTCAAGTACATCAAAGCCGTCTTTTATGCTCCGAGGCTTAGGGGGATCGATAAAAGGAAATAGGTCAGGGTCTCCCAGCTTGAGATAAACCATCCGGAGAATAACCTCGGCCAGATTCGACCTGAGGATCTCAGGATGTGTAAATGCGGGGCGGTCCGCATAGTCTTCCTCCGAATACAGCCTTATGCAGATACCTTTTCGGACACGGCCGCATCTTCCTTTACGCTGGTCCGCACTGCTCTTTGAAATGGGGGCTATGGGCAGGGTTTTGGTCCTGGTGCTGGGGAGATAACGGGATATCCGGGCAAGACCTGAATCGATCACGTACTTTATGCCGGGTATGGTCAAGGAGGTCTCCGCCACATTGGTGGCGACCACTATCTTTCTCCCTGTTACCGAATAGACACGGCCCTGGCTGGAAGAAGGCAGGCGCGCGAACAAGGGCAGGATAGTAGTCTCCTGATAATTCCTTCCTTTAAGTCGTTCACAGGTTTCAAGCACATCCTGTTCCGTGGGCATGAAGATGAGAACATCCCCTGACCTTTTTTGATGGCGCAGTCTGTCAACCGTCTTAACAGCCATGTCTACGTAGGTGACATCCCCTTTATCTTCCAGTTCCGCATCCAGGGGCATATAATCCACTTCCACGGGGAAAAGCCTCCCGCTCACCTCTATAACAGGGGCATCTCCAAATGCTGCGGAAAACTTCTCGGTGTCCAGGGTAGCGGAGGTAATGATTACCTTAAGCTCGGGCCTGCACGGGAGGAGAAGACGCAGGAAACCCAGAATAAAGTCGATATTCACACTGCGTTCATGGGCCTCGTCGATTATCAGGGTATCGTATTCGCGGAGATCCCGGTCACCTTGGGTCTCGGCCAACAGCATACCGTCGGTCAGTATCTTGATATAGGCGTTACGGGGAGTCCTGTCCTTGAAACGTATTTTGTAACCCACGGATTTACCAAGCTGCTCCCCCAGTTCCTCCGCAATCCTGCGGGATATGGTGGAGGCCGCAAGGCGTCTTGGCTGGGTGCATCCTATCTTTCCTGAGATTCCCCGTCCCGCCTCCAGGCACATCTTGGGGATCTGGGTGCTTTTGCCTGAACCTGTCTCGCCCGATACTATTACCACCTGGTTCTGTGAAATTGCCTTTATGATATCATCTCTCCTCGTAATGATAGGGAGTTCCTCCGGATAGGTAATAGGGGGGAGGTTATGGGACCTACTTTCTCTTTCACGTATGGATGCTTCCGCTTTTTTTCGCAGGGATGCAACCCGGCCGACAAGATCCGGTTTAGGGCCTTTTCCCCCCTTTTTTTTCTGCAGGTTATTAAGTTGGCGGGAGATAAAGGCCTGATCACGCAGCATGGTGCCCGAAAGCATGGAATTGATTCTTTTTATTTCTTCCGTGATGTTCATTAATCCCTGGAACCCTTGTGGAAGACCCCGACATTCTTACCGGGGAACCCCCATATTGTATAAAAGGATCTGCGGATCATCCCGGTTCATCCGGTAAATGAGTACGCTAGTTAATGATATGTAACATATTTTGCGCTAGATGGGCCATGGGGTTCTCTTTTAAGCGGCGAACTCGTTTATGTGCTATAACCCTGCACAAAACAAGACGAGGCGGGCGGGTAGCCTTCTCCATACTTGGCCGGAATCGAGAATCTTCTATTATCTCATAAATATTCCGCCCGCCTGGGTAGCACCTTACGTAGTTAGCATGCTGTTAATGTTTTCGCCCCTTAAAAGAGAGCCCCATGGGCCATTAAGGTACTTATAATAAGGTCTAATCTTTTACTTTTTTACGTACTCATTAACCGGATGAGACATGATCCCTTTCTCAAAGATATTCACGCCTTCGCCAGTATGGCCCGCGCGGAAGCGCGGGGAGCTTCACTAATGAACCATATTATTCAATGTCCGGGAACAGCGCAAGAGGAAGATTATTTTACGATTAGTAGGATATTTTTCCTTGACTTCCTTACATTGATGATTTAGAAAAAAATAGTTCAGGTGTTCCATGTAGAGCCGAACAGGGAACCCCGTTAAAGTCGGGGACGGGCCCGCCGCTGTAATCGGGAACGAAAGCTGCAGCATGCCACTGGCCGTGATGCCGGGAAGGCGCAGCCGGTAGAAAGATCCGAGAGTCAGAAGACCTGCCTGAACAGCAGTTTTATCTTCGCGGACATAGATAAGACAGCGGATCTTGAGGATAAAAAGGGTAATCCCCGGATCGAGATAATCGGTCCGGGGATTTTTGTTTCCGGGCCATACAACAATCATTAGCTTGAAAGGAGGAGGTATGCAAATGATGAGATATGTTTCAATTGCGGTGTCGTTTATCATAATTCTGCTGCCCGGATTTTGTATGGCTGTGGAAGAGAAGCAGGCTGAAAAAGGGATTTTTATGATGGATGAGGTGGTGGTAACAGGTACCAGGTTTGAACAGGAAATTGAAAGGATACCGGCCAATGTAAGTATAATCGATAAGATGGATATCTACAATTCAAATGCCAAGAATATTACTGAGATTTTAAAATATGAAGAAGGCGTAACCGTGAGAGACAAGCTGGGCAATGGTAAAACTGCCGAGGTGGATCTCAGGGGTTTCGGAGAGACAGGTTCTTATAATATCCTGGTTCTTGTGGATGGAAGAAGAGTAAACGGAATAGATCTGAGCGGGATAGACTGGACACAGATCCCCCTTGAACAGATTGAAAGGATAGAGATAGTAAGAGGGACAGGGTCTGTTCTTTATGGTGACAATGCGGTAGGCGGCGTCATCAATATTATTACCAGGAGACCGTCTGAGAAAATGGCCATGTGGGTTGAGGCGGTTGCCGGGAGTTTTGGAAGAAATAAAGAAAGAGTCTCCATAAGCGGGGGGCATGATACTATTAGCGGCGCACTGTTTGCCAGTCACGATTCCACGAACGGGTACCGGCCTGAGAATGGATTCATGACAAAAGATATTGGGGGGCGAGTAGTCTATGATCATGCTAATTCTTTGATTCTAAATATATCCGGGTCTTATCATAAAGATAAATTTGATCTTCCCGGGCATCTAACCGAGGCACAATATCTAGCCAATAGAGAGATGAACGCTCACCCCCTGGATAATGGCCAAAGTGAAGATTATTACTTCAAAACCGGCATGGACTTTGAAATGATGGGATATGGGAATATTGTTGCTGATCTGTCTTACAGAAAAAGAGACAGCGAGGCCAGCTTTCCTGATCCTGAAGGCGTTTTCCCGCAGGGGACCCGCAGTGTCAACGAGACCTGGAGCATCACTCCCAGATTTATCAGGGATAAGGGCCTTTTCAACCATGAGAACACGTTTATTACCGGTATTGATATATACTGGTCAGAGCAGAAAATGGATTCTTTAGGAGGATTTTTTATACCGCTTACCACAAAAACGGGTTTCGCGAATACTGAAAGAGACTCTATCGGAATATATTTCAATGATGAATTGGCCCTGTCCAATAATCTTATCCTTACAGCGGGACTGAGAGATGAACGTCTTGAGTATTCTTTTAACCAGAGGGATCTTACTCTCTTGCTTGCCCCATTAAAAACAAAGGTGAAAAAACGTGAAAACGCCTATAATATAGGGATTTCTTATCTCTATGATGACAGGTCATCACTGTTCTTCAGAGCGGATCGGAGTATTCGGTTTCCTCTGACTGATGAGGTCTCATATGTTGATTGGGCTGCGTTTGTCATTATGGCCAACACCGACCTGCAGCCACAGAAGGGTCAACATTATGAGGTTGGGATAAGACACTATTTTAAACCTGGTATTGTCGGTACCTTTACTATTTACAGAGCAGAAATCGATAATGAGATATTTTACAATCCTCTCACATTCAGTAATGAAAATCATCCTGAGACCCTTCATCAAGGTCTGGAAGCCGGAATTAAAGGAGAGTTTCTAGGGTGGCTTACCATATTCGGTAATTATTCTTATGTGGAGGCGGAGTTTGAGGAAGATCCTTATCAGGGAAATGAGATACCGGCTGTTCCGAATCACAGGCTAAATTTGGGGTTTCGAATCCATAATATTTTCCCGGGTCTGGTATTTTCTGCGGATTATAACTATACGGGTTCAAGGTATGCGATCAGTGATCAGGCCAATAATTTCGGGGAGATTGATGACCATTATACCATCAATGGCAAGGTCTCATACGAGTGGAGATCCATTAGTGCCTTTTTCGGTGTAAACAATTTAACAAACCAAAAGTACTCGGAATATGAGGTAATGGATACGTTCCTTACCACGCGTAATTTTTATCCGGCGCCTGAAAGGAACTGGACTGCGGGTTTGGCGATAGATTTTTAAGAGGGTGTCCAGGGATTCCAGGGTCTAGGATTCGGGTGTTTGTTCTCTAATACTTTTTTTAACTCCTTGAATCCTTGATTCCTTAACGCCTTGTATTTTAATCATCGGTCAGGCCGCACTGGGTAGTGCTTCGGAGCGGACTAATTTGGAGATGATCTTAATCTTCTATTCTTTTATATATTCATTAACCGGATGAATCAAAAAATAGCTCTGCAATATAAATAATATAAAAAGGATATAAAATTTCTATGAGACTGTTTTTCAGGTATATTTTCCCGTGTATTCTGGTAATTTTTGTTCTGTCCTTTTCAGGGCAGCCCTATGGCAATGAGTTTAAAGACTCTTTGGGAAGAAAGGTTGTTCTGGAAAAAGACCCTTGCAGAATCGTCTCCCTCGCCCCGAACCTTACTGAAATACTCTATTATCTGGGGCTCGGCGACAGAGTGGCGGGGGTAACGGATTACAGCTATTATCCTCCTGAGGCATTGGATAAGCCCAGGGTAGGAAGCTACATTAACTCCAACATTGAAAGGATCATAAGTCTCTCCCCGGACCTGGTTATAGGTACCAAGGACGGAAATCGGCCGGGCGTGGTATATCTGTTGGAACATGCCGGGATACCGGTTTATGTGGTAAATCCGAGAAACCTAAGGGATATAATATCAACAATAAGTGAAATCGGTACGCTATGTGGTGTTTCCGAAAAGGCCCGTTTACTGGTTAATAGGTTGAATAAACGGCTTGAGGCTGTTCAAAAGGCGGCTGCATCGGTCGATAGGCGTCTGGTGTTTTTACAGATAAATCTTTCACCCATTATGACGGTAAACAAAAACACCTATCACAATGATCTTATATACCTGGCGGGCGGAAAGAACATGAGCGCTGATGAGCCCATAACTTACCCCAGGATCAGTATTGAAGAGGTGATCAGGAGAGAGCCGGATGTTATTATAATATCCTCAATGGATAGGAGGGGGGAATTTGAAAAGGCAAAGGAAGACTGGATGAAGTGGTCATCAATCCCCGCGGTTAAGAATAACCGGGTCTTTCTTATCGATTCGGATCTTATTGATCGTCCTTCACAAAGGATATTAGACGGTCTTGAAGCAATGGCAAGGTTAATTCATCCGGAGGTGAATTGGGATAATGCAAGTACCCGCGGATCGGCGTCTGAAATTCCTTCCCCTTTTAGGGGGAGGCAAGGTGAGGGTCTTAAGACAACGAGGTGAAATCTTATGATAAAAATATTTTTAGGAACCTTTGCGGCACTCAACTGAAGCCGCATGAATT
>Ga0315538_1001499_pt1 | contig 13894 bp, 10 predicted proteins | sample SalMarSW160230MG_2_FD_203834 | JGI IMG/M metagenome (GOLD analysis project Ga0315538, IMG submission 203834) | Salt marsh sediment microbial communities from the Plum Island Ecosystem LTER, Massachusetts, United States - Salt Marsh Sediment SW1601-230 ...
ACCGCCCCGAGCCCCCCGATGACCTCACCCTCAGCTTGACCGTCGATGACAAGGTGCTGAAAGAGGTCTTCAAAGACCTTTACTATCCGGATAGTCCGTATGAGTTCTCCGTGCTTCCGGCCGACATCCTCGGCCAAGTTTACGAGCAGTTCCTCGGCAAGGTCATCCGGCTGACATCAGGTCACCACGCCAAAGTCGAGGACAAGCCCGAGGTGAAGAAGGCCGGTGGTGTCTACTACACCCCCACCTACATCGTGGATTACATCGTAAAGCACACCGTGGGAAAGCTCCTTGAAGAAAAGACCCCGCAGAAGGCGAGCAAGCTACGCATCTTAGATCCCGCCTGCGGCTCTGGCTCGTTCCTCTTAGGTGCTTACCAAACCCTTCTCGATTGGCACCTCGACTGGTACTCCGAGCACGACGCAGAGAAGCACGCCAAAGGCCGTCAGCCCAAGATCTTCCACGGTCCGGGTGGCGACTGGCGGCTCACCACCTCCGCGAAGAAGCGGATTCTCTTGAACAACATCTACGGCGTCGACATCGACCCCCAGGCCGTTGAAGTGACAAAGCTATCGCTCCTGCTCAAGGTGCTCGAAGGCGAGAACGAGGAGACGATCGGCCAGAGCCTGCGGCTGTTCCACGAGCGGGCCCTACCCGACCTCGCCGACAACATCAAGTGCGGCAACTCGCTCATCGGTCCCGACTTCTACGAGGGAAAGCAACTGGCCCTCATCGACGAGGAGGAGCGCTACCGCATCAACGCCTTCGACTGGAACGCCGAATTCCCCGAGATCATGAATGCCGGCGGGTTCGATGTAGTAATTGGGAATCCGCCGTACATCCGCGTCTCGAACATTCCTGAAGTAATGCGCCCGTACCTCTACAAGTCCTACGACATCACGCATCGCTTTGACATTTACGTCGCCTTCGTGGAGAAGGGGTTCGCGCTGCTGAATAGCACGGGCTTCATGGGCTTCATCCTCCCGAACAAGTTCATGACGAGCGAGTATGGTGCTCCTCTCAGATCAAGACTCTCAAGCGAAAACGCTGTTCTTGAGGTCGTGGACTTCGGGGACTCGCAGGTGTTCCGTGGAGCGACTACCTACACGTGTCTCCTCTTCCTTTCGAAGCCTGCCAAGACCGAACTGACCCACTCATCAGCTGCTGTCACACCGGAATCGGAGAACCTGAGCTTGAGCAGATCTATCTCGATCCGGCCGTCGAGTCTCACCGAGAGGCCGTGGCTCTTCCTGGATCTAGCCTCCGAGCAGCTTGTCCAAAAGCTAAGATCTCTGCCGACTCTCGGTGAGCTGTGCGCCATTCAGCGAGGACTTGAGACAGGAGCCGATGCAGTTTTTCTGCTGCGGAGATCCGGGGACAAGTACGTCTCGGCGGCAGAAGAGACACCATTTGAGTTGGAGAGCGGAGCGGTGCGCCATGTTGTCAAAGGATCTGCTGATCTCGCCCGATACTACGTCAAGGGCGCCACCCGTTTTGTGTTGTTCCCGTATCGAGGGCACGGCGCAGATTCACAACCAATGACTGAGGCTGAACTGAGGGCCGAATATCCGAAGGCTTGGGACTATCTGTGTCGGCATGCCCAGACGCTCAAGAAACGCAGTGTTCCGGTTTGGTATGCCTACAGACGCCGCAACTACGACTTGAAAGATGGCGTGGAACGGCTGTTGGTTCCCTCAATCGGAAGTTGCGCCTCGTTCGTGTGGGATCAAACGGGGAATTACCACTTCCTTGGCAGTGGCGGTGGGGGCGGTGGCGGATATGGACTAACGCTTCGTGATGAACAGTCAACACCGTACCCGTATCTCATAGGCCTTCTGAACTCCCGGCTCATCGAGTGGCTCGTTCGCCTTGGGAACTCGCGATTCTCAGGCGGCTACTACTCGTACAACAAACAGTACATCGTGCCTCTCCCAATGAGGATTGCTGATCCGGATGACAAGACGGACGTAAGATGGAGCAAAGGCCTTGTTGAGCGAGTTTGTTCACTGATCGAGTTATACGGGTCTCTAAGAATTGCAAAGACAGCACACGAGAAGAACCTCATCCAGCGCCAGATCGACACAACCGACAAACAGATCGACCAGCTCGTCTACGAACTCTACGAGCTAACTGACGAGGAAATCCGCATCGTCGAGGAGGGGACGAAGTGAGCACCTTGGTTGAGGGGCTGAGTACAGTGCAACCAGGAGAAGGCGGCACGGGCAGTGACACAAAACTACCTTTCAGTATCGTGTACGTACCGATGCTCAGATTGTGGGCATTGTTTTTCATATGGAGCTTGGGACGAAGGATACCGAAAGACAACTAAGATTAGCTTAACTGCATCTTCCATTAAGGTCTGTAGATGAAGGAAGTTCCGGGTGGACGCAACGGTCGGGAATTGACCCACCCGCGGCATCAAATTCAGTAGATTGGGGGTAAGACCAACCTACAGGAGGAAGGATGTTAAGAATGAACCAAGCAACCAGCGATAGGGAAACAAGCACCTCTGGTGAACGTCTCTTATCGCGGGGAGCCATTGCCCTTGGAGTTCCCGCAGCGGGTTACTTGATCGTCTATGCTCATGAAGCCGGCTTCTTGAACACGTTCGGCATACCTACGGCTTTAGCTACGTTGGACTTGCTCACGGTGTTGCAGGTTTCACTGGTACTCGTCGTAGCAATGACCTTGTTCTTCTGGGTAGTAAACCTCGTATACATGCTCTGGCCACGGGGGCACATACTAACCCTGAATCAAGCCCACATCATGTTTGACATGGTGATCGCAGCTGCTGGAGTGGCGCTAGTGCTATTACTGCCCAACATGCGGTTATTGGGATTCGTAGTGGTCTTCATGGGCGGGGTGCTTGCGTTCCTTCATTTCGTGTGGCCACTGCTGACCCAGCGAGGGAAGAAGACCTACAGAGAGAAGTTGGAAGCTATGGATGAGATTGACAGGAATACGAAGACCCTGTTTGATAGAGCCATCTCACTGCTTGGCGTTGGCACACTTATCCTACTTGTACTCGTAGTGATCCTCGCGGCGTTCGCATACTGTTACGGCGTATATTTCGCTCAGCACAAGGTGGACTATCTCACGTTCCAGATGGATCACGGGGGAGAGGCAGTTGTTCTGCGTGAGTACCATGATCGCCTGATTTGTGCCCCCTTCGACAGAGACGCAAGATGCATTGAGGAGGGCTTCTTCGTCCTCAAAACCGCATTCGACTCTCCGCTGCTCTTGACACTCGAAGAAGTTGGTCCCTTGAAGACAAGAACAACACAGACAGAATAGAGAGAGTGACATCGCATGGGAATTCCGGGGGCGCCTACCATGATTCCTCAAGGAGCAGACTGAAATAAGGTTTGTGTCCCTCGAATTCATGGGAGGGAGTGGGATCACGGGTTGTTTGAATCACGATCTCATGGTAGCATAGGCCATGTACTGTAGAAAGTTCGCCAATGGACAAGGAGGAACTCTAGGACCCGATCGGACAGTGAAATCCGCATCGCCGAGGAGGCAACACGTGCTTGAGCGAATGACCTTTGCAAACGCACTTTGTACGCCGCTAGAGCGGAATCTCACGGACTACGTTGAGATTTTGGGGGACGCATACCAGTTTGGGAGCAGTTCGAAAAAGGGACTATGTCCCTCGAATTCGTACGGGCTCTTCATCGCCGGAAGGAAGACAAAGGCGAGAAGAAAACAAGAGAACACGGTCACCTAGAATGGGTCACAGATCGTTCCGTGCATCAGAGATTCTCGCAAGGATGGGCAGATCCCTTACTCGCGTGGTTCAAGCGGTCGGCACTCTGTCCAAGAGAGCAATTCACCGACGACACCACTTCGGTGGCAGCCTGAGACGTGCACGACCAGTTGTCAAGAAGCTAGGGAAGACCCTGCTGGTCCTGTTATCAGCGTTAGGTGGAGTATCCGCCGTGCTCCTCATTATCACATCCATGAGCCCGAAGCCTGATCTTCATGTCGGGGATGTTACGTGGTTTCCTCAGAATCCATGGCCCGGCCAGAGGACTACCTTCTCTCTCCAGGTGGAAAACACGGGTGCAAGTGATGCTAGTTCGTTCCTCGCTGAACTGAGAGACGACAGCGCCGTCATGTCTGCATTCGTTCCAGGCATTGCAAAGGGTTCTTCTCAAGAAGTTTACATAACTTGGCTGCCCAAACAGGTAGGTAATACCACCGTCTGGGTTGTCCTAGATACCAATGGTGTCATTGCTGAAACAGATGAAGAGAATAACAAGTACGTCGTTACCATAGAGGTGGCGCAGCCTCCGATTCTTCTTAATCCATCTGGTATAAGACATAGTCTAATACGTGGTCAGGACATTTCCTTTGAGTTCATGGTTGATTGGCGAGGCAACCCGGAACAGCAGATTGGGTTTGAAATACGTCAGAACCCAAGAATTGAGAACGGCGGAGTATCCGTTGGCAGTCCCATTCTATCTCCACACGGGACAAGCTCCAGGGTTACTGGGATGTTACTAACCGGTGAAGACACTCTACCTGGGTTTTACTTGATTGAAATCCTCGCAGAAAGCCAAGAAGGCGACCTCCTCGGCATATTCCAGATAGAACTCTTCGTCGAGACCGAGTAGGTGTTTACGCTTCAACCACAGCCTCCCAAGAAGGAGCCAGGGGTCTACCATTGATTTTTACAGGTGATGGGCATACCTTTGTCAAGTAGAATGTCTACTTGACGGGGGTGTGGCTCACGGGGTCCGCAGGCCTGTAAAGGTACTGCTCGGCTCTGAAATGCCGCCCCCGTTGTCTGTTTCATCCAGTGTGTCTGTCGGGATGGTGCACATCTTGAAAAGGATGGAGTTCCGGGGACACAACACTTATCTCGTCGAGCGACAATTCCCTAAGCTCTGCGTTTCAGGATGAAGCAGGTTTTTCGCAAGCCCACGCAAGCGGAGTCGCCGTCCGATAAGGATCCATCTACGCTTCGACCAACCAGCTCACTGGCCGCGCCCTAAGAGAAACGGAAGCCAAGTTCCAAACTGTGGGGCTAGGGTATGTATCCCCAGAACCCGTCACTGAAAAATCCGATGGTAAAACCCGGCTAGACTCTTGGTAAAAGAGCAAGCCTGGAAGAAAAATCATTCTCGAAATGAAGCTGTGATCCATTCAATGCATCCCCCAATAAGGAGCAGCAGGGCGAAGCAAGCAAATACTCCAGGCGCTATGCTCCAGAGTGTCTCCTGCACTACACCAAGATAAAGTGTAGGTGCGGCGAAGATTGCAAAAAGAGTTCCACCTACAAGTATTACAAATCGGGCTTCTTTTTTAGACGCTGCCCGGGTGGGTGCTGTTTGTTGTTCAGGCGGAGGTCGGAAGCGACTTGGCTTAAACGACAGTTTGTATTGCACTGGTGCGTCCAGAGTTATTTTTTCTGCAGAGAGTGACTCCAACAGGCCGTGCTCAAGTGATTTGAGAATCAACAAACGCCTGCGTTCTATTTGACTAACTTTCGGGGAAAAGGGGAAGCTGGAGACGGCCATATCCGAACTACTCTTCGCATGGATTTCGTCTTCGAGAACGAGAGGTGTATCGCGATAGTCAAGGGCACGGGCCAGCTCAAATGCACAGGTGCGTGGATCTGTAAGGTCTTCCATAAAAGACTCCAGTCGGTGTTCAAATCCTCGTATCATTAATTGAAAGGCACCTCCAAATAGGCCAAATGGCAAGCCAAACATCAGAGAGAGCCGAGCAACTTCTGCTGGTAGGAATGGAAGAAGGGTCTCGCTAACCAAAGCGAAGGCAGCTGCAATCAAACCGACTACCCAAGCAAAGTATTTCATTTGCAGCAACGGACGAACCCGACGGCGGCGTATTGCGCGGGCAGTATCATTCGCTTGTCGGCCGGCTCGATCTGCTAGCATTGCGCGTTGCCATTCCTGAATGGAGCGACCCATTTCGTCCAGGGCTACTAGCGCCTTATGGCCCACAATGGAATCTAACGCAACTGTGCGGGCCTCGTTTAGCTCGCTTTGCGCATTAGTGTCCCCGCCTTTGTTAGGATGGTGTTCCTTGGAGAGCCTTCTGTACACCGCTTTCACATCCTCGACGTCAGCATCCGGCGACAATCCAAGGATTTGAAATGCTTCTTCAACTGACATTGAATTGACCACAGAATCTCCTCCCTACGAAAAGGCCCATTTGCCAAATTATACACGCCGCTCAGAAATTGACCCACCCCCGGCATCAAACGCGGTAGTTTGGAAGCGAGCGCTGTCAGGGTCGGATCTTCATTCTTGGCATTCACAGGGGGGACGATTTGGCGCGAAATTCCGGGGCCGCATGCCATTATTCCTCAAGGAGCGGACTGAAATAGGAGCTATGCTTCTCGAATTCATGGGGGGAGTGGGATCGCTAGTCGTCTAAATCACGCTCTCGTGCTATCATAGGTCATGTACTGTAGAAAGTTCACCAATGGACAAGAACAAACCCTATGGCTTGACGGACAAGGAAATCTGCATCGTCGAGGAGGCAAGTAAGTGAGGCCCAATCAGCCCCCGCGAATCGTTCGAAGTCACTCGCGCCATCAAAGGCTCTCAGAACGGAGTTGATGCTGGATCAGTACAACCCTGTCAGGTGCATGATGACAGCTACCCCGACCAGGTCAGGGCATGGGATGATGTGATGGAAGGCGACGAACACGAGATTCTGTACGATGACGTCCAGAGCGATCGCTCCCTTTCGAGCATCATCAACCGGCTTCAATGTGCCATAGATTCCGTACGGACTCGCACGCGAGTGAACCGCAGTTCCCGCGTTGCTCAATGGCAAGAAGCCTTGGCACGCTTGGACGAAGCGGACAAACGATCAGTGCTTGAGCAGATGCTGCCGAGCCTCACTCAGGGCAAGTGGGATCATCCCTATCAGGATGCCTTTCGAGCACTTGTTGACTGTCGGATGTTCATTGAGATAGTCGAGCAGCTGGTGGACGACCTGAGTGATGCACAGCTTCACAATCTCGTGTCTGGGAGCTTCAACCCGTCCGAGGATAGCCCAAGGAGTAGGGCAAGGGATCAGGAGTTTGAGCTATTCATCGCCGCGATATGCAGGCGTTCGGGGATGAATGCGTGGTTGGGCGAGCCTGACATACTGCTTGATTTGGACTGCACAACACACTCGATTGCAGCGAAACGGCTCGCGAGCCCGAAGCAAGTCGAGAAGAACATCACAAAGGCCGAAAAGCAGATAGCCGGAATCGGCTACCCAGGCTTCATCGTGATGGACGTGACCAGGATCCTAGATCCAACCGGCCTGATCGTAACACATTGGAGGACCGCCGCTCAGTCGATCGGCGGAAGATTACTAGCCTTCGTGAACACTGAGCACCATCGCGCATTGCAGCAGAAGCGACATGAGTTGGTTCGTGGGATCATCCTCCGGGTGGTATTCCCGCACGTTTCCCAGGGCTTCCGCTATGGAACGTACGAGGACTGGTGGGCAGTCTCGGTCGGTTGGGGAGCCGGCCAAGCCACCAACCAATTCCTAGAGCAGCTGTTGCGCGGATTCGAAGGAACGTAGCTATGGGGCCTTGGGTTCATCTTTGAATTCCAGGGACGCATACCATAATTCCTCAAGGAGCAGCCTGAAATAGGGTCTATGTCCTTCCAATTCACCTCGAATTCATGGGAATGGAGTTGGCACCCGCCGCTCTTCGACATACTATGTTGCAGAGTTGCACAATAAATACTGTTGCGAGGGCGCTGGAAGATTTTCGTTGAGGAGATGAGATCCGTTGTTGGTACCGATTGACTTCGCTATGGACACACTCAATGCCATCCAACTTCTCCACACACGCGGCCACTACCCCCAGCTCCTCGTCCTGCTCTACGCCGGCATCGACACCCTCGGCTGGCTCGGCACGACCGGTGATTGGGCAACAGGAGAGAGCTTCAAGAAGTGGGTGGATCGCTACATGCTGCCGGATAGTCCGCTGACTTGCACCTCCGAGGACCTCTGGGCAGCTCGCAATGGGCTCCTTCACACTGCGACTGCTAAGTCGAAGCTCACCGCCCGTGGTAAGGGCCGTCAGATCTGGTACTACGGAAAGGAGCCTTCGAAGAAGTTCCTCTCTAGCAAGATCGCTGGCCGCACCGACATCGTTGCCGTCCGTACCATTGATCTCATCGAAGCCTTCGGGAACGGTGCTGTCCGTTTCACCAAAGCTTTGGGAAAGGATCCACAGCTCGCTGCACGAGTCAACCAGCGTGCAGCGTTGTGGCTCAGGTGGGTGCCGCGCCGCTGAGCCGCGATGAACCGGCAGCGTAACAAACGAGGTGAACTGGTGCTTGCTTAATAGCGGCGTGAAGCCTGATCTTCATTCTTGGCATCCGCAAGGAGAACGATTGGATGCGGGCGATGAGGGCCAATTCCGGGGACGCATACGATGATACCTCAAGGAGCAGCCTGGAATAGGGTTTGTGTCCCTCGAATTGCAGGAATGAAGTTGACACCCGCCGCTCTTCGACATACTATGTTACGGGGTTGTACAATAATCATTGTTAGAAGGACAGAGTGCAGGTAGTTGCCATGGTGGAAGCAGGACTGGAAGCCCGATTTCAAGAGCTGTCCCTCGATTGCCTGGAGCAGTATCTTGCGGAGCATCAAGAGGAGAACCTCCATCTGGACTTCAAGACGCTAGCAGGCCCGCAGTTCAGAGTCTCCAACGACAAGCGGAATCTCGCCAAAGCGCTCTCCGGATTTGCCAACTCTGACGGCGGGATAATCGTGTGGGGTGTAGATGCACGCAAGAACTCAGACAGCTTTGACTGCGCTGGATCGCTCAAGCCGATTCCAGGGGTGGCCTCGCTTGTCTCAAGGCTGAACAGCCTCACGAGTGACATGGTCAATCCATCCGTGGACGGCATCCAGCACAGAGTTGTGCATCAGGATGCTGACTCCAGCGGCTTTGCCGCAACCCTTGTTCCGCGCAGTGACGCAGGTCCACACATGGCCAAGGCTGGTCTTGATCGGTACTACAAGCGTAGCGGTGACAGCTTCCTCAAGATGGAGCATTTCGACGTGGCAGATATGTTCGGTCGTCGCGCGCGGCCAAGCCTGGCCCTGTTCCACACCATCAAGACAGCTGGAACAAAACACGTTGGGGACAGGACCGTGGTACTACTACGCGTTGTGCTGGGAATCGAGAACTCAGGACGAGGCACCGCGCGGGCACCCTACATGGCTGTGAAGGCCGAGCCACCATTCAAGGTGAGCCAGTATGGTGTCGACGGATTCGGCCGCGACGGGCTTCTACGGTTGGCGAGTCACGATCCGTCCTATGTCAAGTTTGGCGGCATGGCGGACACGGTCATACACCCGAACACCTCGCGAGAGGTTCTCACTCTCGTCGGAGACTACGACTGCTCTGCATCCCCAGGAATCGACCTTAGCGTGCCATACGAGCTGACCGCGGAGGGGGTAGAGTTGATGCGAGGGGAGCTCCTTATCCGGAGCGATGAGATCATCGAGGCCCTGGAGCGGGGGTGATGCTCTTCCAACAGCGCATCGAGCAGACGCGCTTCGCGCGCAGCTCATGCTCCGATTAGGCCACTTGCCGTCGAACCCGTAAGTCTCATCACCTTGGGAATTCCGGGGACGCATACCACAATCAGGTGCGTAACCTGCAAGAAGATGAGGTTGGTACCAGGGAATTGAGATGAGAAAAGGACTCTGCAACATCTGTGGAACAGCTGGCCCTCTGACCAGAGATCACGTTTTTCCTTTATCTACAGTAATCATGCGCACGCTTGAAGTACACACGTTGGCACAAGACCTGTCCTGTGTGCCTTCTGAGCCCCAGTTGGCTCATGGGAGTGTCGAGCGCCGGACGATCTGTAAACGCTGCAATTCAACACGTTTGGGTGCCCAATACGATCCTACCCTGAAAAGATTCGAAGAGAGGGTTGCCTCTTGGATTCGTGCCCGATACAAGCGGCACTTGGCCTTACCGTCAGCCTTCAGGGTGAACCTGAAGCCAAATAGGGTGATCCGTGCGATTGTAGGCCACTTGCTTGCTGCCGAAACGCGTTCGAGTCGATCGGCACCTCTAGTGCACGCACCCATGCCGGATGCGATGAGGGACTACTTCTTGGATGAGACAAAAGAGTTACCGCCTGAGCTGGAGGTATTCTGCTGGCCGTATCCATCGAACATGCAAGTGGTAATAAGAAGCGCAGGTATAGGACAGTACGGCTCCGGCGACTTCGTAGTGAGCGATTTCATGAAGGCTTTCCCGCTTGCTTTTTGGCTAGCATGGGACCGTCCGAAGTCGGTGCCTGTCACCTTGTGTCGGCTTCCCTCAAGCAAAGATCTCGATGAGGATGTGACAATCGAGATCAGTCTACGGAACGTGCCACCCATCGATTGGCCTGAGCGCCCACATGACTATGACATGCTGCTGTTCAACGATTCGATGACGATGTTATGCAAGCGCTATAGCCCATAGGAGCTCGAGTTCGTGATTGCGACACGTCTCCGGGACAACCTTATGCTGCAGCGAAGAGATGCTTCCGACAAACCTGGCTCAAATGAAGGCGACAGGAAGATCATCATAGAGGTGAATCGAGGAATATCGACTTGACACGGCGCGCGCTTTCTAAAGATGTCCCTTGAATAGACCGTAATGATTGTGTGCGTTTGAGCCACTCAGAAACGTGGCAATGAAAGATCTGAACCTGATTCCTTGCTAGATTATTCATAATACAAAATGATACTACTCATCCCTAATCGGCTTGTCAAGCAGTTTGCAGAATAGTACACTAGAATGCATCGAGTAGCAGCCGCAACAAGTTAGAAAGGAGATAACCATGTCTGAGACTTACGAAGTTATCGAACTGGAACTCACACCAATTCCGCCCGACACTATCGCCTCTGCCAAGGAGGAATTGATGCCCTTGATCGAGACAGCGCTCCGCGAGGCAGGACGAGCCGACCTTCTCTCCGATGAGCATATCCAGATCGAGATCGAGAAAACCTTCCCTACTGACGCTGCGATCATCGTAGGCTTGACACTACTGTCCGGGATTGCCTTAGAGACATACAAGGTGTTAATCTTGCGAGTGTTGCAGGAGCGGTTCGAGGTAAGACAGAGGTCTAGAAGCAAAAAGAGGAAAAGCAGAAGGAAAGAGTAGGTAAGGCGAGATACTACGAGGGCGCTACCAGAGATTGTCGCTATCAAGATCGATATTTACACGCTGGCCTGCCGTGAGTTGCTAACCCGGCTGCACGACCTCCAAGATGCTACCCAGGGTGACCTGCGCATGGATTACGAAACTTGCTTGAAACGCTTCGACAAGGCGTTGCATGAATTCTTCGATTCCGATGTGAGAGACGTTCATCAAGCAGCTGAAGTATTCGGAGACCAGTTACACGCCGAGGCCAGCAAGTTCCGCAATACGAACAAGGTTGCTGCAACCATCTTCGACGACATCGTGGTAGCCGTCCGAGACAAGGCCTCTTCCTGGAACTATCAGGCTGATATAGAGCAGTTTCATGCTCAGGGTCGTGAGCTTGCCCGTCGCTTCTTTAAAGGCTCCCCTTGGCCGGAGACACAAAAGCGACTCGGCGTTGGATGCCGTCTCATGTTCGACCATGGCGCACCGGATCCAGATGACCGTATGGCTATGCTGGCAGAGCCATTCGGTTATCGTGCAGCCCCTATCGTTTACTACAGTAGCTATGAGGGTTATGAGTATGTGGTGCTAGGCCGCTTCACATTCGAGCACGATTTCAATATGTACCTGGCCTACCCCTTCCTTTTCCTTCATGAATACACCGCACATGTCTACGCTACTGATTACGGCAATGAGCGTTTCAACGACGGTTGGATGCTTCACGCAGCTTTTTCCTTCCTCAAACGAGAATGGAACAGATCTCCTAATCAAACCGGCTTGAACCTAGACCAAGTCGACGTTTTTCGCGGGCACTTATATTACAATCTTAACCCCATCCCACGCAACGCCTGCAAATTTGCGAGTTTCTTTGATGACTGGCTCTCAACTCGCCTGCCAGAGCGATTTATGCAAATCACATATGAACTCGGGGCGTTTTCACCTAAACAGGAGGAGAACATCTACTGGCTCACTCAGTTCATCAACGCGCTCGAACATGAGTTTACGACTAACCGAGATCGGCTGCTGCGTAAGATTCAGGCTTCGGCGAATGTCCGAGAGTTGATGGCAACTCTTTCACCAATTTGAAACCCTCAACTTCTAGTGATATACTTGCTCAGGTGAGCAAGAATCAAGGCGAGGAGGGAATATGAATCATCGGGCTAGTATGAGCGAAGTCAAGTTCAAAGTTCGGCACAACGCGCTGCTGCTACGAGGATTTACCGTGGCTGACATAGTCCGAGCGACCGGTCTGAACCCGGAAAGCGTGCGCACTGAGCTGCAGCGCATGAAGCGGGAGGGGCTACTGATCTCCCGCCCTCACCCCGACAAGCCGAAGAAACGCGGTGGCCACCCGGCTCTCTACCAACTGACTGACGACCCTGAAGCTAGGCTAGCACTCTCCGAAAGCATTGAAGCTTTTTACCCACCAACACCTCCTGCCGGCCGACCAACCAGCCGCCATTACCTATTGGCCCAGCAACTGCTCAATCTGGCTCAAACTGCGGAGGACCCACAGCGCAAACGGCTGCTCTTCGAGGCTGAGCGCGATCTTAAAATGGCCGAACAGGCTGAGGGCGGCGGTCTTGCACCGAAACGGATCCAGGCTTACCTGCGGTATGAACGTGCCCGCCTCTTCTATCTGCGCGGCGAACACGAAGAGGCCAGGGAAAGCTTAGAATCACTGCGTGAGTTCTTCGTTGAAGTCCAGGATGAAATGATGATCAGGCACACTGACGAATCTCTACTGTGTCTGAAAGCCTGGGACTGTTTTGCAACAGGGATGCCCTATGGGGTGGGTGAAGCTGCTTTGGCACGTTGTTTATTTAATACGTTGACCAAGGAAGCCTACCGGACCGACAGTCCTTTGACCTCACTATTAGTGCAACTGGTCGACCAGTTGTCACGCACGGCTGACGAAAAGGTTCGTGCCGCTGCATTCGATCTGACTAGAATGAGCCAGTCCGAAACCTGGAGAACACTGGATATGCTCACTGCTGAGCTACGCCAGATAATAGGAGGGGAATTTAGTGACTTAGATGTAAATGATCGCTCAATAGACGGTGTATTCAGGAAAGCCCGCAATTATAAGTACTTCCTATAGGAGAAAATGACTGGGAAAGAAATAGAAGCTACAATTGCAAAAGAGGTTTATGAGGCCTATCTGAACCTGGGTATGGCTCTTCGCCGAGCAGGTGAATACACCGAAGCTTGCAGGATACTGCGCCGAGCGATCAGACGAGCACCTAACTCGAGCGCTGCTCATCTAGCCTTGGGGCTAGCCTTCTTTGATAACAAACGGTACTCCGAGGCTAGAAGAGCATTGAAGAAGGCGATTAAACTCGCTCCGCCCGATGACCAGGAGACACGCGCCGCAGCATACTCCAGCCTAGGACGCGTCTGTTTAAGCCTCGGGGATTATAACAAAGCTGCTAGATCATTTGAAGAAGGCATTAAACTTCAGCCTGATAACGCTAGAGTCATTGCCAATCGAGGCCTGGCATATCGGGAATTAGAGCGCTATGAGGAGGCTCTAGGAGATTTCGGTCAAGCGATAGAACTGGGGGTGGAACCCTTGGCACAAGCTTATGCCAGCCGGGGTTATACCTACCGGCTGATGGAGCGCTACGAGGAGGCCTTGCCTGACTTCAACCGAGTCATCAAACTGGAGCCTGACTACACCTGGGCCATTGCCAGCCGGGGTGAGATCTACCGGCTGATGAAGCGCTACGAGGAGGCCTTGGCTG
>Ga0315538_1001514_pt1 | contig 13825 bp, 13 predicted proteins | sample SalMarSW160230MG_2_FD_203834 | JGI IMG/M metagenome (GOLD analysis project Ga0315538, IMG submission 203834) | Salt marsh sediment microbial communities from the Plum Island Ecosystem LTER, Massachusetts, United States - Salt Marsh Sediment SW1601-230 ...
GATGCTCTGCTTGGAGGGGTCATCTACCAGATTCACAATGGTGCGGGAATCGAGCAAGCGCTTCGTTTTGGACTTGCGGCGGGCATACTAAGCGCGGAGAGTCGCGAAAAGGTCTGTGGGGATAAGGGGAAAATCGAGCATGAGATGGCAAACATTACCCTTAAGCGGATATAAGGAGGAGATGTGAAGGTCGGAGAGATCATGACAAGAGACCTGACATCGGTAGAGAAGGATATTCCGGTCAAAGAACTGATCTTCATTCTTGACAGCGCAAAGATGTCCAACATGCCAGTTGTCGATGAGGAGGGGAAACTTATCGCATTCATCTCCGAGAAAGATATCATCAAAGCCGCCCTTCCAGGGTACTTCGAGATGCTTCATAGTACTTCGTTTATTCCTGACATGAACCAATTTGCCAAGAAGCTTGGCCAGATAGCAGATGATCCAGTTGAAAGACATATGCATCCTGACGTCATTTGTGTAGAAGTTGATGATGATGACCTACAAGCGGCTGATCTAATCATTCGCAAGAACCTGAAAAGCCTTCCGGTGATTGATGCAGAAAGGCGATTGGTGGGGGTGGTTAAGAGGATCGATTTGCTTCATCACCTTCTGTGAGCCGAAAACAGTGACGTGTAATCAGTGATGAGTGATGCGTAACAGAAAACCAGTCCAGTGTCCAGAGTCGGGAGCCAAGAAGAGTGATGAGTAACAGAAAGCCAGTCCATAGTCCAAGGTCCAGAGTCGAGAAACGGTGATGCGTAAAGAGTAACAAGTGAAAGGCAGGGAAGAGAAAACAGTAAGATAGTTGAGCGACAGGATCGGGCGAGCTGAAAGCTGATCGCTGACTGCTGATAGCTGTTTGCTGATCACTGACAGCTGAAAACTACCTTCACCTCACCCTTACCCCTGATCAAGTCAGGGGCAGGCCCTGTTAAATACAGAGCAGAACAAGATTGCACAGGGCAGGCTCTAGCCTCTCTCTTTTTTGGGCTCCTCGTATCTCTATACTATGTGAAATCGAAGACACGCTTAACTTCGAGTTATACAGCTAGAACGATAGGGAGCAAACAGATGCACCTTCCTTGGAAAGAGCTAGGTCTATCCCGTTTTCTTGTGCAAGATAGTAGTGAGAAGCTTCTGTTCGTGGACGGGAAAGCCCAGCCAGGGACAGAGCTTGGCGCTGCCAAGGGACTTGTTTCAATCGCTTATGTCAAGGAAGAAACACCTCGGGCAATCAATTTGCGAGTTCTGGCCAAGGCATTTCTGCCGACTCTGCCAGATCATAGCCTCTCAAGCCTATGCGCGTATTACCATATTCCACTACAACAGCCTCACAAAAAGGAAGCCATTGGCACCCTGTTTGCTTTTCTTATAAGAGAGGGATTGGGATTGAACCCTGAAGTCATCTCCCTTCTAGGCCAGCTTCTGCCGCCTTCCACTGGTGAATTTGTTCGACATCTCTTGCCGCTGGCTGAAACGGTGGAAACCAAGACAGAAGAAGAACCTCTAGGGCCAACTCAACCGCCTACAACGTCGGCAAAAGAGGCATTGTCAAGTAATGGGGTAATCGCACAACAACTGGCTGGATTTGAGATTCGTCCTGCGCAGCAGAAGATGGCTAGCCTGGTGGCTCAGATCTTTAAGCAGGGAGGGACATTGGCTGCTGAAGCTGGTTCGGGAACAGGTAAAACGTTTGCTTACCTCGTTCCAGCTTTGCTGCATTTGCAGGTCGATAGTGAGGAACGGCTCGTGATTTCTACTCGTACCAAACAGCTACAAGAACAGCTCTTTTTCAAAGATCTTCCATTTCTCATCTCTCAGCTCAATCCCCAACTTAAGGTTGTTTTGCTTAAAGGGCGGGAGAATTACCTGTGTTTGCGCCGCTTTGAGACCATGTTGGTAGAGGTAATTGAAGGGCTCGAACAGCAGATGGGCCCCTTATTTGGCTTGCTAGTTAATTGGCGTTTCCAGACAAGAACAGGAGATATAGAGGAAAACGGTGCCTTTCTGTGTGATTCGGGATGGAGTACTCTTTGGGCTAGATTGCATGATGATCCTCGACACTGCCTTGGGTCTGATTGCCCGTTCTTTGATGATTGTTTTTCGTTTGCTGCTCGACGGCGTGCACGAGAAGCCGATCTTGTTGTTGTCAATCACTCTCTCCTCCTTGCCGATCTACAAACAGGTGGAGGAATACTGGGGGGATATCAGTATCTAGTTATTGATGAGGCACATGCGCTGGAAAGAGCTGTACGACAGGCATTCACTACTACACTTACATCGCACACATTGGATGATCTGACAGCGCGGATCGAACGAGTCAAGGGCAGGGGGAGCGCTGACTTTGTTCATAGCCTTTCTCTTTCCAGAGCCGACAGACGAGTTGTCAGGCTGCGCGAGCTTGTTTCAACATTGCGTACTGCAAATACTCATATTTTTTCCTCACTTGAAACCCATTTTGCTGATGGGAGGCGTGGTCGATTATCTGGGATGGATGGATTTCGTCCATTGGTCAAGCAACTTGTCAGTACGATCGATCGGTTGAAGGAAGTGGTTGAGCAGATCGGTGAAGCTCTTGTTGATCCTGAGAAGAAACATGAGGCAGAAGGATTGATTCTGGAGGCAGAGGCAGATTCATCCTTGTTCCAAAGTCTGTTCGGTTCTCCGGAAGAGAATCATGTTCATTGGTACGAACGGAGAGAACGAGGAATTGCCCTTCTCAATTCACCGCTTGAGATAGCGGCCTTTCTGCAAGAGGCCCTTTATCCAAAACTTGCCGGACTAATTCTCACCTCAGCAACCCTGTCTCTAGGAGGTAGGTTCTCCTATTTGGGTAAGACACTAGGTCTCGATGCTGCTCCGAAGGATGTGAATTGTGCATTGCTAGAAAGCCCTTCTTCAAATAATAGGCGAATGAGCATCTACTTCCCTGAGTTTCTTCCTCCGGTTGATGGACTGATCGAGAATTATGCAGACGCGATTTCTTCCTTGGTGGGTGCAGTCGTTGTTACAATGAATCGCAAAGTTCTTGTGCTATTTACCTCTTATCGACTACTGCGCGCTGTCGAGCAACGGATTTCAGAAGCGATTGTGGTACTTGCCCAAGAGCCCGATGCTCCGCGCAGCAAATTGCTTGAACAATTTAGAGGGATTAAAGGCGGCGCAATCCTTCTCGGAACGGACAGTTTTTGGGAAGGGGTGGACCTACCAGGGGCAGAACTAGAGATCTTGGTCATAACCCGACTCCCGTTTCCTGTTCCTACGGATCCCGTTTTCTTGGCCATGACAGAGAGATTAAGAGAAAAAGGAGAGGATCCATTTCTGAACCTTGCGATTCCACAAGCGGTGCTCAGGTTGCGGCAAGGAATAGGGAGACTGATTCGCAAGAGGACTGATCGAGGGAGTGTTATTATTACTGATAGCCGTGTTTTTCGAAAGCGATACGGCCAGTTTTTTGCTGCTTGCCTTCCGATTTCAGGAAAAAGGATAAGAACCCAAGAAGAGCTTCTAGTTGATCTACGTTTCTGGTTTAGTTGTCCTTAACATTCCGTGTTGTTCAGAGGGGTATAGCCCTGTTCAAGTTGGACGAAGATTGATTTTTGTTCCGTAAAGGGTTAAGATACAGGTACAGAGCTAGTTGTCATAACCTCTCAAGCGATGAAAGTATCTGTTGTGGTACCCGCGTATAATGAAGCCTGTCGAATTGCTGCTGTCCTTAGGCCTCTTGTTGCCAGCCCTCTAGTAGATGAAATTATCGTTGTTGATGATGGCTCAACGGATGGTACGGCAGAAGCAGCCCGCTGTTTTCAGGTGAAGGTGATCTCCCTTTCAGAAAACAGAGGTAAGGCAGCCGCACTGGATGAGGGAGTGAGAGAAGCGCATAACGACCTGTTCCTATTCTTGGATGCTGACTTGGTTGGTTTGCAGGAGAGGCATATCGAAAGCTTGATTAGTGCCTACCAAAATGATGAGATCGACATGGTAGTGGGTGTGTTCAGTAACGGGCGAATGAACACTGATATTGCACAGAAGATTAACCCTTTCGCGTCTGGTCAACGTGTGCTTCCCAGAGCGCTTTGGGAACGGGCAAGAGAGAATATTGGAGAAATGAGCTATGGAATTGAGATGGCCCTGTCCAGAGTTGCAGCAAAAGAAGGGTGGCGTAAGGAGAGAGTAAAACTTGACGGAGTAACGCATATTCTGAAGGAAGAAAAGCGTGGTTTTTCCAAAGGAGTGATTGATCGCTTCAAGATGTACGGCGATATGATCAAGTGGCTCATAAAGAGAATATAGTATGAGGATTGCAATTGGTTGTGACCATGCCGGTGTAGAATTGAAGCGTTTTCTAGTCTCTTCCGTTCTTAGTGAACATAGTGTCATTGATGTTGGAACAGACTGTATGAGGCCTGTTGACTATCCAGATGTTGCCAAACGAGTTGTCGGCAAAGTCATTGCCCTAGACGCTGACCGAGGGATACTCATCTGTGCGACCGGTATCGGAATGGCTATGGCTGCAGGGAGATTCTCCGGGATTCGGGCAGCAACATGCAATGATATCTATTCGGCTGAGATGAGCAGGTGCCATAACGACGCGAACATTCTATGTTTGGGGGCGAGAGTAGTTGGTGCCGGAGTGGCAGAAAGAATTGTGCAAGTGTGGCTTTCAACATCGTTTGATGGTGGAAGGCACGAGAATCGCGTGAGCAAAATAGAACAAAACCTTGAATAGCATAAGGATTTGATCTAATGATCGTTTCTTGGATTACTTTCTCTCTTTCTTCCATTGCAATTATTCTTGCAGGTAGCAAGCTTGCGTCTTTTGGTGAAGGACTTAGTAGAGCCAGTGGTCTTGGACAGGGGTGGATTGGACTATTGTTTCTTGCTACGATTACCTCTATTCCCGAACTCACTACTACTGTTACTGGGGGAATGATTAATGTCCCCAATATTGCTGTTGGGAATGCCCTTGGAAGTAATCTATTCAACCTGGCGATAATTGGTGTTGTGGATATTCTTCTATTTACTAAAGGTCCCTTTCTATCCAAAGTTCGTTCTTACCACGTGGTAAGTGGGGGGATTGTTATTCTTCTTTCAGCGCTTGTCATACTTGGTATAGCAATCAAACCAACACCCATTTGCCAGATGAGTCCGATCAGTCTTATTATCCCTCTTGTCTACGTGCTTGGTATAGTTGTTCTCTACCGTGTTGAGAAGGGCCAAGGGGCAGTGGACAAGAACAAAGAAAAGGGAATGAGCCTTGCTCGAGCGGTGAGCGGATTTGTTTTCTGTGGTGTAGTGATTATTATTGCAGGTGTGTTCTTGATCCATGCGAGTAAGACAATCTCGCTAGAGTCCGGATTTTCGGGACCATTCATGGGAGTAATCCTAGTAGCAGTTGTTACTTCTCTGCCGGAATTGGCGACATCAATTGGGGCGCTCAGAATTGGTGCCTATGACATGATTATGGGTAATGTGCTTGGATCAAACATGTTTAACATTCTAACGATTTTTCTGGCCGATGTTGCTTTCCGTCGCGGCGCGATCTTGTCCCATTTGGGAGCAGGAGGAAAAGACCAGCTGGTTGCTGCTATGGCAGGGATTCTCCTCGCAGCAATCACAATTGTGGGCATTAGTTGCCGGTCCCGGCGCCGCATACTTGGAATTGGAGCTAGTGGTATTCTAATACTTGCCATGTATCTGGCCAGCGTTTTTCTGATCAGCAGTAGAGAACTTCATTTTTTGAGGTGATAAGTTGTGGAACTAACAGAGTTACGGGCTAAAGACATCAGATCGCTGCGTGAGGTTGGTGGCGAATTGAAGATACGTAATGCACAGCATTTGAAGAAAGAGGATCTGTTGCGCGCAATAATGGAGTACTTTTCTAAGGTGGGTAAGCTACATTTTGCGCAAGGGGTGCTTGAGATCCTTCCGGATGGTTATGGTTTTCTACGCAGCGGGAATTGTCTGCCGGAACGGACGGATATTTATGTATCTCCTTCACAGATTAAGCGCTTCGGACTGAGGAATGGAGATTTGGTGGGTGGTGATATTCGTGTGCCAAAGAATGATGAGCGTTACTTTGCCTTGCTTAAAGTGAAACAGGTGAACTACGGAGACCCGGAAAGAGCTCTTGACCGACCGGAATTCCGTGAACTTACCCCCCTACACCCAGAGGAGCACTTACAACTAGAACACGACCCAGAGGAAATTTCGACAAGGATCATAGACCTGTTTTGTCCGATTGGAAAGGGACAACGTGGGCTGATTGTTTCCCCGCCCAAAGCAGGGAAGACCACTTTGCTTAAGAAAATCGCCAATGGGGTTCTCGCGAATCACCCTGACGTCAAACTTTTTGTGCTGTTGGTTGATGAACGACCAGAGGAGGTTACCGATTTCCGGCGGTCGATCATTGGGGGAGATGTAGTCGCTGCGACTTTTGATCAGCAACCGCGTCATCACACAAGAATTGCCGAACTTGTTACCGATCGGGCGAAAAGGTTGGTTGAAGTAGGGTTTGATGTGGTAATCCTAATGGACTCGGTCACGCGGTTGGCGCGTGCTTACAATCTATCCGTAGCTCCATCAGGAAAGCTGCTTTCCGGAGGGATGGACCCAACAGCTTTGTATAAACCTAAGGAATTCTTCGGCGCTGCTCGCAATATCGAGGAGGGAGGAAGCCTGACGGTAATCGCTACGGCCCTTGTTGATACGGGTAGTAAACTTGACCAAGTCGTTTTTGAAGAGTTCAAGGGAACGGGTAACATGGAGCTGATCCTTGATAGAACCCTGTCTAACAAACGCATCTATCCGGCAATTGATGTTGAGCAAAGTGGGACTCGCAAAGAAGAGCTTCTCTTATCGAGCAAGGTATTGAATCGAGTGTGGATTCTACGTAAAATGATGGGTGGTTTAAATGATGTGCAGAAGGCTTTAGAAGTGGTCAAGAGTAAGATGGAGGCGACCAAGGACAATGAACAGTTCCTTGAGTTGATGAATAGTGACTGATAAGAAACCGATTCGTAGAGATCGTGTTTTGCTGGTTGCTGTTATTTTAGTAGGAGTAATCTTGGTACCTCTGTTGATGCGCTCGGGAGGCCCTGTTCCACAGAAGGAATCAGTTGGCGAGCAACAGTCTGAAGAAGGTGTAATACAGCAGTTATCGGATACTGTGCTGCCAGGATTGGAAGGGCCGATAGCCGGTGAGGGCAAGGAAGAAACAACTGCAGTAGAGGAGAGAGAAGCTCCGCGTATTGAGGAATCCGTTGAAGAAGCGCAGACCACGGATCTTGTCCTCAAGTACGTGGTTGCTACAGGGGAGCAGCTAGGTAAGATCGCCTCACGCCTTGGAGTAACGATTGGGGCAATAATGGCGAGTAATCGTATCTTCTCTTCTGAGGAAATAAAGGAAGGGCAACTTCTGTGCGTTCCACGAGACGGAATCCTTCATTCTATCAAGAGCGGTCAGACCCTAACAGATATTTCTCTTACGTATGGTACCACGGTAGATGAGATCGTGGAGGCTAACGGGATTACTGACCCAAGTATGATATATGCCGGCGAAGAAATCATAATCCCACATCCCCGCTCTTTGCCTTGGGAAAATGTTATCCATTTCTCTCAAGGTAAGGAAGTGCGCTTTATCTGGCCACTTTTTGGACCAGTTGTCTCTCCATTTGGCTGGCGGATTCATCCGATACTCGGGAACTACCATCATCATAATGGAATCGACATCGATGTGGCTGTCGGGACCACTGTCTATGCAGCAGCGCCGGGGAAAGTGTACTTTGTCGGAGAAGAGAATGGCTACGGAACACTTGTTGTTCTTGAACACTCAGACGGGTACTATACGTTCTATGGACATCTATCGGAGGTGCCGGTCTATAAAGGGCAGTTTGTAGAGGTAGGGCAGCCGATCGCTGAATCTGGGAACAGTGGTATCTCTAGTGGACCTCATCTGCACTTTGAAATACGTAACCATGAGTTTCCGGTAGATCCATTGCGTTTCCTTTCGTAAAGAATATATGGATCACCTGTTAATTAGAGGTGGAAGGCGGCTTGAAGGGCAAGTTGCCATTGATGGAGCGAAAAACGCTGCTCTTCCCATGTGTGTGGCCCCTCTGTTGACCGATGAACCAGTCAGGCTTCATCGTATCCCACACCTGCGTGACGTAGACACAATTCTTTCTACCATAAGTTCTTTGGGAAAAGAGGTCAGACATGATGGTAACACTGTAGAGATCAGTTGTGGCGGTGCACTGAAAGGCGAAGCAGAGACCCGATATGTGGAGCAAATGAGGGCTTCTTTTCTTATTCTCGGGCCGCTCGTTGCTCGTTTGGGTCATGCCGTTGTTCCCCTTCCCGGTGGTTGCACAATTGGGCGGCGCCCGGTTGATCTTCACCTGGAAGGACTTTGCGCAATGGGGGCAAGGATAGAGGAATTCCCTGATCATGTTGTTGTTAAGGCAGAGCAGCTACATGGAGCACGGATTTCGTTTCCCTATCCTTCAGTGGGAGCAACCGAGCACTTGCTTATGACGGCGGCACTGATCAGAGGAGAGACGCGGATCACTAATCCTTCTAGAGAGCCAGAAATAGGTGATCTGATCAATTTACTGCGTAAGATGGGAGCACATATTGTTGTTGGGAAAATGTCGATCAGGATAAACGGAAGCGAGCATCTCCATGGCGCTGAACATACTATTATTCCTGATCGACTGGAGGCAGGAACGTACTTGCTCGCTGGAGCAATCACCGGTGGAGAAGTACAGGTCATGGGGGTAGAGCCTGGGCATCTTCGCTCTGTTATTGAAGTCCTGAGGAGAGTGGGAATGAGTATCACTGAATCAAGCGAGACGATTCGCTTGCTGGGTGAACAAAGGGCTGAGCCTGGACACGTAGTAACTGCGCCCTATCCAGGGTTTCCCACCGACTTACAACCTCCTCTTGTCGCTCTTCTCTGCTTGGGAAAAGGGGAGAGCTTAGTCGAAGAACGGGTTTTTGAGAGCCGATTCGCTTACGTTCATTCACTGAATTGCATGGGAGGACGAATCAGAGTAATCGGCAGAAAAGCCGTTGTTACGGGTGTGAATATGCTAGTAGGAGCAAAGGTACCCGCGCCAGACATCCGTGCCGGTGGAGCCCTCATTTTGGCTGGGCTTGCTGCGGAAGGGGAAACAGTGATTTACCATCCTGAGCATATTGATCGTGGGTATGCATCAATTGAGGAAAAGCTAGCCCTGATAGGAGCTCAGATTGAAAGAGGGAAATAAGCAGGATGGATCTTTGCTGATTGAGGGCTGGCTGAAATGAGCGCGTGCTTGTGGTAAGGATGGAACTACCGCTGAGGTTTGTGCGTTTGGGAACGATCTCGGCGGACTTAGAAAATCTGGGGCATGACCTATGGCTTTTGCGTCTTAGTAGGGTGTTCTACCGTGTCTACATCTACTTCTAGTCGTTCCTTGCCCTGCACGAGGATAGTTATTGTGCGTCGGAATATATTGTGTGAGATCACCTTTCCTTTCTTCCCTTTGTAGAATACCCATGTTCCTAGGCTTGGCTGTTTTTCAAGTTCCTGTTTGTACAGATCGTGCTCGAAGGTAAGACAGCACATCAACCGTCCGCATACGCCGGTTATTCGTTCTGGCGGAACAAATAATTCCTGATCGTAGGCTAGTTCCATGGGAACCGGCTGAGCTTCATGCAGAAACTGACGGCAGCAGATGATTCGCCCACATCGTCCAATTCCTCCCTTAATCCTTGCTTCATCACGGGTTCCCATTTGGCGCAGCTCGATAGTTGCCTTGTACGTCCTTGTCAGTTCTCTAACAAGGGCGCGAAAGTCTATTCGGTACGGGGCCGTGAAGTAAACGCGTAGCCGTGAGCGATCGAGGGTGTACTCTGCCGCAGCAAGATGCATATGGAGCCTTTGACGAGCTATTGTCTTCCTCGTTGTAGAAAGGACCTCTCTTATGTCTTCCAGATTACGGGAGAATGCGTCTAGATCTGCCGTTGTAGCCTTCCGCACTACCCTTTCAAAATGCTCGCTGATTTCTCCAGCAGGAGTGAGTACGTTTTGTACCACTCCTAGATGTGGGCCTTCATGTTCAACCACACATCGAGTTCCAGGAGAGAGCGATAGGTGGGAGGTGTAGAAATACGCGGTGTCATGCATAAAATTGAATACTTGTACAAGGACAGCCTTCTGTTCACTCATCGACTAACTCTCCAGAAGCAAGAAAAACTGAAAGCAGCACTGTCTCCAGCGGGCTGTATACCTCTATTGAGTGCAATGCGTTTGCTACAGATTTCGAAAACCGCAAGACTCTTATTATTGTCACATTATTGGTTAGTGAACGAATTCTTTCATCGAAACGTGAGGAAGGGACAGAAAGCTGCGCATATAGAAGATCCAGGGATATGTAGAGCATTTCCTGTAGAAAGATCTCTACTTCTTTACGTCCTGTTTGCGCCAGTTTCCTTGCTCCTAGTACGACAAGTGCTCCCTTGCCCTGGCTCAAGAGCTTGAGAAAGGCAAGAGTTCCCTCATATCGAGAGATTGGGTCTTTAGAGGTGAGCATTTCAATGAGAGATTGCTCCGTAGAAGAGGAGGCGCGATTCTCCTCCTTCTTGCGCAGCGCGCCAATATCTTGATGTTTCGCAAGAAACGAACCAGGTATTTCCTGCTTACCCCTGAATACTGTAAGCAGGTAGTGGGCATCTTCTTTGCTGTATCCCGCGGTTGTTAAGCAAGCCAAGCGGAGTTTTTCCGAAGGTGGAACGAGTCGCACTACAGAACTGCGCGACAGGATTGTAGGCAAGATATCTCCGACGTTTTCTGCTAGCAGCAAGAAAACAAGGCTTTCTGGTGGTTCTTCCAAGATCTTGAGGAGTGCATTCGCTGCCTCGATGGTCAGCGTTTCTGCATATGAGATCAAGCATACTTTTCTTTGCCCTTGCACGGGGGAGAAATGTCCTTGTCTGATTGCGTCTCGCACTTGAGCGATCCCCACTTTATCCTTCCCGGGAAGAGACACGAGTTCAATCAGATCTGGATGGATCCCACGCGCAATAAGCTCTTGTTCCTTGGGGTCATTGCTAATAAGTGGTGCGGCCATTTCTCGACCCTTTTCTGTGCGGTTTGTTCCGGGGTGAACAAGGAGTAGAGAAGAGATCGCGCAGCGGTTCCTTTCTTTATCTGCTACATTTGTTGCCATGGCAAGAAGGGTACTACAGGATGGCAGCTAACGCAATAACGCTTGTACCTTGTCCGTTATGTATCTACACTTTGAGACTATGAGCCACACGCTATTCATGTCAGCGGTTTTTTCATTTAGTGTAACGCTAGTTAGTGGTTCCCTAATCTGCTATGCCAAGCGTTACTGGGTATTGCGTGATAGGGAGGATGGCCGCCCAATTGGTGGTCCAGCAGTTCTCCTTGGCATTCTTGCCGGCGGGGTCTTCATGTCTCCAGGCCCTAACTACTTCTTCCTTCTTGGGGCCGGGGTCGTTTTTTTAGTTGGATTGGTCGATGACCTGATTGATCTTTCCCCTTGGCAGAAGCTGTTGGGGCAAGGTGTAGCGGCCATACTTGCCGTGATTGGTTTGCCGCTTGCCCATCTAAGCCTATTTGGTTCTTCCATCAACCTTGGAATGACTTGGTATATCATCCCGTTGTTCTATATTCTAGGATTGACAAATGCGGTTAACTTGATTGATGGATTAGATGGATTGGTGACGAGCATCCTTCTGCCGCCACTTGTCGTCATGTTTGTTCTCTCCTGTCAAATGACAAATTATGTGGGAATAGGGCTTAGCCTTACTGTGTTGTGTTCGCTTATTGGTTTCTATCCGCTAAATCGCCATCCTGGCCGCTTGCTTCTGGGGGATACTGGCGCCGAATTGCTTGGATACCTGTTTGCTGTGGCATCTCTTCTTATTCTTCAGAAGAGTACACAAGGGATCGGTTGGGCCATTGTTCCAGCCCTGTTCCTTGCCTGTGTTCCGCTGAGTGATATTCTGTTTGCCATAGTCCGGCGGCTCTGTTGTGGTAGGTCAATATTTGCGGGAGATAAACAACATATTCATCATCGCCTAGCAGCACGTTTGGGAACAAGAAAAACTGTTTGTGCTCTTACTGTTGTCAGCTTGTTGTCTTCACTTGCCGGCTTCCTGCTATGGCACATCAAATACTAGTCCTGCTGTAATATCTGCTTATCGTTTCACTTGAGCGGCTTAAGCTTAAGATCTCCTGGGATCTTACTATGAGGAAGCCAAGAAAGCAGGAGAGTTTGAAGTGTGAAACCCATTCCTGATTTTCTTGTGCCTTCCTGGTTCCCCAATAATAGGATTGCAAGTAAGCTTGTCTTATGGAGGCGAGCGGATTCGAACCGCCAACCTCTGCGATGCGAACGCAGCGCTCTCCCGGTTAGAGCTACGCCCCCGTAACTATGAATCAATAGCGGCGCAGGGACTCGAACCCCGAACCTCTCGGATATGAGCCGAGCGCTCTCAACCGGTTGAGCTACGCCGCCATCTGGTTGCGGGGGTCGGATTCGAACCGACAACCTCCGGGTTATGAGCCCGACGAGCTCCCTGATTGCTCCACCCCGCGATATCTTGTGCCGGGAGCGGGACTTGAACCCGCACGAGGTTAACCTCAAGGGATTTTAAGTCCCTTGCGTCTGCCAATTCCGCCACCCCGGCCCGACCTCACTCCACCTTTTGCAACAAGCGGGAAACGGGATTTGAACCCGCGACCCCTGCCTTGGCAAGGCAGTGCTCTACCGCTGAGCTATTCCCGCAGTACAACTCACAGTATAACGGCCGATCGTACATCACGCAAATGCGAAGGGCGGGACTCGAACCCGCATGCCCGGAGGGCACTAGCTCCTAAGGCTAGCGCGTCTGCCAATTCCGCCACCCTCGCTTGGGCACAGATTAGCAACTGTTCCTATCCTTGTCAACTTCAGAGGACAAATCAGCTCACCCCATCTCTTTCTTGGGACCTATTATTTGGAGCGAAAGAACAATCGGTGTAAGCTCAATCATGAGTGGAAGCACAAGCTTTCTTGATTGCAGATACATAGTGATAAGGAAGTTTTATCGTGCCAAGTGTTTCTTTAACTGAATCCGGACCGTGGTCGTCTGAGCCACCGGTTAGGAGGAAGCCTTGTTTCTTGGCTAGAGACATGAGTGTGTCGGGTGAGGCTCGAAGTTTGCCGGTTGTATTCTTGTAAGGATAGAATACCTCGATTCCATCTACTCCTTGTACATGGACCTTCATGAGGAACTGCTCCCAGTTCTGCACCGACATGAGACAAGGATGTGGTATAGAGCTTACCCCCCCTGCTGCATGTATCGCGTTTGCTGCTTCGCGAAACCCTGGCCTGTCAAGACGAACATAGCATGGCTTTCCATCTGCAATGAACTGGCTGAATGCGTCATGCAACGAAGGTGCAGCGTGCTTGTCGACAAGGAGTTGTGCCAGGTGAGGACGTCCAATGCTTCCCTTTGCCAATCTGCGTACTTCCTCAAATGTGATGTCAACTCCAAGATAGTTACGGCAGCGATCAATGATCTTCTTCATTCGCTTCTTGCGTGCCTGTTCCATCGATAGAAACAGGCGCTTTATCGGTGGGATTCCGGGGTTGATAAAATAGCCAAGCAATTCTCCGGGTATGCCATCATAATCTACCTTTAGTTCCACTCCGGTTATCACCTCAAGCTCCCTCATTATCGTTACGGGGCTTGTCAACAGTGGAGAAATCGTGTCGTGATCAGTAATTGCTATGGTAGATAGACCATATGTAGCTGCCCGCTTCAC
>Ga0315538_1001517_pt1 | contig 13801 bp, 11 predicted proteins | sample SalMarSW160230MG_2_FD_203834 | JGI IMG/M metagenome (GOLD analysis project Ga0315538, IMG submission 203834) | Salt marsh sediment microbial communities from the Plum Island Ecosystem LTER, Massachusetts, United States - Salt Marsh Sediment SW1601-230 ...
CGATCTATCCACGTTGCACAATGTTCGTGCTGTCATGAGCTCCGGAAAGATCGTATTAGTCGTCCCAGCCTATGATTGGTTGTATGGTTCCATGGATCGATCCATCGGCCATTACCGGCGATACACGAAAAAGAGTATGGCGGCTCTACTGGCAGCCGCGGGTTTGAACTGTATCAAGCTCAAGTACTTAAACTCGTTGGGAGCATTAGGCTGGTTTGTAAATGGCTGTCTGCTCCGGCAAACTGTCCCACCCTTCGGACAGTTGAAATTCATCAATATCCTGGTGCCATTTGTTAAACGATTCGAGCAATCGATAAACATACCTTTCGGCATTTCTCTTTTGTCTGTCGCTCAAGTCGAATAGGGGAATAGTGAATCTCTCGATCCTGATCGTCAGCTGGAACACCTGCGACCTGCTCAAGGGCTGCCTGTCCTCCACCTGCACCCACCAGCCGGCGGGGGGCTATGAAATCATCGTGGTCGACAACGCTTCTACGGACGGAAGCTCTCAGATGGTGCAAGGGGAATTCCCCCAGGTCAGGCTCATTGAAAACCGGGAGAACCTGGGCTTCGCTCGCGCCAGTAACCAGGCCCTGGCCCAGGCCGCCGGGGAATATCTCTTGTTGCTCAACCCCGACACGCGGGTCCAAACCGGCTCTCTGAGTACCCTGCTTGCTTTCATGGAAGGACAACCCCAGGCCGGCGCGGCTGGCCCACGGCTGCTCAACCCGGATGATTGGTTACAACCCTCCTGCTCTCCCGAGCCGACCCTTTTGCGTGAACTTTGGCGTCTGTTCCACCTTGACGTACTGTGGCCATACGCCCTCTACCCCATGCACACCTGGGATCCGCTCGATCCCCGGCCGGTGGACGTAATTCAAGGTGCCTGCCTGATGCTGCGCCGGGAAGCATTGAACCAGGTCGGCATCTTGGACGAAGCCTACTTCATTTACTCGGAAGAAGTCGATCTGTGTTACCGCCTGAGGAAAAACGGCTGGCAGCTGTATTGGGTGCCGCAGGCGCAGGTGATCCATTACGGCGGTCAGAGCACCCAGCAGGTTTCAGCCGAGATGTTTCTGCTCCTGTACCAGAGCAAGCTGCAATACTTTCGCAAGCATCATGGTCGCTTAGCGGGGCTGGCTTATAAAATGATCTTGTTGGCTGCCAGCCTTACCCGCCTGGGGGTCAGCCCGCTGGCCTGGTTGGAGCATTTGCCGCGCCGCGCCCAGCACCTGGCGCTGGCTCAAAACTACCAGCGTTTACTGTTGGAATTGCCGCGCATGTGAACGGGTTATTATAATAAAATGTCTATGTATTCCTACCGTGCTTTTGGCCTCGATCTCCTCTCCGATATACCCCTGCCGGAGCTGCCTCCGGGGGATGGAGATGCCAGCGTCACCATCCGTTTAGACATCGACCTGCTGCCTCTACCCCCGCAGATAACTACCTCCCTACGCTCGGTCTGGCGGGCATTTGACCGCCAGGAGGCTGTCCTGCATTTCCCCCAGGCCGGTCAGTTCACCATGCGCTGCGGGCGGGAGGTGGCCTTCCAGCCTGCCGCCGATTCAAGGGCCAGCCTGGTCCGCCTGCTGCTGCTCGGCCCGGTCATGGGCGCCTTGCTCTACCAAAGGGGCAAGCTGGTGCTGCATGCCAGTGCGGTCAAAATCGGCTCTGGTGCGGTGGCCTTCCTGGGCCCGTCTGGCTGCGGCAAGTCCTCCCTGGCGGCTGCTTTTCACCAGCGCGGCTGCTCGCTGGTGACCGACGACCTGACCGCCATCGACCTGCAGGTCACACCGCCGGTAGTCATCCCGGGCTTCCCCCGCCTGAAGGTTAACCCGGAAGTGGCCAATGCGCTGGGTCATGAACCGGCTGCCCTGTCCGGCCTGGATCCTTTGGAGAGGAAGCGCGCTTGGCCGGTGGCTCATGGCTATCACGCCGCCCCGCTGGCGGTGCGCCGCCTCTACCTGCTGGAGCAGGGCGCGGCCCAAGAAATAACTTCTATCGCGCCCCGTCAAGCAGTACTTGCCCTGCTGCGCCACTCCTATCCCATCCGGGCGCTCCAGCCGGGCGAGGCCTATCATCTCGAACAGTGCGGCCAGCTGGTCAGGCAGATCTCCATCAAGCGCCTCATCCGCACAGAGCAGCTATCCTCCCTCGGCGAACTGGCCAGCCAGGTGCAAGCCGATTTGGACGCTGAGTAGTTCGCGGCTGTCATGCTGAGGACCGTTTTTTGGCCCAAAGAATCTAACCGTTCTTTTCAGATCAGGATAATTTTGAAACCTTTCAGGTCTGGCTTTTCAGCGACCGAATGTGAAATTATCAAGGGAGAGGAGTTCCTTAAAATGCGCGCACCCAACCCTGGGGAGTTGATTTCCGGAAATACTTCTATCCAGGCAGCCACCAGCCAGGTCTTCACCGAAGTGGGTGAGGAGGCCGTCATCCTGCACCTTAAGGATGGCGTCTATTACGGGCTGGACCCCATCGGCACCCGCATTTGGAAACTTATCCAGCAGCCCATCATGATCAACCAACTGCAGGCGATCCTGTTGGAAGAGTACGACGTGGATGCAGAAGTCTGCCGGTGTGACTTGCTGGAACTCCTCGATGAGTTGTCTTCCCACAACCTGATTGAAATCAGTGATGAAATTATTGATTAAGTGGTCCCGCCTGCCGCCCGCCGAGCGCCGCTTGGTCATCTTCCTGCTGCCTATGCTGCTGACTATCCATCTGGGCTTGAAGCTATTCCCCTTCCGGGTGGTCGCCCAGTTCCTTGAGCGTGCTGCCGCGCCCTTCCCCACCTCGCGCCGCTCTCCCCCCCTCAGCCGGGAACGCCTGGCCTGGGCCGTGCGTGTCGTGGCTGGGCGAATTCTTGTGGATGGCTCCTGCCTGGCGCAGGCCCTGGCCGCCCGGCTGCTCTTGCGCCGTTATGGTTACCCTGCCAGCCTGCACATTGGCGTAGCCAAGCCGGAGGGCGGCCGCCTGAAAGCCCATGCCTGGGTGGAGAGTGAAGGCCAGGTGGTCATCGGCGGTCCGGAAACCGAACTGGATGGCTATGCCCCCCTGCCGCTCGCCGGCGGAGGTCTGTTTTGAGTGCCATCTTCGGGGTCTATTTCCTGGACGGCCGCCCGCTGCAACCAACCCTGCTGGAAGCCATGGCCGATAAGCTCTCGCACCGCGGGCCGGATGGGCGCGGCTGCTGGTATTCCGGACCGGTTGGTCTCGGCCACCTGATGCTGTGGGCCACTCCTGAATCCCTGCACGAGCAGCTGCCCCTGGCTAACCCTGGTGAAGACCTGGCCCTCACCACTGACGCCCGCCTGGATAATCGAGAGGAATTGCTCGCCGTTCTGGATCTCCCTGGGTTGGGGCCGGCTGAGATACCTGACAGCCGCCTCATCCTGGCTGCCTACCAGAAATGGGGCCAGGCTTGCGTGGAAAAGATGCTCGGCGATTACGCCTTCGCCATCTGGGACACCCGCGCTCGTCAACTGTTTTGCGCCCGCTCTCCCATGGGCCTCAAGCCCTTTTATTACCACTATTCCCCCCACGCCTTCATCTTTGCCTCTGAGATCGGCGCCCTGCACTGCCTGCCCGAGGTGCCCCGCCTTCTGAATGAACAGCATCTCGCTGACCATCTCTCCCTGCTGAACGGCGACCAGCGCAACACCTTCTACCGGGATATTTACCGCCTGCCCCATGCCCATACCCTGCTGGCCAGCCGGGACGGTCTGCGCCTACAGGCCTTCTGGGACCTGGATGCCACCCGTGAAATCCGCCTGCCCGGTGATGAAGCCTACGCTGAAGCCATGCTCGAGGTCTTCACCCAGGCGGTGGGTTGCCGCCTGCGCAGCGCCTACCCGCTTGGCTCCGCCTTGAGCGGCGGGCTGGACTCGTCCTCCATCGTGGTGGTCGCTCGCCGGGAGCTCTCTCGCCAGGGGGCTGGGCCGTTGCATACCTTCTCGGCTGTCTTCCCTGCTTTGAGGGAAAAGCACCCGCGCATCGATGAGAGCCGCTGGATCCAGGCGGTGATCGACCAGGGCGGGCTCATCTCCCATCACGTTCTTGCCGACCAGCTCGATCCCCTGCAAGCCCTGGACATCAGCCCGGATGAACCCCTGGCCATCCCCAACCTGTGGCTCAATTGGGGCTGCTTCCAGGCCGCCCGCCAGGCCGGTGTGCGCGTGATGCTCAGCGGGTTCGACGGCGATACCGTGCTCTCCTACGGTCACGGCTACCTGGCGGAGCTGGCCCTTTCCTTGCGTCTTAATACTTTGCTGGAGGAGGCCCACGCCCTGGCCGGTCGCTACCAGGTGCCAGTTCGCCGGGTGTTGTGGAAACACGTGGTCAACTATTTGGCGCCGCCTGCCGTCAAGCGGGTCTGGCGCAGAATGCAACGCCGCCCGCCTGTTTCCTTATTTCCTTTTGAACCCGCCATCAACCCGACCTTTGCCCGTCGCGTTGACCTATTTGAGCGCGCCCGCGCTTTGGCTGAAAAGGACGGTCATCTCTTCCGCTCTGCCAGAGCGCTGCACCGGGAATCCATCCTTTCGGGGCTGATTCTGGAAGGTCCTGATCTAATGGATAAATTGGGCGCTGCCACCCAGGTGGAGCCGCGCTTGCCCTTTTTCGACCAACGACTGGTGGAGTTCGCCCTGGCATTGCCCGGCGGGCAGAAGCTGCATAACGGCTGGAACCGCTATGCCCTGCGTCGCGCCATGCAGGGTCTGTTGCCCCCCGAAGTTCAGTGGCGCCAGGACAAGGGCGACCTCAGTCCCAACATCCGCCGCGGGCTGCTCGAAAACAAAACCCTTCTGGAAAAAGCTATTCTGCACGATTCGAAACCCATTGCAGACTACCTCGACCTCCCTGCCCTGCAAGCGGCTTATCAACGCTTCATCTCCACCCCGATGCAGACTGGCGACGCCGACATCTTCACCATTTTAAACGCCGTCACTTTAAGTCGTTGGCTGCAGCGCTCGCAGGTCGCCATCTGAGTGGGTTCATACTTGTTGTCGTGCTGAGGGTCGTTTTTTGGCCCGAAGCATCTCGATTTGCCCGCACCGATTATTAATAATTCGCAAGCTTTATTGACAATCGTATGATTTGGACTATAATAATTTAGAGAACTTGAGTCTTCAGCGCTCGAGGAGGGACATATGAACGAAGAAACCGTAAAAAAACCGTGGAGCACCCCAAAGCTGGTTATCTACGGCACTGTTGAAGAGATTACAGCTGATCCTAAGTGGAAGGATTATGGATCTGGCGACGATTTTTGTTGCAATCTTTCAGCTGCCTGAGGATTTTTTTCTATTTAATTTCTTGCTTCAAACCTCATAATTAAAAGGCCGCGGGAGAGCCGAGTCTTTCCGCGGTTTATTGCAGTGTATTAAACGCCTCCAGCTGAAGCTGCGCGCCCATTGTCTTGCCTGGCTCACCACCGCGGCCAGGTACAGCCCTCAAAGCCACCCAATCAAATATCTATGGCTGATAGCTCCATCCCTCAAGAAAATCGCACAGCTAAACAAAAGCTGCTGGAATTCTGGCGCCAGTTCCCGCATTACAGGCGTACGCTGCTTCTAATTTGGAGGGCGACCCCCCGCCTGACCGTGGCTTGGTTAGGGTTGTTACTACTCCAGGGATTGCTGCCAGCAGCTTCGGTTTACTTGACCAAGCCTCTGGTTGATAGTCTGGTAAAGGCTATCGGTGGTGGTTTCACTTTATTGAATTTACGCCCCCTGGCCCTTCTAGCAGCCCTGATGGTAGGCATCCTTTTGTTTAGCGAACTATCCCAGGGTTTGTTGGAATGGGTGCGTACCGCCCAGTCGGAATACATCCAGGATTACATCTCAGGGATGATCCATGATCAGTCGGTGGCGGTGGACCTGGCTTTCTATGAATCCTCTGAGTATTTCGATCACCTGCAGCGCGCCCAAAGTGATGCCAGCGTGCGTTCGCTGGCCCTCTTGGAAAACACCGGGGGCTTGTTGCAAAACTGCATCACTTTGCTGGCCATGCTCGGGATATTGATCCCCTATGGTGTCTGGTTGCCTGTACTGTTATTCGTTGGAACACTGCCGGCTTTATTCATCCTAATCCGGTATAACAATCGCTATCATCTCTGGTGGAAACGGACCACCTCTGACCGACGTTGGACGCAATACTATAACTTTTTGCTGACTTACAGCCAATTTGCGGCTGAGATCCGCCTATTTGATCTAGGAAATCACTTTCAATCCGCTTACCAAAACCTGCGCCAGCGCCTGCGCTCGGAACATCTGCGATTAGTCAAGGAGCAGAGCCTGGCCCGCTTGAGCGCCGGTGGTATTAGTCTGGTTGCTACCGGTGCAGCGGTTCTTTGGGTGGTCTGGCGCGCTTTGCAAGGGTTCTTTACCCTGGGCGACTTGGCTCTTTTTTATCAGGCATATAGTCGTGGTCAGAGCTTGATGCGTGCCCTGTTTGGGAGTCTGGGTCAGATATACGCCAACAGCCTGTTTCTAAGTAATCTATTCGAATTCTTAGAGATAAAGCCTCAAGTCATCGAGCCTGCTGATCCGGTCCCATCTCCAAAGCGACTGGTGAAAGGAATCAACCTTCGTGGAGTGACATTTCGCTATCCCGGCGACCAGCGTCCGGTTCTGCAAGACTTCGACCTGGCATTTCCTGCCAGGCAAATCACCGCCATTGTTGGCCCTAATGGCGCTGGCAAGAGCACTTTGGTCAAGCTTTTATGCCGCTTTTACGATCCCGAAGCTGGCAGCATCCAGTTAGACGGCATCGATATCCGCCATCTCTCCGTCGGGGAGCTGCGTCGCATGATCACTGTCTTTTTCCAGCAACCAGTATCATATTACGCAACCGCTGCCCAAAACATTGCCCTTGGTGAATTATCGATAGAAATGGACCAAGTTGGCGTAGAAGACGCAGCCCGCGGTGCCGGGGTACATGATACCATCACTCGATTGCCTAAAGGCTATGAGACGCTTCTCGGTAAATATTTTGCTGGTGGTGCTGAGCTGAGTGTAGGAGAATGGCAAAGGGTCGCCCTGGCGCGGGCCTTCCTCCGCCGGGCGCAGATCATCCTTCTCGATGAGCCAACCAGCGCCATGGATTCATGGGCCGAAATGGATTGGATGGCTCGATTTAGAACGCTGGTCGAAGGTTCTACCGCCATCGTCATTACCCATCGTTTTACTACCGCCCGTCATGCTGATGTCATTCATGTCATGCAAGCAGGGAAGATCGTAGAATCCGGAAGACATGACGAACTCCTTGCCCAAGGGGGGCTTTATGCTCAATCCTGGCGTGCCCAGACCCAGACGGTTCCCAATCCATCAGAACCCGTTTTCCAGCCGCAAATTTTCTCTCAAAGCGATTGATGTGATCCTGTAATAACCGATTGATGCGTAATTTAATCCCTGACCTTGATCCAGAATTTGAGGCTTTACTGCTCTTTATTCGCCCAGTTTTATCAACCCAAGCCAAGGCGCGCCTTCAAACGCTGCTTCACTCAGGTCTGAATTGGACTAGTTTAATTGAATACGCCCGAGCCTATGGCGTGGTCCCGTTATTTTCCAGGGGCTTGAATAATGAGCGTGTTGAATTCCTTCCTGAGGCTGCCTTAGAACAAATTCAAGTCCTCAATTTTGCTATTGTTCGCCGCAATTTATTCTTAACTAAGGAGTTACTTTCTCTCCTGGAATTGTTCGGTAATAATAATATCCCAGTCATTCCCTATAAAGGGCCAGTCTTGGTTCAGACATTATATGGTGACATAGCGCTTCGCCCTTTCGAGGACATAGACCTCCTTATTTTAAGAAAGGATGTCCATCGGGCTAGAGATTTATTAATTAGAAATGGCTACAACCTGACCTGGCCTCAGATTCATTTAACCGGCTCTCAAGATGATTCCCACCTGCAGGCCAAGTACAATTTTAAATTCGAGAGGGAAATGGGGCGTTTGGCAGTGGAATTGCATTGGGGAATCACCCCCAAGTATTTCTCTTTGCCACCTGACCCGAGGTGGTTATGGCAAGGACTTGAACCGGCATCCTTGGCTGGCACAACCGTACTCACCTTCTCACCTGAGAATTATCTATTGATTTTGTGTATGCATGGTGCCAATCACTGTTGGTTGTACCGGCTTACCTGGATCTGTGATATTGCTGAATTACTTTGCAAACATACAGAATTGAATTGGGAATATATCCTTGAAAGTGCCAGATCATTTGGTGCTCAGCGCATACTGTTGCTTGGATTGTTGTTGGCTAATGACCTGTTGGGAAGTGTGTTGCCAGATGAAACCTGGCGAAGAATTAATGCTGACCATCAAGTACGCTCACTTGCCAGTCAAGCTATCGCTCAATTTGCTAAGGATGATGGGGGGTCACCTGGAGCCTTTTACATTCCTCGCTTCCAGATTAATGCTCGCGAGCGCCTTCAAGACAAATTACGCTACTACCTCTATATGAGCAAGCCTAGCGTAAAAGACTGGGCTTCTTTACCGCTACCGCTCCCTTTGGCTTTCCTTTACTATATCTTTCGGCCGCTTCGCCTGCTGATTGAGCATGGCTTGCTCCCTTTGCGGGCTCGCCTTCGCCTTATCCTGAATAGCTGGGAGTAGCTCGATCCGGTTGTAATCCTTAATACACAAATCGAGGTAATCTGATAGAATAACTTTAATTGTTATTTTGTTCGAAGGGGGTAACCCGATCGTGAAGGTTCTTTTCCTTACCCAAATCATTCCTTACCCGCCCGATGCTGGGCCCAAGGTAAAAACCTGGCACGTTATACGCTATCTGGTCGAACGGGGGCACCAGGTTACCTTGGCTTCTTTCGTGCGCCCTGAAGAAAAAGCCTGCCTTCCTGCCCTTGAAAAGCTCTGTGCCACCGTCCACACCGTGCCATTGCACCGCTCCCGCCTGGCCGATGTTGCCAACTGGCTGCGCAGCCAGATCACCGACCGGCCCTTTTTGGTTGAGCGCGATGACCTGGCCGGGATGCGTGCTCTGGTTAGGTTATTAATGGCTACCAAGCCAATTGACGTTATCCACGCAGACCAGCTGAGCATGGCCCAATTTGGGCTCGTCAGAGAGCCTCTGTTATTCAGATCTCGAAGTATCCGGGGAGCCTCTGGCTTTTCACAGCCGGAAGGCAAGCATGAAGGTCGAGTCTTTCAAGGTCGTCCTGCTCTGCTCTACGATGCCCACAATGCTGTTTGGAAAGTCCTTGAAGGTATGCAGCTCACTGCGCGGTTGTACCAGAAACCGTTGCTATCTCTAGAAGCCCAGCGGTTGAAGCGCTACCAGGGCATGGTCGTGAATTCCTTTGACTTCACATTGGCCGTCACCGCATCCGACCGGCAGGCTTTGCTGGAGGCCGCCGCGGCTTACCCGGTTTTGGATGAGCATTACCAACCTCACATCTCGGTCATCCCCATCGCCGTAGATACCTACCAGCTTCAACCGCTAAAAAGGAATCCGGCTTCGAACCATATTCTGACTCTGGGAACCCTGCATTACCCCCCTAACGCCGACGGCATTCGTTGGTTCCTCCATGAAGTCCTACCCCTGATCCACCAGCAGATACCCAATGTCAGGGTGACTGTTGTCGGTAAAAATCCCCCCCCAGATTTTATCCAACTTGCCGCCCAAAAGCCTGATTGGATTGAGGTGACCGGTTATGTGCCGGATCTCACCCCTTACCTTGAAAGGGCAGCGCTTATGATCGTTCCGGTGCGGGCGGGAGGGGGGATGCGTGTGCGCATCCTGGAGGCTTTTGCTCGAGGTATGCCCGTGGTCACAACCACGGTGGGTTTGGAGGGGATCCATGCGAAACCCAACCAGGATATATTGGTCGCAGATACCCCCAAAGGGTTCGCCGGGGCGGTTGTACGGCTGCTCGAAGACGAGCAATTGCAATCCCAACTGGCTGCTAACGGTCGCCATCTTGCTGAGACGAAGTATGACTGGCGGGTAGTTTTGAAGCGCATGGACGATGTTTATTTGGAAATCGAACATGCAAAAGCACGGTCGGCCGTCGATTCCGTCTGATTGATCTAATTCGGATTTTGCTTACCTTCTGGTAACCCCTCGGATTTATTCTATCAATTCTAAATCGCTTAAGCTTCCCGAATTGGGCGGGGATCAATTGCTGACCCCCTGATGAATTCCGCCATCTAAGTGAAATTGGATTAGATTGAGCGTGATTGCCTCACGGACCGTAGCCAGTTGTAGCCAACCACGACGTGATTAACCGCCCTCATTTATCCTAGCTATTTTCCGGGTATTTCCCCCCATTGAATCGTTTTGATTATTGCTGACACCCGAAGAAATGAACATCCTATTCGTCATTCCTTACGTTCCTAATTTGATCCGGGTTCGACCATATAACTTGATCCGGTCTTTGTCAGCCCGGGGACACAAGCTGACGGTGTTGACCCTTCATTCTAATCAACAGGATTGCCAGGCGATTGATCATCTCAAACCTTATTGTCATTGCCTCTTCACTTATCCTTTGCAGAGTTGGCGGGCTTTGTATAACTCCGTGGTTGCGTTGCCTACTGGCACCCCCCTTCAAGCAGTTTACTGCTGGCACCCGGCTATGGCCGATCATCTCGTTGACCTTATCAACCCTGATAATGATAAAGGCGATTACGATATTATCCATTTAGAGCATTTGCGTGGCGCCCGTTACGGGCTCCACCTTAAGTCGCATCGTGCTAACCATAAGCTCGAGATTCCGATTGTGTGGGATAGTGTTGATTGCATCACGCATTTGTTCCACAAGGCCTCCAAACACAGCATAAATGGGCTCACTCGTTGGTTAATGCGATTCGATTTAGGGCGCACCGCGCACTATGAAGGCTGGTTGCTTAACCAATTTGACCAGGTCGTGGTAACTTCCCATATTGATAAAAAAGCATTGCTGGCATTGATCAATCAAAATGAAAGGTCCCCTAACATTGCGGTTTTACCAAATGGTGTTGATCTAAACTATTTCAAACCAGATAAGGGCATTGTCAGGGAACAGGCTACCTTGGTGGTCAGTGGCAAAATGAGTTACCACGCCAATTTCACCATGGTGCATTATCTTGTAAAGGAAATAATGCCAGCCATTTGGTCTCATAGACCAGATGTGAAGTTGTGGGTTGTGGGCAAAGATCCGCCGCCTGAAATACGTGCATTTGCCATCAATCCAGCGATCTCGGTAACTGGAAGCGTTGGCGATATTCGCCCATATTTACAGCGAGCGACCATAGCTGTGGCTCCTTTGATTTACGCTGCCGGTATCCAGAATAAAGTGCTGGAAGCCATGGCCTGTGCAACGCCAGTTGTGTCAACATCACAGGCGATCTCTGCGCTGTCTGTGCAACCTGATCGAGACATCTTGATTGCAGATGAGCCAGGGGAATTCGCAGGTAAGGTGCTTTCCTTGTTAAATAGCCCACAAAAGCTTCGAGAGATTGGACAAGCTGGTCGGCGATATGTTGAGGAACGACATAGTTGGAGAGATATCACTCAACAACTCGAAGGTATTTACCTAGAATCTATTCACCGGAAGCGATCCAGTAGATCAAATTGATCCATTGAAATGCATTTTATATTAGCCCGGGTTAAAACCCCGCTTGTGTGATTGGATTGAGTGAACCATGGAAATTAGCGCTTATTTAGCTCCTTTGAAGAAATGGTGGTGGTTATTGTTAGCGGCCACTCTGGTTGCAGCAGTTTCCAGTTATGTCGCCACGCTGCAACAGTTGCCGATCTACCAAGCACATACCACCTTGATGATTGGCCGTACGATCGAGGATCCTAATCCAACCTCGAGTGAATTTTATTTGGCTCAGCAGTTGGCAGCATCTTACGCCGACATCGCCAATCGAGAGCCCCTGCGTAACGCAACTATGGACAAATTGGAGATGACCTGGCTTCCTCAATATCTCGCCCGAGCTATTCCCAACAACCAACTCATCGAAATTGCAGTTACTGACGTTAATCCGCTCCGTGCCCAGGTAGTTGCCAATGAGCTGGCTAACCAGTTGATATTGCGCAGTCCCACTGCTACCAGACCGGAGGATCAAGAACGCCAGGAGTTTATTAATAATCAACTAGATTCTCTCCAAACACAAATTATAGAAACTCAAGATGAAATAGCCAAACTCCAGGCGGAGTTAGGTGACCTGAATAGCGCTCGCCAGATCGCTGATACCCAAACCCAGATTACTGCCCTGCAGACCAAATTAGCAACATTACAAGGAAATTTTGCTGCTTTGCTGTCCAATACGCAACAAGGTGCCGCCAACACGCTCACAGTGGTCGAACCTGCTGATTTACCTTCAAAACCGATCGGTCCTCAAAAAGGTCTTTCCATTTTACTCGCTTCAGCCATCGGGCTTGTACTGGCTTCTTTGGCTGCATATTTAATTGAATATCTGGATGACACCTTGAAAACCCCAGCAGATATCTCTAAAGCTCTTGATCTGCCGGTTATTGGATATATTTCTGAGATCAAGCAGCAGGATGGCGATGGCGTCTATGTGTCAAACCACCCCCGCTCTCCAATTGCAGAGGCATTTCGTTCGCTCAGAAACAATCTTGAATTTGCCCAAGTTGAAACTCAAATCAAGACCATTCTCGTCACCGGTCCCGAAATAGCGATTGGCAAAACTTCAGTGGCAACAAATTTGGCGGTTATCTTGGCTCAAGCATCGAAGAAGGTTATATTAATGGACGCAGACCTTCGGAAGCCAAATTTGCATAGTGATCTTGGAATAGATAATACCGAAGGGTTAGGCAATCTTTTTCTAGGTGAGACCGATATTGGTGATGTAATTCACCCGTGGAAAATGACCAATTTGGCGGTAATTACCAGTGGTGATAAATTGAATAATCCTGCTGAATTACTCAGCTCAAAGAAAATGGATAGAATCCTGGCTCGATTGAAGGAAGTGGCGGACTTTATCATCATCGATGGTCCTCCTTTTGTTGTGTCTGATGCCTCTATTTTGGCTCAGAAAGTTGATGGTGTTCTATTAGTGATGCGGCCAGGACACACCAGGAAAGCGGTTGCCCAGGCAATGATGGAGCAGATTCATCGATCTGGTGCCCGGGTATTAGGCGTTACGCTTAATCGAATTACGCAAAGGAGTGCGGAATATTATGGTGGGTTCGTGTATTATTCCCCGTATTACTCCAATGGGTATTATTATGAGGATGGTCGGGGAGATGAAGAAGTGTTTATAATCAAATCCCTGAAAACTATTCAATCCTTATTTAGAAAATTGCCGCATCCTTTTGAAAAATTGCGAGATAACCATAATGATGATTCTTGATCCTGGACTGCTGGATTTTTCTTAACCCGTCGGGTCTACGTCCAGCACCAGAGTTGTACTCTACCCCTTAAACAAAATCCGCATAGAAAGCACCTCAGGTTGTTTTGGCATGAGGTGCTTTTTTATTAGCGGGCAAGACGGGTACTTGCGACTATTCTAATCCGGTCAAGCGATTGACCATTTGCCTTTTTTATCAAGCCGGTTGAACGCTGCCTGCCATCATCCGGGTAGCATGGTTGCCGCGCTCCCCGATGTCTCCGGAATTGGTTGTACTCATCCTTGGGATTTTGGAGCCCCAAAGAGGTCTGGTTGGCGCTTGTGCCAGCCAGACCTCTTTTTTTTATCATGCTATTGTCACGCCTTCATCACGAGGATTGTCATCTCGTTCAGGTAAATTAGAGTAGAGGAACATCTGGCGATGACCATCAAAGGCATTCGAAAAATGACTAATCTCGAGATCAGGGAGCTGCGTAT
>Ga0315538_1001520_pt1 | contig 13778 bp, 13 predicted proteins | sample SalMarSW160230MG_2_FD_203834 | JGI IMG/M metagenome (GOLD analysis project Ga0315538, IMG submission 203834) | Salt marsh sediment microbial communities from the Plum Island Ecosystem LTER, Massachusetts, United States - Salt Marsh Sediment SW1601-230 ...
ATCGGTCGCTTTCCGGGGGTAAAGATTTGGCCTTTCACTACAATCAGACCGACGCTGTCCGGAGGATTATATCAGGCAAATTCGATTACGTTGTCTTGCAGGAGTGGTCCAAAGACCCGGTGGTTGAGAGGGAGCAGACAATCGAGTATGCGGGCAAGTTTAACAAAGTCATCGAGGACAGCGGCGGCAAGACACTATTGTTTTCGCGGTTTGTTCATCGTAATGCGCCGGCAGAGCGACAGGGGCAAGTAATAGAAAGGGATATCGAGCTGGCGAAGAAGCTGCCGGCGACGTTGGTTCCGATTGGTTCGGCCTGGCGGCAGTCGCTTCAGGAAAGGCCGGGGCTAACGCTTTATAATGCCGACGGGGTCCATCCGGGGATGCAGGGAGCTTATCTGAATGCGTGTGTGTACTATGCGGTTCTCACGGGAAAGTCGCCCGAGGGGTATTGCTGTCCTGCGGTACTGGGCCAAGAGGTGAAAATCGATGAGGGGATTGCCCGATTCCTTGAGCGGATAGCGTGGGAGACGGTCGAGAAATACCGGTCGTTGACGCTGATGCCGGGCCGTTGATTCGGCGGCATAGCGTATTATCAATACTGATACCGTCGTTGCTGACATCCACCACTTCAAATTACCCCAAATCCCTGCGAAGTGATTGCTGAGTGGCCGATGGGCTGACGGCGCAAAAGCTGCGATTATTTTGTTAAGGAAAAAGTTTGGGGTATGCCGATATAGAGGTCAGTCTTAGGGGCACTGACTGTGGATATATTGGTATCTCCTATTGGGCTGAGCATGTTGGTTCTGGTTATACCCGATTTAGAGGGTACGGGCAGGGCCATTATTGTTTTTAACGGCCCGGCACATAGACGTGTCAGGTTTTGGGGTGGGGGCCGGTCAATGAATCGGATACGCCCTCCGCCCCGGCCTCCATAAGCCGAAAGAGTATTTTGGCTTAGAACAATTATTACGAACCAACGGGCCATAAGCGCAATGCTTATGGCTTTTTTGTTTTAGCGGGCACAGGCGGGCCGATGGGCTTGTCAAGGCGGGGGGCAGAGGATACAATGGGGTGGTTTATTACTGGCAACGCCACTTGGCGCTGGAAATATGGGTTTTTGAATCAAAAACTCTAAGCACTAAACTTTAAACGAGAGCAAATGTTCAAAATCCTAGTTTTCTCCATAGGATGCCGCCGTAAGGCGTCCCTTATAGGACTTATGGCAAAAACAAAAAACGCACATTAGCAGCTTTTTAGAGAAGATGAGCGGTGAGGGTTTAACAAGAACGGGCGCCGGATTGGGGGGCAAAACGCTTCTGGAGCGGATAGACGGTCCGGAGGACGTGCGGGGTCTTTCTATCCAGGAGTTAGGGAGTTTGGCGGTCGAAATACGGCAGTTTATTCTTGAATCGGTGAGCAAAAGCGGCGGGCATTTGGCGAGCAATCTCGGGGTTGTGGAGTTGACGCTTGCGCTTCATTACGTGTTTGATTTCAAGACGGACAAGCTGTTGTGGGACGTGGGTCATCAGTGCTATGCGCATAAAATCATAACCGGCAGAAAGGCATCGTTTGACCGGCTTCGCCAGGGCGGGGGGATAAGCGGTTTTCCGAATCCGGCGGAGAACGAGTATGACCAGTTTACGGTCGGTCATGCGGGTACAAGCGTGGCGACGGCGGTGGGGATGGCTCTTGGGTACGCCCGGCGGGGCGTTAAAGACAGGGTTGTGGCGCTGGTGGGGGACGCGAGCATTGTCAACGGGGCGAGCTTCGAGGCGTTGAATAATCTTGGTCTTGTGAAGCGGCAGCTTCTGATAGTGCTGAACGAGAACTCGATGGCGATAGACGCGACGCAGGGTGCGGTTGCGAAATACTTTTCCAAGATACGGCTTAGTCAGACGTACGAGGATTTGCGTCGGACGACGAATGAGATACTTGAGTATACGCCTTTGATAGGCAGGACGGTGGAGCAGGCGATAGAGCGGATTAAGAAGGGCATTCGTATGGTGCTGCCGGCGAGTCAGCTTTTCGAGAGCTTGAACATTCCGTATTTTGGCCCGGTTGACGGTCACGATATCGGCTCGCTTGTGAAGCTGTTCAAGACGCTGGGCGATTTGGACCATCCGGCGATACTGCACTGCTATACGAAAAAGGGCAAGGGATTCGAGCCGGCGGACAGTGAGCCGAGCAAGTTTCACTCTACCGGGCCTTTTAAGATGAACGGCGACAGTGTCGAGCATAGCCCGGCCCGCCCCGGTCGGACTTTCACTCAGGCGTTCGGTGAGCACTTAGCCGAGTTGGCCGAGCGGGACGAGCGGATTGTGGCGATTACCAGTGCGATGTGCGACGGGACGGGTCTGCACCGGTTTCGTGAAAGGTTTGCGGACAGGTTTTTTGACGTGGGTATCGCCGAGAGTGCGGCGGTGGATATTGCGGCTGGTCTTGCCAAGAGCGGGATGAAACCTGTGGTGTGCATTTATTCGACTTTTTTGCAGCGTGGTTTCGACCAGATATTTCAGGAGGTGTCGTTACAGAATCTCCCGGTGGTCTTTTGCATAGACCGGGCGGGCGTCGTCGGCGCCGACGGGCCTACGCATCACGGGCTGATGGACATAGGTTATCTGCGAATGATGCCGAATTTGGTTCTTGTCGGGCCTGCGGATGGGCGGGAGATGGCCCTTGCGCTGGAGTTTGCGCTGGCGCAGGACAGGTGCGTCTGTATCAGGTATCCGAGGGATTTTGTTCCGGCTTTGGATGCTGAGCCGGGCGGCTGTGGGACGGCGTTTGAATTGGGTAAAAGCGTTGTTGCAAGAGAGGCAAAAGCGGCGAAGGCGGTGATTGTGAGCTACGGCAGTTTGCTTGTCGAGGCGCTTGCGGCTGCCGAGGAGCTGTCGAGAGAGGGCATTGAAGTCGAGGTAATCAACGGGCGGTTCGCGGCGCCGGTGGATGGGCGGATAGCGGAGCTGCTTGATGAGGGAAAGAGTGTTGTTACGGTAGAAGACCACAGTATTGCGTGCGGTTTTGGCTCGGCGGTGTTGGAGTCGGCGGCGGCGAGGGGTTTGGACGGCGACAAACTCAGCCGCGTGCGCGTGCTCGGGGCGCCGGGGCGGTTTATTAAGCCCGATACGCGGAAGCGGCAGCTTATGGAGGCGGGGGTGAATGCCGATAAAATAGAGCAAGCCGTGAAGGAAATGTTGGGCAGTTGAACGGCGATTTATGATATGCATGTGCAGTCCACAGTCCTGGGGACTCCTTAGGGAGGCTGCCTCACGGCGGATGCTTGTGCTACAAGGTGGTTTTGTGATGTCTAAGGCGGTTGTGCCCAAGTTAGCGATATTAGGCGACAGCAGGAAGGGGCTTGTTGCGGGGGCGATAGGGGATTTTCTGGACTTTATCAAGGGCAAGGCGGATATAGCCGTCAGGTGCGGGATAGACGATTTTACGAGCGATATGCTCGAGGGCGTTGATTACGCGGTAGTCTTTGGCGGGGACGGCAGCATTATCTCGGCGGCCAGGCAGCTCAGCCGGTCGGATGTTCCGGTAATAGGCGTGAACCTCGGCAAGTTGGGTTTTTTAGCTGAGTTCAGTGTGGCCGAGCTGAAGGATTTTTTTTCTCACATCAACAGCGATGAGGTTACCATTGAGCGGCGTATGACGGTTTTGTGTACGGTTAGCCATGAAGGCGGCAAGAAGTTTTCTTCGGTGGCCATCAACGACGTATTTATCACCGCAGGGCAGCCGTTCAGGATGATAGAGTTAGCGATATCGGTGAACGGTCAGCCGGTTGGCGGCTGCGTGGGCGACGGGGTTGTGATAGCGACGCCGACCGGCTCGACGGCGTATAATCTGTCGGCGGGCGGGCCGATTCTGTCGCAGCGGATGGAGGCGATGGTTGTGACGGCGATTTGTCCTCATTCGCTGAGTTTTCGGCCTATTGTTATTGATTCGCTCAGCAGGGTTGAGGTATCGGGCGTGCGGGTGAACGAGGGGACGATGATATCGATAGACGGGCAGATTTCGCTGGGTATGTCTGCGGGCGACGTTGTGAGTATTGAGCGGGGCGAGAACGATTTTTTGGTTGTGAATAATCCGCTTCGGACCAACTGGGATACGCTTGCGACGAAATTAGGCTGGGCGGAGAAGCCGAAATACAAGGATATTTTATGATTTTCGATTGCCGATTTTCGGTTTATAAACCGAAAATTGCAAAACAAAAGTGAATTTGTCGGGGTATTAGGTATTATGAAAGCTGCGAGTTTATTGGTGATATCGGCGGTGATTTTGGCGGTCGGCCCGGGGACGTGCCGGGCGCTTGAGAACTCATCGGCGGTCAGCCCGGTCGGTTCGGGTACGGCTCCTGTGAGCAGCGCCGGCAGTGGTCTTATTCCGAGCATAAACCCGATCGATACGAGCGGCAACTTGGTGATAACCGGCCATGTTGGGGGCGGCAGGCACTTCAGGGGGGTAGTCCCGTATCAGGGGGCGACGGATTTTATGGCTTCGCCGGGGTCTTTGCAGAGTACGAGCGGCTATTTTGATTCGTTCCTGAGGCGTTCGGCGGGTGCGGGGGATTTCGGTCAGTACAGCGGCCGGACAAGGCCCTATTATTCGCCTATGGAGACGGTAACAACGACGGTGCCGGGCGGCAAGACGGTATTCAGAGGCCCGACGGTGGGTCTTGGCGGCATTACGGGCGAGAGGGTTTCGGGACTGGATTTGCCGCGTGAGCAGCTTTCATATTACAGGGATAGAGCTGTTTCGCAATTATCCGGCAGGCCGATGTCAATGAGTCGCAGTGAGTTAGAGCAGTTGATGCCGAGTACAATAGCTCAGTATCCGCAGGGCGGCGAGCAGCCGGATAAACAAGCTGTCGAGCGGATTACGGCGCCGAGACGGGACAGGCCTGGGTATTTTTCGAGGGATTTTGTGGAGGAGTACCGGCCCCGGCTGGGGCAGGTTGGGGATTTTAACAAGCCGTACAGTGGGCCGTTTGCCGGGATTGGCCAGCCGGAGCCGAATGGGTTTTCGAGGGCCGGTTACCGAAGGCAGCCGGTCCGGGCCGTCGCCACCGGAGCCGAGCAGAGGCGGGCCGGTATGCTGGGTCAGTTTAGCAATACGCTTGAGGGCGTCTGGGGTATGGATGTTTACGACCGGATGCTCTGGCAAATGGGAAAGCTGCCCGAGGACGTTGCTAAATTATACGGCATAGGGCAGTTCGAAGGAGTTGCGGAGATGCCGGAGACGACATCGCAGGGAGACGTCAATTCCGGTCTTGCCGGTATCGATGTAGAGCGCGGCGAGACGGAGAAGGCGACAACGAAAGGCGATTTAGCGGCAGATATGGATGCGATTAAGGTCTCAGCGCTTCCGAGCGAGTACAAAAGTTTTGCGGCCTATTCGGTGGATAAGTTTAATCAGCACGTCAGGGCGGCGGAGAGTTATATGAAGCAGGGCAGGTACTACAGGGCGGCGGATGCGTACACGCTTGCGTCGGTCTATAAGCCGGGCGACCCGCTTGCATACGCGGGCAAGAGTTACGCATTGTTTGCGGCGGGCGAGTATATGAGCAGTGCGCTGTTTCTGTCGCGTGCGCTGGAGATGTTTCCTGAATATGCGAAGGTGAAGGTCGATATTGTGGCGATGGTCGGCGACAGGGACCGCGTCGAGACTCGGCTTGCGGACATTCGGGACTGGGAGAGCAGGAGTAACGCCGGCGAGTTGGATTTTCTGCTTGGGTACATGTATTTCGAGCTTGGCCGGCTGGAGTTTGCAAAGAGGTCGGCAGATTCTGCTTTGAAGAAGATGCCCGATTCGGCGGCGGTAAAGGCGCTGAAGCAGGCGATTGCCGAACGGATTGCGAACCTGTGATATGGATACGGAAGAGGTTTTTTCGCCCGGTGGTATCTTGTCGCGGAGTCTTGCGGGGTTTGAGTCGAGGCGCGAGCAGCTCGAGATGGCCGAGGCGGTGGGTAAGGCATTTAGTTCCGGCGGACATCTGGTCGTCGAGGCGGGGACGGGTGTTGGCAAGAGCTTTGCTTATCTTGTTCCTGCGATAGATTTGGTATATAGCGGGTCGGGTAAGGTTTTAATCAGCACATTTACGATTACGCTTCAGGAGCAGCTCATCAACAAGGACATACCTTTTTTGCTTGATGCGCTGCCGAGGGGTTTTACCGCGGTACTGGCGAAGGGCAGGGGCAATTATCTGTGCAGGCGCCGGCTCGGTTTTGCGATGAAAAAGCAGATGGGTTTTTTCGACGAGCTCGGCTCCGCTCTGTCGGAGGTGAATAACTGGTCGAGCCGGACGGAAGACGGCTCGCTGAGTGATATGCCGTTTGTGCCGAACAGCCGGGTATGGGATGCGGTAAAGAGCGAGCATGGCAACTGTCGGGGCAGGAAGTGCCCGCATTTCAGGGACTGCTTTTACTTCCGGGCGAGGCGCCGGCTGGACGGTGCGGATATTATTGTTGCCAATCACGCTCTTTTGTTCAGCGACCTTGCGTTGCGAGAAGAGGGGGCATCGGTGCTGCCGGACTATCGCTGGGTTGTGATTGACGAGGCGCACAACATCGAGCGGGTGGCGGAGGAGCACTTCGGGATTAACGTAACCAACAGGGCGGTGAAGTTTATGTTGGACGGCCTTTATAACCCGCGGACGCACAGGGGGCTTTTGGTCTATATCGGGGCGGGCGAGCTGACCGGCGCCGTGGTGGATGGGTGGCGGGCGGCGAACGGCTTTTTTAAGCGGGTCCGGGCGTGGTATGAGCAAAGCAAAGATGAAACAAACGGTCGGTGCTATCGCAATTTTATTGACGAGACGGCGAGCGAGGCGTTAAAGCGGCTGCGTGCGGGTCTTTCGAGGCGTGCGAAGGCGGCGAAAGATGAAGATGAGCGATTCGAGCTGAAGCGGTATGTGGAGCGGTGTACGGCTCTTGTGCAGGACATCAGCGATTTTTTGATGCAGCCGAGGGAGGATTTTGTGTATTGGGTGGAGGTGAATGAGCGCCGGCGGACGACGGTGAGCTTGCGAAGTGCGGCGGTGAATGTGGGCGAGGATGTGAAGAGGTGCCTGTTCGATAAGTTCGGGTCGGTGGTGATGACCAGCGCGACGCTGAGCAGCGGGGGGGATTCGGGGACAGGCGGGTTCGGGTTTTTCGCGGGCAGGGTCGGTCTGGAGGATTTTAAGGCGGTAAAACTTGGTTCGCCTTACGATTACGACAGGCAGGTAAAGATATATATCGAGGCAGATTTGCCGAATCCGAACGATGCGAAGTTCAGCGAAAGGGCATCTGAGGTTTTGAAGAAGTACCTGCTGAAGACATCCGGCCGGGCGTTTGTGCTGTTCACGAGTTATAAGATGCTGGGTGAGTTTGCAGAGCGTCTTGACAGTTGGCTGGGCGAGCAGACAATCGAGCTGCTGCAGCAGGGTTCGGGGCTGGACAGGGGCGTTTTGCTCAGGCGGTTTCGCGGCGGCGGCAGGAGTGTGCTGTTCGGGACGGACAGTTTCTGGCAGGGGGTGGACGTTGCGGGCGAGGCGCTGTCGAATGTGATAATTGTTCGGCTGCCATTTGCCGTGCCGGATACGCCTTTGTTGACGGGTCGGTTGGAGCAGATACGGGACGACGGGGGCAATCCGTTTATGGACTATCAGCTTCCATCGGCGATTATCAAGTTCAAACAGGGCTTCGGGCGATTGATTCGCAGCAAGACGGATACCGGGATAGTGGTAATCTTGGATTCGCGTGTGCTCAGCAAGCGATACGGCGAGAAGTTTTTGGCTGCTGTGCCGAAATGCAGGACAGAGATCGTCTCTCGTCGCTCATAGAGGGGTGAGAAACACAGCGATGCAAGGGGGAAATCATCTGATAATACTCGGTTAATTAGCCCCTATTGCCACAAATCCGTGGAAAATTCAGCGAAAAGCCGAAATTATTGGACCTTCTACTTGACACAACCACTTGCTGCATGGTAGCATGAAGCCGTCTGGGGGGACAACTGTAGAGAGAGTATGTGAAGAAAAGGAGAAGAGAGATGAGAGGTAAACCAATTCTTGTATTGGCGGCCGTTTTGCTGCAGGTCTATTTTGCATCAGTTAGTTCTGCAACCGAGCCGAGTTTTCAGGGTCTGGGCGATTTGTCAGGAGGCAGCTTTTTTAGCATGGCAAATGGTTTATCGGCTGACGGCTCGACAGTGGTTGGCTGGAGCAGATCTGCTTCAGGTCCCGAAGCATTTAGATGGACTGTTCAGGGGGGAATGCAATCACTTGGATATTTGCCGGGAAGAGATTACATGAGCATAGCCAAAGGCGTATCGGCTGACGGTTCGAGGATTACAGGTTACAGCAGCTCGACATTAAACGATCATGAACCTTTTCTCTGGACCCAGTCCGAAGGGATGCAGAGTCTGGGTTTCGTATCAGGCGCCAACTCGGGCACTGCACAGGCCATTTCAACCAACGGTTCCACAATAGTTGGAAACACCAACGTGTCGAGCTATGGAGACTCTGCATTTCGATGGACAAGTACCGGTGGTATGGAGCTCTTAGCTGGTTTTGATCTCAGTGAATCTCATTATGCTTACGAAGTTTCCGGTGATGGTTCTGTCGTAGTCGGGGAAATAAACGGCCAGGCTTATAGGTGGACCGATCCTGGAAACATGCAACTGCTGGGTGATTTACCGGGAGGAGATTTTTATAGTACAGCTTGGGATGTCTCTGCTGACGGCACTGTAGTGGTAGGCGAGGGATGTGTGAACCTTATACCTGTAGGCTCTGACTCTTGGACACCTGAACTTGAAGCTTTCTTGTGGACACAGTCCGGTGGAATGATTTCTCTCGGTGATCTTCCGGGCGGTACACGCTATAGCCGTGCCCAGGCCATTTCTGCGAACGGGTCAGTCGTAGTCGGTTTCGGGAGAACAGATGACCACGATAAGGAAGCATTCATCTGGGATGAAGAAAATGGAATGCTTAATCTTCAAGAGTTGCTTGAAAATAGTTACGGTCTGAATTTGTCCGGCTGGACTCTCAATCAAGCGATGGGGATTTCGAATGACGGTTCAGTAATTATGGGGCATGGAGAGAATCCTTTGGGCAATACTGAAGCTTGGATAGCGACGATCCCTGAGCCGGGGACGGTTTTGTTGCTTGGTCTTGGGGCGGTTTTTTTGAGAAGGAAGAGGTGAGAAGAAGCAGAGGAGATATTCTATGAAGATTTGGCAGAAAAGTAGGGGCACTTGGGTATTTCTGGTGGTCGGCTGTCTGGTAGCGGGTGAGAGTAATGTTTTTGCATCGACCTGGGATCCGCCTGCGGGGACGGATTGTCGGTGGTGCAATACGGGCAACTGGTGGTTAGGGATGTATCCGGGGCCAAGTGATATTGTCCTCATCAATCAGACGTCGGAATGCCCGGTGGTCGTGGATTATGGGTGCAATGCACAGTGTGATGATATGATTGTGTCGCAATTCGGGTATGAGGCAGAGATAGACGTTGAGCCGGGAGCGGTCCTGGATGCAGGCGGGTATGCTGTTCTGTGCAATTATGGCGCCGGCAAGGGTACGATGAACGTCAGAGGCGGCTCAGTTGACATCGCGGAATATTTCAAGATTGGATACTACGATTCGAGTGGATTGGGTGTGCTCAACATCGACGACGGTGAAGTTAGTGTCGGACAATATGTCAGACTTGGTGACATGGGCGGCAACGGAGAATTGAACATGACCGGTGGACATCTTGATGTTGCCGGCGACCTTGATATTTACAACGGCAGTATCAGACTGTATGGCGGGGTAGCTGAGTGCGATGACATATTATTCATTTCGCCGAATGGGACTTTCGATATTGCGGGGATGGGGACGCTTGTGATAAGGCGGGACGTCACAAACATCATAGGGCACAGCGTGCGGAGTATTACTGCCTGCAACGGGAGCGGTGCTGTGAATATTGACCTTATCGGCGGTAATACGGTTGTTACGACTGACTGCGCGTGTCCAGAGGGGGATATGACAGGCGACTGCGCAGTTGATTTCTACGATTATGCGTACTTTGCCTCCGAATGGCTTGTCGGCGTGGAATGACCGAGAAGGTTGCGAGTCAGTATTTTCCGTATTCTCTTGCGGTATTGATCATAGCGAGCAGGTTTTCGTCGGGGGTGTCTCGGCCGCACTGGTCGCCGGTGGAGAGGATGAATCGGCCGCCGGCACCGGCGTCGTCGATGGCTTTTTTGCTTGTGTCGGCGACGGTGGCGGGTGAGCCGAAGAGCATTACCTCGGTTGTGTGGAGGTTTCCCTTGAGGACAATTTTGTCGCCGTAGAGTTTTTTGATTTCGGTGAGGATGCAGTTGCCCATCGGGGGTATTTCGAGCGGGTCGATGACGGTGAGGGAAGTTTCTTCGGCCATAATTTTGACGAGCTGTTTTTCCGGGCCGCAGGAGTGGATGTGGGTGGGCAGGCCGGCGGCGGCGGCTAATTCGATGGCTCGTTTGACGGCGGGAAAGGCGAGCTGCCGGAAGATTTGGACTGTCTGGAAGACGAGGGTGCCTGAGCTGCCGACGCAGATAAAGTCGGGTTTTACGTCCATAGCCATTATGTTTTCGAATCGTATTTCGACGTTTTCGACGAGTTTTTGCGCCCAGTAGTCGTGGAGGTCGGGCCGGTCGTAGTACCTGTAGATGTCGGCTTCGGACTGGAGGATTAGCGATTTAGCTAAGAAAACGCCGACCAAGCCTTGGTTGGCCATCTGTTGTTTTAGCTGAGCGAGTCCTTTTTGGCCGGTGTCGGCGGGTTTGACGCCTTCGAGCGGCTGGAAGCGTTCGGGTATTTCGGGCAGGTCTGCGCGGGCGGGGGGTATCCATTCGGTGGGTGCATCGGCGACGTAATAGACGCTGACTCTCGGCTCCCAGATTCGCCGGTGGTTTTCGGTTCGGCTTCGCTGGGTGACGATGCGGTCGGGTGTTTTGGAGACGATAAAGGTCTGCCATTGGTCGGCGGGTACGATTTGTTTTTGCTCTTCGGGCGTCGGGGGCAGGCGATTCCAGGGCTGTGGGTTGTTTTCGCCGGGCAACGTCAGCGGGAAGTAGCCGTCCATAAGGGCGTCGATGTTGAAGCGTTTTGCGGCGTCGATGTAGGCGTTCCAGATGGGCGGGTCGTTGTAGAGGTAGAGCCGCCAGAATGGTTTGCCGGTAAGCCGGGCGGGAATCATATTCGAGATGTCGGGTGCGACCGGGACGCAGTCGGGGATTTTGCTTTTGAGGACGGTGAGCAGTCTTTCGCGTGGCGTCATATTTTTTACAAGCCCTGTACCAGGTTAATCAAACGGGACGATTTTATTTTCTTGACACGGATTAACACAGATTAACGCTGCACAACGTTACTGATATAATACAGCAAAATGCTGCTGACTTAAAGCGTTAAATCCGCTCGCCGCCGAGTGAAAACAGGCCGATTATCATCTTGGAGCTGCCGGTCAATAGGACAGGACCAGGACGGCGGATTTTTTTGCCTGCTCGATGAGGTCGGTTAGGGGCAGGTTTTTTGCATTCGGGGGTTTTAGATTTTTTGAGACTTCGGGCAATGTTTCGAGCAGGCCGAGGACGTAGGAGCTTCTGACGGCATAGCCGATGTTTTCCGGCAGTTGGCCTGTTAATGCCAGCGTGGTTATGTCGGATAATTTCGATGCTACGATGCCGATGACGTTTCCCCTTGAATCCATAAGCGGCCCGCCTTGGTGGGCGGGCTGAACGGTAAGCCCGGCCTGGTGGATAGGGTGAACAAGCTCGAAAGAACTCACAAGGGCATTGTACGATTGGGCTGGCTCGTGCTGGCCAGCTTTACGGCACAATTTGGCTGGTGGATAAGGAGCAAGTTCGGTGGGTGAACAAAAAAAAGAGGTTGAAATTAACAAGAAGGCACGGCGTCTCCTTTAGCCCATAATTATTCACTCCTTTTTAGAAGTTTTAAGCATGAAAACTAAGGCAGATGCAACGATGGCGACACTCGATAGTCGAAAAACCAATGGGCCATAGTTTATTACGGAGACAACCCTTCTCGGCCTTGCTGGCCTTCTCGGCCTTGTGGGTCTCGTCGGCCTCGTTGGTCTCGCAAGAGTTCTGCATTGTGTTGTTGGTGTAATTGAACCAATTAAAATGAAGGCAATTATTCCTGCACCAAGAGCAATTTTTTGTTTAATGTTCATTTTCTGATTTTTGTTTGAGGGTCACAATGGAAATGAGAAAAACAACGGCACAGACGATATCAATGGGCGCCCAGATATCCCTGGTCAGATATATGGGAACAAGTGGGTTGAAAAGAATAGCAACGAGGACAAAAGGCCACATTGCCCAGATTTTTTGGGCGGCATAACTGACGACTGCCACGAAAACGGATGCGCCGCATACCACCCAGCGTAAGAGGATGTAATAACCATAAGGCCAGTCAGCCAGAGCGAGGAGAAGCATAAGTGCCGCCGCGAGGGCCAGAACTAAATGTGGGCGTGCGTTCATTGTTCTTGATCCCAACCTAAAAGTTTCAGCAAAGCACCCATCAGGCACATCACCAGGAATCCGCCACCCCAGTAAATGGCGAGAACCGACCAGTTGCCCCAAGCAATCAGAGCATATAGAGGGGCTACCAGAATAACAACAGGCCCGAGGAAAACATAAATACAGATAAAAAGAAAAGTGCCAAGTGAACTTTCAACATTAAATCCTATAAGCATATGTGCCATCCCCCATAAAAATAAGAATGGCACACCGAGAAATACCAAAACGAAAAAAGGTGGCGCACACAAAATAGATCGAAGTTTATTGGGGTGTGCGTCCATTTTAAGCTCCCTTAATTCTCTTTTTTCGTTTTCGCCGGGCGTGCTGAATTTCGGGATTCAGGGCGTCAAGCATTTGCTTAATAGCACGATTTTCATCCTTTGACAAGAATTGAAAGGCAAATTGCCCGGTCTTTTTCGTTCAGGGCCTGCATTTTTTTGATTAGAAAGCGGGCGGATTCGGCGGCCTTTGTGTACCATTTTACCGCCTGGTTGTAATCCTGCGGAACTCCTATACCTATCTCATAAAACAAGCCAAGAGTGAATTGGGACGGAGCGTCTCCCTGTTGGGCGGCCTTGATAATATTTGAGACATTGTTGCTGTCCTGGTTAAGGTTTGGGTCGTTTGCATCGGCGAACAGGGCGGCAGGGGGCAGGAAAACGGCGGTTAAAACGGCGAGGTAAATCTTTTTCATTTTGACCTCCGAAGTTTTTGTTTCGTCTGCGAAAAGTGTATGTATTGTAAACATCCGCCGGGGAGAATCAAGGGGAAATGTAAGAAAATCAGGGGGCAAATTACGGAAGCTTCGAAATTGCATTTATCGCTTTATTAGTAACGGCAGAAAGACAAACGAGCTTGGAAAACTGCAGGTGAAACCATAAGAAAAGCAAAGGGAGACCCCGGGTGAACGGGCTGTGTCGCGGTAGGGCTGGATTAACTCGTGAGTTTTGTTTCGTGTTGTGATAGTAAACTTTCGCACTTTTGTTAATGGTTTAAGCGGTTGGGGCCAGCGTGATGATTGTGTTTCGACGGAATGTCTGAATCAAGATTTTCGCCAGATGCTGCCACAGCTTTGCCATGCTCCAGCGGGCATCGGGAAGGAAGCGATGATAGGCATCGTGAGCCCGTTCGTTTTGAGGGTCGGCGAAAGGCAATATGCCGGTTATGTTCGTCGAACTGTGCACATTACCCATCCGTTGAGCAGTCGAGTGAATATTTTTGCTCCCGGAGCGGTACAAATGAAC
>Ga0315538_1001533_pt1 | contig 13717 bp, 6 predicted proteins | sample SalMarSW160230MG_2_FD_203834 | JGI IMG/M metagenome (GOLD analysis project Ga0315538, IMG submission 203834) | Salt marsh sediment microbial communities from the Plum Island Ecosystem LTER, Massachusetts, United States - Salt Marsh Sediment SW1601-230 ...
CGGACGCACCAGGGCAAAAATCCTCTTCTACGCCGTCGATGCCCCGGCCGAACTTGCCGCACACATCGAGTCGATGACCCTTGCCTCGACCGTATTTACCATCACCTACAAAAATCAAAAGCAAAGAATAAAAACCCCCCTGTTAGGCAGGTACAACGTAGCAAACCACCTCGCCGCCGCCGGTCTTGCACTTGCCGCGGGCATTGACCTTCAAACCGTCGCCGCCGGCCTGGCCAATCTCAAATCAATCCCCGGCCGGCTCGAAAAAATCGAATCGCCGGCTCCCTTCACCGTTATCATCGACTACGCCCACACCGACGATGCCCTTGCCAACGTCCTGTCAACGCTCAGGCCGTTGTCGCCCAACAAACTCATCGTCGTCTTCGGCTGCGGCGGCGACCGCGACAGAACCAAAAGACCCCGAATGGCACGCGCCGCCGAAAAATTCGCAGATGTCGTCATCGTTACAAGCGACAACCCCAGAACCGAAAACCCCGACAGCATAATCAGCGAAATAGTAACCGGCTTTGAAAAAGGACTGTGCATAAGAAGCAGCGAACTACGCAATACACAATACGCAATACGCAATACGAAAATAATCGAGCCGGACAGAGCCAAAGCGATAGAATCAGCGATTCGGCTGGCCCAAAAAGACGACACAATCCTCATCGCAGGAAAAGGCCACGAGGATTATCAGATTATCGGCAAAACGAAAATCCACTTCAGCGACAAAGAAACCGCCCTCGACCGGCTGAGCAAACTGAAATGAACCCCAGACGGCTGATATTCACCGTCACAATCCCTATGCGTAAGCCAGCTTCTTGACCTTGCTCTTTATTTCCGGTAAATGTGTATCCGCTTCCACATCGAGGTCATAATCCATCTGCAGGCCAAGCCAGAACCTGGCCGAGTTGCCGAAGTATCTCGCCAGGCGCAGGGCGGTGTCTGCCGTTATGCTCCTCTTGCCGTGAACTATCTCGTTTATTCTCCTCGGCGATACGCCCAGATCCCTGCCGAGACGGTTCTGGCTTATTCCCATTGGTTTGAGAAACTCTTCGAGCAGCACCTCGCCGGGATGCAGAGGCGAAATTCGGTTCTTTCTCATTTTCCTGCCTCAATGATAATCTGCAATTTCCACTTCAAAGGCGTTGTAATCCCGCCACTTAAAGCATATTCGCCACTGATTGTTAATCCGAACGCTGTGTTGTCCGGCCCGTTTGCCCGATAACGGTTCCAGCCGATTGCCCGGCGGCACCTTCAAGTCACTCAACGTCCTGCTGTTATGAATCATTCGCAATTTCCTGAAAGCCGTCCTCTGAATGCTGCGAGGCAGCTTTCGCGAATATTCCCTTTGGAATATCTTCTCTGTTTCTTTGCACCTGAAACTTTTTATCATAAGCTCACTATATTGTATAACGTATAACGTTATGCGTCAAGCTATATTTTTGAAAATTCTGATATAAATATTGTTCGGCAGCCCAAAAACGCCTTGAAATCACCTCGATTCTTGATTTTAGCTCTTTGTCACTGTATCCTGCCATTGAAAACCGATAATTTTGCTAAATCGGCTATTAACTAATCTTTGTCGATGCTATCAAACGCTGAAATGGACGAGTTGCGAATAACAGAGTTGGCGAAGATACTCAACGCTGAACTCATCGGCCTTACTGACGCAATACGCGATACGCGATACGCAATACGCAGCGTCTCCACCGACTCGCGCAGCACGAAACCCGGCGACTGCTTCTTCGCAATACCCGGGCCAAACTTCGATGGCCATGACTATATTGCCGAGGCCTTCAGGAAAGGCGCCGCCTGCGCCGTCGTCGTCGCGGTCTCCGAACCCGGCAAATTCCCCGGCAAAATCCTGCTCAAAGTACCCGATACCCCCAAGGCCCTCGGCACACTCGCCGTTCACTACCGCAGGCAATGCAGCTTCAAAGTCATCGCCATCACCGGCTCAGTCGGCAAAACAACAACAAGACATTTCATTTATCACGTCCTCAGCCGATGCTTCAAATGCTCGCAATCGCCAAAAAATTACAACAACCAAATCGGCGTGCCGCTGTCCCTGTTAGCCGCACGAGCCGACGACCAAATCGTCATCGTCGAGCTTGGCGCAAACCACCCCGGCGAAATCTCATATCTTGCCGGCATAACCGAACCGGATATCGCACTTGTCACCAACGTTACGAACGCCCACCTCGACGGCTTCGGCTCAATCGAAACCATCGCCGCCGAGAAACTCGCCATAGCCCGGTCTCTTCGCAACCACGGCTTGCTTATTATCAACGCCGATTCTCCTCATCTGCTAAGTGCCGCCAAAAAACTAAACAGCCCGTTCCTCACCTTCGGCCAGGCCGATACCGCCGACTACCACGCAACAAACCTGCAATCCAACGGCCTCACCGCTGCGCTCACTATCGATGATACCGAAATTCACATCCCCCTGCCCGGCTTAGCGAACGCCAAAAACGCATTGGCCGCCTGGGCGGTCTGCGACCGGCTCGGCGTAACGCTCGATGATTTCAAGGCCGCTCTGAAGTCACTGCCGGCGCTGCATCAGCGAACCGAACTGCTAAATCTAAAAGCTGTTACCATTATCAATGACTGCTATAACGCCAACCCCGCGTCTATGAATAACGCCCTCGACATCCTCGCCCGGCTCGGCCGAACGCAAAATCGCCGAACCGTCTTTATCTGCGCCGATATGGCTGAGCTTGGCAAACAGGCCCGCCGGCTGCACGCCCGGCTCGGAGCCGATATCGCAGAGAAAAAAATCAATCTGCTTCTCGCCGTCGGCCCCCTCGCTAAAATCGCCGCCGAGGCCGCCGAGCAAAACGCCGACTACAATATCCGCACTCACTGCTTCGGCGATACCCCATCACTCTGCAATAATCTGCACCAATTTATCGAAAATACCGATATAATACTCGTCAAGGGCTCGCGAATAGCAGGGCTTGAAACGGCAATTGAAAAACTAAAAGAGATTTTCTCGTCGAGCGCCGATTAGCAGCCGCTAAACCGCCCGCGCGATACGTAACTTTATCCGCCATAAGGCGGGCCGACATACGAAATACGATATACGAGATACGAAATGATTTACCACCTGTTATGGTATTTCAGGGATATTGTCACACACCGGCTCGGCTTCTACGCCTATCAGGAGGTGACGTTCCGCTCCATCGCCGCCCTGCTGACCTCGCTGGTCATCGCCGTTCTGCTCGGCCCGAAAATCATCCGCTGGCTTATGAGAAAAAAAATCGGCGACCGACCCGAGTTTCACCACGTCGCCCTCAACGAGCTTACTAAAGAAAAGGCCAACACCCCCACAATGGGCGGGCTTATCATCATCTTAGCCGTCCTCGCCGCCACTATCGGCTGGGCCAAACTAAACAATCCCTTCGTCCAGAAGGCGATTATCGTCGTTATCTGGTTCGGCATCCTCGGCGGCGTCGATGACTGGCTCAAACTCACCGCCGATACCCGCCACAGAAGCCGAGACGGACTCAAACCCTGGGAAAAACTGCTCTTTCAGTTCGGCGGCGCCGTCCTTATCGCATCCTTCCTCTATATGGACTTCGAGAACATACCCGACGGCAAACTTTTCTGGCTTCCCTTCTACAAGCACGGCCTGCCGCTGCCAAACTGGCTGTTCGTGCTCATCGCCATTGTCTATATCTCCGCCACCAGCAACGCCGTCAATCTCACCGACGGTATGGACGGCCTGGCCGCCGGCTGCGTCGGTATGGTCGCCTTCGTACTCACTGTGCTCTGCTACGTCGCCTCGGAATCGATGACACGTACCAGCCACGCCACCTGGGCAAGCTACCTGCTGCTGCCCGCCATCCCGCAGGCGGGTGAGCTTAGCATCTTCTACTGCGCCATCGTCGGCGCAGTGCTCGGCTTTTTATGGTACAACTGCCACCCCGCCCAGGTTTTTATGGGCGACGTCGGCTCGCTTCCGCTCGGGGCCGCGATGGGCTACGGAGCGTTGGTCACCAGAAACGAAATTCTGCTTTTAATCATCGGCGGCGTCTTCATCTTCGAATTGTTCAGCGTCGTTCTGCAGGTCGGCTACTTCAAATATACCCATGGCAAACGCCTTTTCCTCTGCGCTCCAATCCACCACCACTTCCACTTAGCCGGCTGGTCCGAGCCGCAGGTCGTCGTCCGCTTCTGGCTGCTCGCCGCCGCCTTCGCCGCCATCGCCTTAGCCACCCTCAAAATCAGATGAGTTGACCGCATACGCTGAGGTGAATAATCTCTTGCCAGATGCTGCAGGAAAATTTCTACAGATACCAAGACAAGGTAAGAATTACTCGAGGGCAGAGTTTTGTCTTGCATCCCCATCAATTGGTACTTGGCGCTTCAGTCGAGTATATTGCCCTACCCACGAACATTGTGGGACATATCGTGGGAAGGTCCACCTGGGCCCGCACAGTACAAGGGCAGATACAGATACCCAACCGGGCCGCAATTTCCAAAGCTTGGCAAAGAACTGCAAAGACTTTCACGTTTCTATAAGCCCCAGAGATAGTGCTATTAGCTTTTCTGCTCGTATCTATGAGACCATTTGTTGCCTCTTCGCCCCGCCCATTCTTCAAAACACTTGATTCACTCCCATTGCCTGCCCCTCGTAGCTTGTCCGCTCCCGGCGCGCCGGGGTCTATCTCACGGGGGTTATTCCGACCGAGCGAAGCGATGCGGCAATCTCAAAACGTGGCATCTATCTTGGCCATGCACAACCTGATGCAACCTGTAACCCGCCGGTCTGACCCGCTCGCAGGCCGTGCCTCCGGACGAACTCGGCTTTCGTGACTTGATGTAATCGGATTCCGGGGACACAAGATTCTATGAATCTTACTTAAGGAACCAAGTGCCGGCGCTTGGGTCCGTTTTGAAGAATTTCAGCAGCATTTCCGCCACTTTTTGACGGCCGGATTCGCTCGGATGCGTCCCGTCCCTCTCACTCAAGTCCTCCTGCTTCCAGACCAGCCCGTCGCTCTTGCGGGCCTTGAGACCATCGGCCCACAGGTACGGGCCCCACAAAAGCAGCGCAGATTTGACGTCACCACGACCGGCGTCGTAATTGAGCTCGCCCTTGCCTTGTATCTGCTCTTCGATAAGCCATCTGATGGTGAACGCCGACTCGTAGGCGTACGGCTCGGGGTTAAGGCCCGTAGTCGCATAGCCGGCATAGATTCGGCTGGATAGATATGCGACCCGAAGATTAGGAAAACGCTTTTTGAGTTCTTGCAGCACCACAACAAGCTCGCCTTGCATCGCGCGGGCGTGCCTGGGAAAAGGACCCAAACGTTGAGGCCCCGGCAGCGCCTGCTTTACCCAGGCCGCCTGCACCTGCGCACCAGACAGACCCGCCTCTTCCATTCGCTCGGCCGTCACTTTCCACGGAGACCGACTCCCTCGTTCGGTCGCCTTTTCAGGATGAGCCCAGATGTCCGCCGACATCCCGCCCTGGGCGCAATCGACGATAAGGACGTGCGCAGATTTATTCGGGTCGGCCTCGGCCATTTTCTTGAAAACGGAGAACTCCTGTGTCGTATTGGACATCCCGACGGAAATCAACCCTATCCTGCCCGTTTTCGATGGTTGTCCCTCGGCATCGACCGGCTGGATTTTCGCAAGCGCTTTGTCAGCCGCGACGCGATGTGAAGCGGGAGGCCCGTTTTTCCCGTTCCCATATAGCCCGCCGCTCTGCCCTTTGTAGTTTCCATCCGCCATTTCCGTCAGCGGCACCAGCCCTGTAGTCTCTCTCGGCTGTCGGATGCTCGGTTTTCGACGTCGTTCTCTGGCTCGCTCGAGAAAAGCCCTCTCCTCATCGCTAAGCTGCCCGCCCTCACGCTGCTTCTGGAGTATCTGTTCGAGGCGCGTCCGGCCAGGCCCATTCGCATCAGCCGCCGCTGCCGTCCCGGCAAAGCCGGAGAATAAAACCAATACCGCAGCGGCCAGGATAACGATTCTTCTCATTGGATATGCAGAGCGCATAGATATTCTCCTTCAATTTTTGTCGTACAGGTGCCGCCGCTTATCTTAACACGAAAGGGCTGTAGCAGTCGAGAGGTCTATTCTTTTCCGTCATTGCGAGCTTGCCCCTTAGGGGCGAAGCGAAGTAATCTCCGGCCTTCGAATGGGTTGAGATTGCCACGGCCCTGCAGGCCTCGCAGTGACAAGACAACTTGTATCGCTAATGCCGTTGTGGGATATGCTGTGCAGGCATCCCGTGGATGGAAACTCTGGAGAAAATCCGAATTCCCCAAAAAATGTACCCCCTATGGGGCAGGCGGACACCTTTAATTCTTCCGGGATAGCAATATCAGTACTTGCCCTGATTTTACTTCACCAATCATACCTTCTCCATCTCCGGAACCATGCTCGCAATGACAGGATATCGCAAATAGTTATTCGGATAGCTCTTATTGCCGAATTTGGCGGTGTCAGGGCCGATACACAGGGACAAAGGGCATTTTGCGATGGCAACGGGATTTTGATGCGTTCAAGTGTTTTGGGGAAATGCGTAAAATATGGCGGTTTGGGTGTTGACAAGAGGTAGATTTGGCGATAAAATGGTGAGCAGGTTGCTTGGTAAAGAGGAATAAGGTCTGTATCGGACACGCCTGCGGAATTGGTGTTTGAGTGGCTAAAAAGTTCGATAGGAGAGGTTTGTTATGAAAAAATGGGGTGGGTTCACGTTAATAGAGTTATTGGTGGTGATTTCGATAATCGCTCTGCTGATGGCGATATTGCTTCCGGCACTCGGCAAGGCGCGGAGGCAGGCGAAGAACGTGGTCTGTCAGATGAATCTGAAACAGTGGGGGATTGCGTTTGCGACCTGGGAGTCGGGCGGCGGGTCCGTTACGCCGGATTCGGTCAATTGTGTAACCGGTGACGTTGAGCAGGGCTACTTTATGCCGGGCTGGATAGGTCACGGGGGTGCGACAAAAATCGACTGGACGTGGTTCGGCGCGCTGAAGAAGGTTATGGCGTCGGCGGCGCGTGCATCGGGTGACAGCGCCGATGCTGCCGCAGGCACACGTCTTTGCCCGATGGCCACCAAGCCGGGGCCGCCTTACGGCCAGGGGCAGTGGCCGGCCAACGCCGCGTGGTATATCGGTGACGGCAGCCGGGGCGGGCCAGACGAGACCGGCTGGGGATATGAAATAGGCGACTACGGCAGCTACGGCTGCAACAGGTACATCTACAATATCCCTTGTGACAATGGACATCCGCGACAAACAAACGAGTGGCACGGCGTGGACCTGCAACGACGGAACTGGAAGGTGACGTTTGTCAAAGGCCGGGCGAACATTCCGGTGATTGGCGATGCCACGTGGGTCGGCGGCAGTCCGGACCAGATTGACAGCCCTTCGGGTGGGGGGCCGGGAGATATGAATATGTTCTTGATAGACCGCCACGACGGGGGTATAAATATGCTCTTTATGGACTGGTCCGTACGGCGTGTCCGGCTGAAGTGTATGTGGACGTTGAAGTGGTACAGGACGTGGGACACGTGCAACATCTGGACGCCGTGCGGCGACGTTATGGATGACGGCTGGCCGGAGCCTCCGCCGCCGACTCCGGTTATGTGGCGGTCAATGCCGAAGTGTGTCGATTTCTTCTAAGGGGGCGGACAGCTTTCGGACTGACAAAGGCCAACCATTTCCGGTTGGCCTTTTTTGTTATGACCTGAAGCAATTATCGGTTGGCCCCGCTGTTTTGCCGATGTTTCATTTTCAGGGTGTGGCTGTCCAGTTGTTGGGGTCGTTGGCGTAGAGGTTCACATCGTCTCGGATAAGCGAGCTTCCTAAGCCGTCGGCTTCGGTCGGCCAGGGGTCGATGTCGCCGGGTTCGTCGTCGGGATGCGAGCCGTCGCTGTAGTTGACCCGCTCGACTCGGATATAGTATTGCGTTCCGAGATATTCGCCGCCCGGCTTTGAGAGCTCGAGCTTTTCGCCATCGTTGTTGAGCCAGCCGGTGTAAGGACCACAGATTATCTCTACGGGTATGCCCGAATATCGCAAGTGGAATGCGGCCGGGTTCTTGACAATTAGTATGTGTCCGCCCGGCGGTATGGCGACCTCGTCCGGCGGGGCGGGGAAGGTATAGTCGATACCGTCGGTGAACTTCCAGGACTCGTTCTCGGTGTAATCGTACAACGTCACCGCAGAGCCGCCGCTGTTATACAACTCGATGTATTCGTACTCGTCATTGTTGAAGGGGGTGCCGTCGGGCCAGTCGGGATGGTACATAATCTCGGTAATGACAACAGGCCCTACCTTCGGATAGGCGTTGGCCGAACCCGACGTGGGTGAGCTCATTGCGACAAAGTTAAAGTTGTCGGTGCTGGTTTTGTAGTATCTGCCGAACGATACGCCGTTTTCCGAGGCGCCGAAGTCCTCCGTCTGGTGATAGCCGGTCAGTACGCCGTTGGTGTCAAGGGCGGACGACAGCCGAACTAATTCGCCGTTCTCGCTCAAAGCGAACGGTACGTGTTTGCCCGGGTCGGAGGCACTGGAGCCGAAATTGACATCCTCGAACAGGACCAGATAGTCATAAGCACCAATGACTGTCCCCGGGCCGAACTCGTATTTCATAACGTTTGTGTCACTGTCGCTCAGGAACCAGCCAGATATGTCAATGGCGCCTGCCGTGGTGTTGTACAATTCTATCCAGTCATCGGGGGCAACGTCGGTATGTGTCATCACCTCGTTGATAACGATGGCACCCGGGTTGGGGATGAGCCCCGAGTCGTCCCAGCCGGGCGAGCCGTTGATATAAGCGCTCGGCCGCCAGCAGTCTTTGAGCGACCAACTGTTGGGGTCCGGCTCGGTGGGGTTTATTATCGTAAGCGAGTAGCCCTCGCCGTCGGTGGTCTCTCGCCAGCCGTCACTGTACCTGAAGTCCGCAATCATTGTCCCTATTGCATCTTCGAGCCGAATCCGCTCGCCGCCGTTGTCGAGCGAGCCGGTATATTGCCCTGCGATGTATCGGCCTGTGCCGTATTTTGCCTTGAAGACGGCCTCGTCCTTGACGACGAGGATACGCTGCCCTGCCGCCAGCTCATCCGGCCCGAACGTAAAGTCAATACCCTTTGTGAATCTGACGAGATTAAGATTGATTGTACTCGTCCCGATATTCGTCAGCTCAACATACTCGGTATTGGCATCATCCGGCGAGCCGGTATATTTCGGATGGTACATAAACTCACTAACACGAAGACTGCCGACAAGGTTACCAATCGCGTATACCGCTTCATTCAAAGCCGACCAGTCCGGATCATCCAGTGCCCTCGCCCGCAAAATCGCGCTGTGAGCCAGAGTAAACGGCGTTGAATACTGGAATGTACCCGGTGACATATTGGCATCGCTTGCACTGCTGAAGCCGGCCTCAAGCACAGCCGAAATGAGGAAATCAGAGCTGGTGTGAGGCGTGTTCAGCCCCTGTATCGCAAGTATATTCGTCCCGGCATGGATGTCGCTGAGATTGCTGGAAATAATAAAGTCGGTGAAGTTCACAGCTTCGCCGTCACTGTGTAAAGCGGTGCCGTTAGAATTCCATTCGAGCGAGCTCGGGGCGTTATAGCGAGCAGCTTCAGCACCGTTAATATAAGCGACGAAACCGTCTTCAAAACGAAGTCTCAGCTTGAGACTGGTGTATTCCGCTAAGTCCGTCCCGTCCACAGTAAACGGTATCCTCACATAGCAACTACCCATAATGTCGCTCATAACGCTTTTTACATCATAGCTAATGTAAGGAACGTAAGTAGTATTTTTGTCGAAACCAACTCCGCCTGTCTTACCTGATACATAGATTCCGCTATTCCAGCCGGAATCGTCATAGGGCTCGCTGCCGCCCTTCCACGTCGTACCTATATTGCTCGTGGGGACAAGAACCTTCTTAGCTGCCGATTCGACAAGAATGGTCACCGGTGGCGGAGGCGGTCCCGGCGGCTCATAAACAATAACGTCGTTGCCGTCAAGCGTATAGAATACTGTCCCGCCTGCGCCTGTCATGGATATCGTATCGCTCGACGAGATGTACCCGCCATGCTGATAACTGCCGTTAACATTAAATGTCGGAGGTGTGACATTCGGATACAAACCGTAGCCCTTGTAGGCGCCTATGACGTAATTAACCTTGTTCGGGAAGAAGCTACTCGTCATATAACTCCTTTGCGGCGCCCAGTGGTCATTCAGTGTATAAACCGGAGCACCGGGGTCTATCTCATCCCGGCGGTAATCACCCCACCTCGCAGATTCAGCAATCATCGCAAGCTCCATCTGCTCAGAACGTTTTTCGTAGCGGTCGATAACCTTCTGCAACGTCATGGCGCCGCCATTGCGGCAGAGCTTGTGAACGCGGTCACCAAACAGTCGGTTATATTCGGGATTGTTGTGCAGCGCGTTGTGTATAAGGCCTGGACCGGCACCGTAATAGCCGGTAAACGGAAAGCCCTGCATCTGTCCCCACCAGCCAAGGGTTATCTCGCTGTCCCACGGATAGAATTGCCACTTACCCGCAGGCGGGCCGGTCGGTCCGCCTCGCATGCTCGCCGCGTACCAGTTCTTAGAATTCCAGTCCCAGTTGCAAGCCCAGGTCATATAGATGATATAGTCAACCATCTGGGTTACGTCGATATACTGTTTGACAACCTCGTATTCATTGGCTGTTATCGGATTATCGTAATCATACGCAGTAATGTAGTTCCAGATATAGCTCCAGGTCTGGTCTCCAATATCTCCTTTGTATTCCACACCATCGGCAGGAGCCCCAATAATTCCTTCGACAACCTCGTAATCGTCCGGGTCGCTTCCCAGGTGCTCGGCCATAAAAGCGTCGTCCGGCCTTTCGCTGGCCTGATAAAGCCCCCAGTACAAACCATTGATATACAAGTGCACAAACTTCGAATCCGGCGACAGATAACCCATATCTCGAATCGATTCCTGCGCAAACATATCGCGTTCTAATTGTGCAGCACTGTCCCCGCGGAACCAACTATCATGATACTGACAGCGCAGCGATATCGTGTTGTGTCTATCGACATCAGTATTATCGAAGAATGGATAATCCAGCCTCGTCGGGCCATATTCGCTTGTAAAAGTCAACCGAAGCGAATGCTTCGGGTTTTTCGGATTCCTGCTGTCGTTGCCAATCAGCCGGATACCGCAGTTAACCTGGAATTCCTCGCCCGTGCACGGGTCGAAGAACTCCATCGACACAGGTCGCTCCCAGTCTTCTCCAATATCCGGATCATGAAACTTCCAGTAATTAACATAGACACCGGTATCCTTATCAAAAAGATCATACATCTTCATTGATAGCGACATCGTTGGTATTGCCTTCATTGCGTTCTCGAACAGCGATTCGTAGGCAGCGTCATAGACCACCGCCGGGTCCATGGCATAGTCACCGTTGTTAACATCCCAGATACTGTCCCACAAAACGGGAAAGCCCCGGTTATAGGCGTCTGCATTACTCTGGTCCTTGACGTCATCGAGGAAGATATAGGTCTGCGCATCCACATTTGTCGGTATCCAGCCGGTCTTTATGGCTGCCGCCCGCAGGCAGGTCGTCGTCATTATCGGTATCGGCCCCGTGTATAGTGTGGCACTCGGCGTGGGCATTTCATTCTCAATAGGGGCGTTGCCGTCCGTGGTGTAGTAAATCATCGCACTGCCCGTCTCACAGGTTATCACCGCATTGAACTGCGCATCGTAGAAGCCGCGATTGTGGCTGAACTCCGTGTCACCGACCAGGCCCAAATAGACATCATTATTTTCTGCCGCCGGTGTCGGTGTTGCCATAAACCGCCAGGCATCGTATGCATCGTTGCCGTCGGGCCAGCGCCCCATTGAAATATTGGTGGCCTGGCCGGCGAATGTAATACTGTCAACTACGCTGTTTCCGTCCGGAGCGACAAGTCCGATTTGCTCTCCGTCGGCACTCAGTTTAAACCCGACGTGCAGCGGCCCGTCCGGTGTGTCGCCGTCCGCCCAGAACAACAGAAACCCGTTGGCATCGACGGTCGTTTCAGCAGGCGAATCGCCGGGAATCCGCCATTTCAGGGGTTCATCCAAATCGTCGGTAATGTACATGCCACCCAGGTCTAAAGTTTCCTGCCCCGAGTTGTAGATCTCGATCCAGTCGTCGTAGTGCCCTTGCGGGTCGTTTATGTCACTGGCGCTGTTGTTGGAGGCCATAAACTCGTTAATTTTCAGCGTAAAGGCCCGCTCATCCTTGAGCCAGTCGGCGGCGAACAGCGCCCAGTCTTTCATATCGACTATTTCGATGTCGTCCAGATTTGCACAGCCAACAATGCCGGAACATTCCGGCCAGGTCATCCACTGCTCGGCGAAGATGGCGAGGTCGTCAGAATTGACCCGGCAGTCACCGGTAATGTCGCCAAGCGGGCACAGTTGAGCGCCGGCGGGAGAAACATACAGTAAAACGAGCATAACAAAAGACAGGAGAACTTTGGCGCTATCAGACATTCCTACACCTTCCTCGAAAGATACCCGGGTGCAGATTAAATTTTCTGGTGGTTACGGCTTAAGCTGCGAAGCAATGCTGCAAATACCCCTAATATCATTTTAACAAAAACAAGCCGTATAAGTCAACGATTTTCGCTTTTGCGTCCGGGATGACATGCTGGTGGCCTGTGAACGTCCGATAGGAGCGGCTGCGGAGACCCTACCGCCGGGCTGGGGATTAAGAACCTGTCCGAATGACCCTTCAGCTTCCGTCATTGCGAGGCCTGCGAAGCAAGCCGTGGCAATCTCAAAGCTCACCATTGAGATTGCTTCGCTTCGCCCCTAAGGGGCAAGCTCGCAATGACAAAGCGCGAGGGATTATTCGGATAGGTTCTTAGTACGAGTCCGGAGTTCTTTGCTTTAAGTGCTGCTGGGCCTGGATGGCGGAGGCGGCGCCGGCGAGCAGAAGGATTCCGAAAAGCCACTGCGGCAAATTGAGCGATTCACCAAAGACAAAGTATGAGATAATAAGGACGGTGAACGGCTGGGAGAGTAACACGAGCGAGGGGATTGTGGCTCCTATTCGGCGGATAGAGGTGTAATAGAGGACGTGGCCAAGGCCGATGGCTAAAACGCCGGAGATTACGACACAGGCCCAGGGCAAGGGGGGCATATTGAGCCCATCCTGCGGTTTGCCGAAGAGCAGTGCGAGCACACCGAGACCGGCGACGGTGTAGATGCTGATGACCGAAAAAGCAATTCGTGAATCGATGTTTTTGAAGGCGGCCTTTACGAAGACGGTATAGACGCCCCACATAGCACCGCACAGCAAGGTGATGACAATACCTATGGCTGTATATCGCTGCGCAAAACCTTCCTTGCTTATAAGTACGCCGGCGAGGCCAATCACAGACAAGGCCAGTCCCAGCCAGAAGCTTTTGCTGGCTAGAAGCGGTCTTTCGTCATTGAAGCAGACGAGAGAGAACACGGCTATCCAGATTATCGAGGTTTTTGACAGAAGGACGATAAAGGCGGGCTCGATGTAGTAAAACGCCGCCGCCCATAAGCTCTGCATGATAACATTTGCGACCGCAGGCAAAACGGCAAACTTCCAGACTCTTTTGTTGTGCAGGTCTTTTTTGAACCTGGTCATCAGAAATGGCAGCCAGAACAGGCAGGCGGCGAGGTAGCGCAGAAAGTTCTGCGTCCACATATCGAGATAGCCG
>Ga0315538_1001539_pt1 | contig 13694 bp, 14 predicted proteins | sample SalMarSW160230MG_2_FD_203834 | JGI IMG/M metagenome (GOLD analysis project Ga0315538, IMG submission 203834) | Salt marsh sediment microbial communities from the Plum Island Ecosystem LTER, Massachusetts, United States - Salt Marsh Sediment SW1601-230 ...
CGGGAATGCTCTTTCGCAAAGATTATCATCTTTGCGGAAAAGGTCAGGAATTCATCCGGCTTTTTGAGGAGTTCCTTGCGGGATATTTTTGCTGGTGCCATACTGAATATTTTCCAATTTGTTATTTATCGTCCAGTTTGTCTAACAAATGCATTATATGGCGTCAAGGAAAAAGAATTCATAAACCTTGACACCTGGTCGGCTCGCTTTTAGTATAGCGCTGAAGCCCTTTGATTATAATGGATTATATAGTATTGCCTTTTAATATTTTATATGGAGAAAAGAAAATGCCTAATGTAGTTGTTGTGGGAACTCAGTGGGGAGACGAAGGCAAAGGAAAGGTCGTTGACCTACTGGCGTCCAGGGCTGATCTCATAGTCAGATTCCAGGGCGGGAATAACGCAGGACACACGCTGGTCGTGAACGGTGAGCAGACCGTCTGTCATCTCATGCCCTCGGGCATACTCCATAAGGGTAAGAAATGTCTTATCGGAAATGGGGTTGTGGTGGATCCGCAGGTATTGCTGGAAGAGATCAGTATGCTTAAAGGGAAGGGTGTCTTAGTCACGTCCGGGAGGCTTTCTTTGAGTGAAAGGGCCCATCTTATCATGCCTTATCACAAGGCTTTGGATCTAGCCAGGGAAGCGGTAAAGGGTGCAGACAAGATCGGCACAACAGGCCGGGGCATAGGCCCATGCTATGAAGACAAGGCCGGAAGGAGAGGGATCAGAGCTGTGGACCTGCTTGATCCCGATGTCCTAGGGGAGAAGATAAGGGCCAATCTTGAAGAGAAAAATTTTCTCCTTTCCAAATTCTTTGGAGCTGGTATCCTGGAATTTCAACCCATCTATGATAATTATCTAAGAATGGCGGAAGAGATAAGGCCCTTTATCTCAAATGTTTCCCTCGAGATCGACGAGGCCGCAAGGAAGGGAAACAAGATACTTTTTGAAGGCGCACAAGGTACACATCTTGATATAGATCAGGGAACCTATCCCTTTGTTACATCCTCAAATCCGGTGTCGGGTTCAGCATGCGCTGGGGCGGGCGTGGGTCCGGATAAGCTTCATCATATTGTCGGTATCGTAAAGGCATACACAACACGGGTAGGTTCAGGGCCTTTTCCCACCGAACTCCAGGATAAAACAGGAGACTATATTCAGGAGAAGGGAGCTGAATTTGGCGCGACTACGGGGCGGCGCCGAAGGTGCGGTTGGCTTGACCTGGTGATGTTGAGGGATTCAATCCGGTATAACGGTCTGACCAGCTTAAGCGTGACCAAGCTGGATGTATTAAGCGGACTTGATAGAATCAGGATATGCGTGGCCTATGACCTTAACGGTGAAAGGATCGACTACATGCCGGCAAGATTGAAAGCTCTGGGCCGGTGTATGCCCGTTTTCGAGGAATTGCCGGGGTGGAAGGAGGAGATTTCCCATGCCGGCAGCATGGACGAGTTGCCCGGAGAGGCAAGGAAGTACCTTAAAAGAATCGAGGAGATAACCGAGGTACCCCTGTCCATAATATCAGTGGGGCCAAGGCGGGAACAGACCATTGAGCTGTCAGACCCATTCTAGGGTCCCCGTAATACTTTCAACATTTACAAATTCCGGTATTTCACCAAGTCTTCTATTTTATCATGCTGACCTGTGACAAAGAATATGATGTAATTGTAGTAGGAGCGGGACATGCAGGATGCGAGGCTGCACTTGCGGCGGCTCGTATGGGACACCCGACCCTCCTCATTACTATCAATCTGGACCATATCGCGGCCATGAGCTGTAACCCGGCCATTGGAGGGCTGGCAAAGGGTCACCTGGTTAAAGAGATTGACGCACTCGGCGGCGAGATGGCCAAGAACGCTGACCGAACAGGCATTCAATTCAGGCGCTTAAACACCCGAAAAGGAGTGGCGGTCCAGGGCTCAAGATCACAGAACGATATGGATCTCTATAGGAAGAGGATGAAATCGGTCCTTGAGTACCAGCCTAATCTGGATATGACACAGGCAATGGTGGAAAGGATCCTGGTGCGGGATGGTAAGGTGGAGGGAGTGGAAACCGATATACATGAAAGGTTTTTGTCCAGGACAGTTATTCTGACGGCAGGTACCTTCCTCAGAGGCCTAATACATATAGGTCTCAATCATTTTCCGGCGGGACGCATGGGTGATCCTCCGTCCAACCGCCTCTCGGAACAGTTGCCGCAACTGGGATTTGAAATAGGGAGGCTGAAGACAGGAACAACGCCGCGCCTTAACGGCAAAACCATAGATTACGAAGGCCTGGAAATCCAGGAAGGTGACAAGAATCCCAAACCGTTTTCGTTTACAACCGATAAACTGGTATTGCCCCAGGTGCCTTGTTATATTACCTTCACTAATGAAAAAAGCCATGACATCATCAGGGAAGGACTGGAGCGTTCTCCTCTTTACAGCGGTATCATAGAGGGAGTAGGGGCCAGATACTGCCCTTCCATCGAGGATAAGGTAGTCCGTTTTGCAGCGAGAGAAAGGCACCAGATATTCCTGGAGCCGGAGGGCCTTGATACCAGCGAGGTGTACCCCAACGGGCTTGCCACAAGTCTGCCTATAGATATTCAGAAAAGGATGGTGAGGTCAATAGCAGGGCTGTCAAATGCCGAGATCCTCAGACCGGGATATGCCATAGAATATGATTTTATCAATCCTTTACAGTTAAAGCTCACCCAGGAGACAAAGCTGGTAAAAGGACTCTTCCATGCGGGGCAGATTAACGGGACATCCGGTTATGAGGAAGCCGCGGCACAAGGGTTGATGGCAGGTATTAATGCGGTATTACAGGTAAGGGGGGATGAACCTTTTATACTTCCGAGATCGCAGGCATATATAGGAGTGTTGATAGATGACCTTGTTACCAAAGGGACCAAGGAACCTTATCGAATGTTTACCTCCAGGGCGGAATACCGGCTTCTCCTGCGGGAAGACAACGCTGATTACAGATTAAGAAAGTCAGGTTATGAACTCGGCCTTGTGTCGGAAGATGTCTACAAGCTATTCTGCCACAAACAGGAGAAGGTGGAAAAGCTTCTTAAACGTCTTAGTGAGATCAGACTTCGGCCGGAACCGGGAGTACTGGCAAGATTAAAGGATTTGGGGATAGGGCCGATTAAAAATGTTACCACTCTGGCAAAATTGTTGAAAAGACCGGATGTTTACCTGGCACAACTGCGAGCCTTCGATCCGGAGCTTGGACTTATCGAGGCAGGTATAGCGGAAGAGGCGGAGACCCGGACAAAGTACGAGGGATATATCTTGCGGCAGGAACAGCAGGTGGAAAGATCCAAGAGGATGGAAAACACCAGGATTCCCGAAGGACTCGATTATAAAGAGATCTATGGTCTTACCAGGGAGGTTACGGAAAAGCTGGACAAGGTGAGGCCCTTATCCCTGGGCCAGGCATCCAGGATCTCCGGTATAACACCCGCCGCGATAATGGCCCTACAGATCCATTTTAAGAGACTTGGCCGTGAGCTGTGAAACCGGGCGGCACAGGCCAATTCAAGCCTGGAATGGCCGGCCGCATAAGACTTGTGTGGGCATATATAATATAGCGATTGTGTTTATTATACTTGCCGTTATTTGTTCATGTGCCCATGCACCCCCTACGGAATCATGGAAAAAACAATACAGTTATCTCCAGCAAACGCGTCCCCAAAATAGGACTATCACTGAGACGGATTATTATATCGTTTTTCTGGTGGCCGCTTATCACTTGGATTATTTGGATAACAGGGCCTTGATCGATTCTCTCATAGACTATGGCAGAAGGAAAGGAGATATCGGACATGCTTGGGTGTATTTGAAAGGGATAAAAGACGGTGAACCAAATATCCTTGAAGGGGGACAGTCTGGGCAATTAGGTAAAACTGAACCACGGTTCTATGAAGGTGTTAAGAACTACATCAAATTCGGTTATGCTGATCCGAGCAATTCCCAAAAAGCTAATCCGCGATATGAGCCTAATCCTATTAAATATCTCTGGGAGGATTTAGAAGACGGCTTTTTTCAGAAGGGTGGCGGGGGGCACAGGCCGACTTATGCAGCAAAAGTCGACCTGACAGAGAGGCAATTCAACCGGATCCTGGATTTTATGGACCCCGAACAATATAACTATGAAACCTTTTCCCTTGTGGGCAATCAATGCTCTTCCTTTGTCGCGGAAGTGGCGTCTATGGCAGGCCTTCCCATTGAAGACATGGTAACGGTCAAGGTTGCTCCTTCTATGGTGATCGGGAAAAAGGAGTATAGGTTATGGACCGACCCGAAGTATTCGGAGATCAACTTTTCCTCACCGGATGTGATTGAACGAAGTCTTATGGAATCGGTCTCGGAGGGACGGGCGGAATATGCCTTGGGCTGGTATCTTGACAGATAATTCCTAACAAAGACCATAAGCCATGAAATACTCATATTTTGTTATAACTGCCTTTATCCTGTTTGCCTGTGTCCCGCACACCCCCTTTGAACTGGATTCCATGACCCCTGTTCCGGTGCGGGAAAGCTATATCAGCTTACAGGATAACAGTGGAGTTCTTTCAAGGATCGGATCGGCAGTAATAATAAAAGACGGCTATGCCATAACAACCCGGCACGTGCTCGAGGGAGACGACGGGATGAAGGGCTATATGGCGGGGGGAATAGAATTTCCTGTTACAAAGGTTATCTTGAGCGAAAGACTTGATCTGGCGTTATTTGAAATTCCACGCGGGATCGGAAAGCCTATCAAGATTGGAGAGAGGGTGAAGAAGGGGGATCGGATATTCGGCGCAGGGACCTCTAATGGGTTGACCCTGTATGAAGGTATAGTCAGAAAAACAGATTTGATTATCCACCATGTGGATCTCGAACTTCTCAATCCTCCAGGCCGGGATAATAAAGGAAGACCCATAACTTACGGGTTTATCTGTGAAGGGGATTTTAAGAAAGGCTTTTCCGGAGGCCCTGTGGTTAATTCACATGGCGAAGTTGTGGGGATCATTCAAGGATACGCTACCGAATTATTTTCGGACGGTATAGATAACGACTTGAATACTATGGGCAACTACGGTACTGCATATCATATCACGGACATACTGGATGAGATAAAGAGATTACATTAAGAATACCTTTCCTGTATTCCGCAGCGTATGATCATCTCTCATATAATTGGCCCGGCTTCCATTTCTCATGATGGCTTCAAAGCCCGCGGGATCATATGCGTCCACCTCAAACTCCGGGGCTTTGTCCGGACCTGTTTCTTGACAGAGCGCTATGTGCCTATCAAGCTTGCCTATGGAGAAGGAGATGAGTTCCCGCAAAAACCCGAAGGAATGCCGCATTTGATGAAAACCATATTTTTTCATTAGTGCGTAACCTTTGATTGCATCATCTTCGGACTTTTTATTAGGCCGGTCTTGGCTCGTGGTGCAGGCGGTCTGAACTGAAGGGATCCCCAGGAGCTTATTTACCTTCTCCGTGAGCAGATTGGCGATATTGTGTGATACGAGCCCCAGATCCACGGCATAATTCTTCTGAATATTGGCTATAGAGGGAAGCCCTGCATGGACCACCATAAGGCCCGGGTTTACGAGTTGGGCCAGGGTGATGCCAAAAAGCGCCTCTGCATGGGTCAGGGTAAGCAACCCTGACATGCTGTATGGGGCAGAGAGACCCGCCATAGGCATGGTTGAGACATAGATGGGAAGACCATTCCTGACGCAAGCGAGAAACGGATCGATCATGCTCTCGATGATATTCAAAGGGCTGTTGATGATGGAGAACTGTATGGTGATAAGCCCCCTGGTTTGATGGATCTCCTTTGCCCTGGCAATACCCCCCTCGGTCACAGCGGCCACGTAAATCGGTTTGTGGCAGTTTTCGATGATCGTGTCCATGACCTTGACTTCCTGATTTTTTATTAGGACGCCCCGTGCCATGAATTGCACAACGTCCGCGTCGTTCACCGTTCTAGCTATCCTGGCAAGGTGTTCAAAGGTGGGTTCAACCAGTTCCCCGGTCTGATCGTCATACATGAAGGGGGCCGTTCCGCCCACCCCGAAGGCGTTGTCGGGTATCCAGTACTGATCCCTTTTAGGTGCCGTGTTCAGCGCCTGCTCCACCAGTGGAGAAAGTACATGTATATGTCCCGTGATCTCATCATAGGCGGCCAGGCCGGTATCCTCAAATATTCGCCGCACCTCTAAAGATTCACATTTCACTCCCAACTCCTCCAGGACCCGGAGGGCGTCTCGGTGTATGCTTTGCAAATATGCGTCATCTACCACGTTCATTTTTCACTTTTCATTTCTCCCCACGCCTCTGTGACCAGCTCAAAGGCGAAATGATTCGGGGCAATATGTCTTATTTCAGGTTCATCCGGTTAATGAGTACACTAGTTAATGATATCTAAAATATTTTGCGCTATATGGGCCATGGGGTTCTCTTTTAAGCGGCGAACTCGTTTATGTGCAGTGACCCTGCACAAAAGGTATAACTTTTTGCTTTTTTATGTATTCATTAATAGGCTGAGAGCTGTTAGGTTTTAGCTGTTAGCTATTAGGTATAAGAAGACAGGATACAGGAGCCAGTAGCCAGAATAATATCGAATTGTGATACTAGCAGTTCTTCCTTCTTATCCTCTTATCCTCTTATCCTCTTATCTTCTTATCTTCTGATCTTCTGATCTTCTTATCCTCTTTTCTCTTTACTGTTTTGCGCTATGCTCTTTGCGCAATGAACTTGACCCCTTGAACCCTAGAACCCGTTCGACACGCTGTTCGACAAGCTCACAGTCCTGAGTAATATCGAAGGACTCACGGCCCTGAGCACCGTCGAAGGGCCTTGGACCCTCATTTACTACTTTACGTGCTCATTAGCCGGATGAAACTTATTTCAGCTCCAGGGAAAAGGACTTGCCGACTCAGGAAGTAATTCACCTTTTTTAAAGCGATCGTATCGAAAAGGCTCCAAGAGGGACTGTTTTTCACCCATTATTTCCTTGGCTACCAGCTTGCCCAGGCCGATCATCTTGTAACCGTGACTGGAGTCCGCGATCATATAACAATTTTGCATCATTACATCGAAAACAGGGAAGTTATCAGGACTGAAGGCGCCCAGCCCGCCGGAGGGCTCATCCCTGTAGAGAAGGTACTGGTCTTCATATCTCTTCTGGCAGTGGGCCAGAGCGGATGTCCATATATGGGCAAACTCCGGACCCACCACAAAGTCAGGGGAATCAACCCCATAGGGATCCACATTGACTTCTTCCTTATCCACCAGATAGGGCGTGCTGCCTCCCTGGATTCCCTTGAAGTTAAAATCCGGCTTGTAGTAGATACCCCACATCTCGTCAGTAATTAGGGAACCGTCTTCGCTGGAATAAAGAGGCGCATCGGTGTCCACATGGATGACGGGCGGCATCTGACGCCTGTTGTCCATGCCGAAGGAGGGCTTGACGCCTAGGGTCCCCTCCTGGAGACACCAGTATGTCCACATCTTTACATCCTTATGGATATTCCGCTCCAGATCTTTTACGTCGATCCTATGGGGTAACCCCAGCATCTTCCAGAAATTGTTGGCCCAAGGTCCCGGGCAGATTACCATATACTCACATGCGATTCGGCCCCTTGGGGTTTCCGCCGCCGTGACACAGCCGTCGATTTCCAGGCCTGTCACCTCGGCTCCCGACAGAATGCGTACCCCCTCAGCCTCGGCCTTGTCGGCTAACCTGTAGAGGGCCTTGGCATTATGGGCATAGCCTCCTCTTTTTTCATGCAATACCGAGGTGATGTTCCTGGCCTGCCAGTCCTCGAATATGTTGTTCTTCATATAGTTGAGGCAGTCCTTTTCTCCCTCGATGAATTCTGATCGGTAGCCGATCTTTTTCTGTCGCTCAAAGATTTCGGCAACGCCCGCGTGCATGGGCTCTGGAGAGATTTGCATATAGCCTACGGGAAGATAACCGTAACCTTCGGCATCTTCCTCCCACAGGTCCACGCTGTGGGCGATCAATTCCTGCATGGCTGACTGGTAGTAGTTGTTGCGAATAACACCGCAGGCAATCCCGGATGCACCGGCGCCGATAGCGGATTTATCGATAACCAGGATATCTTTTCCGGAACCCTTCCGCCTGGCCTTTAATTCTTTTGCCAGATGATAGGCGGTGCTCAGGCCGTGAATACCGGCCCCGATAATGATGTATTTACACTTTTTGGGAAAAGCCATGAATGTTCTTCCTATTTTAAATTATCTTTTATGCCTCGTTTAGGGGCGCGTATTTTCAGGGAATATGTCTGAACAGCTTCACTTAAACGGATCCCACCGGACGGTCTGCTGCTCGTAAGAAGGCGGGAAAAGCTGCAAAAACTCGTCATAATAGTAAAGTTCTTTAAAAGACGCGAAGGGAAGACCGTAGGCCGCCTTCGGTCTGTGTTTTAACTCTTCAGGATCAATGATATTGGACACGACATCATCCATCACATCGTCCATACCGGTGCCCATGGCAAAGCGAAGCTTCTCGCGATTGGCTATCTTTTCGGGAAGAATGTCTCGAAATGCCTCTCTCAGGATATATTTCTCTGTCTGTTTTTCTCCGTGTATCTTCCATGCCATTGGGATATTCCTGCTGAAGGCCACCACCCTGGTATCAAGGAAGGGCGTTTTGTAAACCACGGCATTAGCCATCCAGGAACGATCCAGGCGCCTCAAAGCCGTGTTATAGGCGATATCCAGGAGCTTTTTAGCAAGGCGTTCTCTTTGCTCGTCGCTTTTGACCTTGGGGTTTTTCAGGACCAGGCGGTATCCGCCGAACAGTTCGTCCGCGCCTTCGCCGACCAGTGCCGCGTTGGAGGATTCCTTAACCATTTTGGACACGAAATAGTTGGCGATAGTCCCGGATATACAATCTTCATCAAAGCTTTCCAGATACCAAACCGCTTGGGGCAAGAAGTTGATTATATCCTCGTCCGTGATTTCATATATGTGATGCTCCAGGCCCAGAAAGTCGGCCATGAACTTTGCGTTCTCCAGGTCCGGCCCGTGTGCCTTCTGGACCGTTCCGGTGAAGAGGTGGATGTTTGGATTGAACTCCTTTGCAATGGTGGCAACGATGGAGCTGTCCAGCCCTCCGCTCAGGGACACGGCATCGGCATCATCCATTCTTCTCCGGACCGCTTCGATGACCAGTTCTCTAAGTGTTTTGACGGCCTCTTTGAAATCTGTGGGTTCGGGCAGATCCGGGGAAAAGGCCTCAAAGGGTGTCAATCCCTTTTTGGAGCTGTAGATATGACCCGGCGGCAATTCCTCGATATTGAACTGCACGTGCTCCTTGAGGGCCTTCATCTCGGTGCCGAAATAAAGGGTGCTGTCGTTTCTACCAAAGAAGAGGGGCCTGGCCCCCACATGGTCCCGGGCAAGGATGACCTCTTCATCCTTCTCCACCACCGCGCAGGAGAAACTGCCGTCCAGGTACTTGAAACAATCCCACTCATGTTTTTCATACAACTCCCTGAACAGTTCTATATCCCTTTGGCCGTTCTCTCTTTTATTAAAGAGGCGGCCGTCGAAAAGGATATAGGGCTGATCTTCAAGTGATGTGCAGAAGGTTCGCTCGGGTGAAAGGTTGATCTCGTTGGCTCCCAGGGCGCCCCTTTCATCGGTGAGGGTCCTTATGATGGTGTTGTCAGGTCCCCGGTGCCTCATATCATTCAACATCCTTCCCATCTGTTTGGCGCCGTTAAAATCGATTTTTCCATGTTGTGATATGATGCCTGCTAGGCTTGCCATTTTTTCTCCTTTTTTCTTACATATATTTTTTGATCTAAACCCGGGACAGTTCAAAATACCTTGATTATTCCTCAGATCCTAAGTCTGAGGCACGAGTTTCCAAACGTGATGATAAGGCCTGGAAGATTTGCCAAATCTCTAGGTATATCCCCGAAGGTGATCCACAGTATTTTCGGCCTGCTGGATAGCCGGTGTCAGCCTATGGTCCCTCTCCTCCTCACCATGTTCTATGAGGCGGGACAGGGTATCAAGGGCCTTAAAGATTTCTTCACGTTCGTTTTCAGAAAGTCTTTTTACCGCATCAACGATCCTGTGATGCACGAGAGGGGGACTGTTTTCAGCCAGGGTTCGGCCTTTCTCGGTCAAGGCAATGGTAATGACCCGACGGTCTCCGGATTCCCTGCATCTTTCCAAAAAGCCCTTTTTTTCCAGGCGATCCACAATCCCGGTTACCGTGCTCACGTTGACCATGATATTTTCCGCAATATCGGACATAGAAAGTTTGTCGTTCTCATACAGGCACTCCAGGCACAGCAGTTGCATTACGCTTAAATCGTAATTCTTGGCCAATTCCTTGGTGTAAAGCGCCCTCAATCGAATATATTTATGAATCAGATTAGCTATCTGTCTGCTAATATCTTCATTTATTGTGGGTTTCACAATCTTGCTTTATTTGTCATTGTTTGCGCAAATATAACTGTAACCGTATGATTATACTGTGAATTGCAAATCTTTCAATTCAAATTATCATAGCTAGGATATTCTGTCAAGAAATGTTTTTATTGTTTTAGGTTTTTACAATATGGAGGGCAAAATGGTTTAACTAATTGGGAGACAATTCCGTGGCCCCGAGTTGCCTGAGCACTCGGTTATTTAAAAAAACCCTTGAATATTACTTTATAAGGTTATATTATAACTATGACATATGAGGTAAGGATTAAAAGGAAGGTGGCCCGAGGGCTGAAAAAATTGCCCTTAGATGTTCAGAAGCTACTTTTCCTGCTTATTGAGGATCTGAAATCAGATGGGCCTGTTCAAAAAAGCTGGCAGAACTTTTCTCCATTGAGCAATAATCAATATCATTGCCACCTTACCTATCGATATGTGGCATGTTGGACTCATAATAAGGGAGAAATAGAAATCGAGGTGTATTATGTTGGCAGTCGTGAAAAAGCCCCGTATTGAATTATCAATCCAGGGAGAGAATACAGACGAGCTTATAGATTGGATCAGTAAGAAATTCGAGGTCAGCATTTTGTCTACTGATAAATCTGATAGCATTCCTATTGAGGATACTGATTTCTGGAAAGAAATGGAGTCAAACAGGGTCGGTAATCTTCTCGCTGGAGCTCGGCTGAAAGCCGGTATGACACAGGCGGAGCTTGCAAAGAAGCTTTGCATACGTCAGAACATGATAAGTGATTATGAAAGGGGAAAGAGAAGGATTACGAGGTCAATGGCCAGGAGACTGGCCAAAATTCTTAACATTGAAACCGATAGGCTCACCTAAAAGTCTGACATAAAAATGATTCGAACACCTACTTATAGAACCCCGACACGCCCAGGAGAGATGCTCTTAGAGGAATTCCTCAAACCAATGGGAATAACCCAGAGGGAATTATCTGAAGCAATTAATGTCCCTTATCAAAGAGTGAACGAAATAATTAACGGCAGAAGAGGAATAACACCAAGTACGGCATTGCGGCTTGCAAAAGTATTTGGAGTATCGGCTGACTTCTGGATGAATATCCAGCTTAGATGGGATCTCTATTTTGCAAAGGAATCTGAGTCAGATGCATTGAAGAATATTAAACCGCTATCCGTGAATCAAATTCGGTCAATAGGATCGGACGCCCGGCAATCAGCTTAGACAAGACAGATCCTCATTGTTGGGCCACAGAGCAGTCAACATATTTTTTCTGGTCTTTCCTTTAACCGGCCATTTAAGAGCTTTTATGTCCCAAAAGTAGGGCTCTATTCCTGGTCGGGCATCTGAGATATCCACTATATCGAAACTCCAGCAAAGGCGATTAAGTGCCAGGGATCAGACTATTGGCTCAGGCCAACCGTGCTTTTTAGCTACCTGGGGGACAGAAAAACCTTTTTGTAAACCAGCATTTGGGGATTTTGGCAATTCTGCCATTTTCCCCAAATGGCATTTAATATCTTATGGCCATCCCCCTTTGTATTTAAAAGGGATTTGGAAAGTGCAGGACTTGAACCCGTCTTGGGCATAGTAAGTTCAATAAGTTACAAACGGGTGATAAAGTAGAGGGTATTAAACATTGACATTATAATAATATCAATATGATATTTATTTAAAAAAATGGAGGACATAATGACAATCTTTAAGTCTCAATGGAGTTATGATTCTTTTGCTATTTCTGTGAAGAAAAAGAACAGATATATCTATAATAAATCTGTCAATGATTTCATCCAGGCTGTTATCGACACATGCAAATCAAGAGAAGGAAAAATCCCCGAGGGAAGCAGATTATACCGCGCTCAGCTTGGATGCATTGACAGACCAGTAATTCAAGATGGAGAGCATATTGATGATGAGGACTGGCCTTATCCTCCAAAAAGAATGATACCTATCAAAGGGAAATCATCTGAGGGAAGAGCTAATCCTAGAGGCATTACCTACCTTTACTTGTCGAACGATAAGGATGTTGCATGTGCTGAAGTTCGACCCTGGAAAGGTGCAACTGTATCTCTCGCTTTTTTAAAGGTAAAAAAAGACCTGAAGGTTGTTGACTGTACTAAGGATATAAATAAATCAAAGCGAATGAGAATATATATAAAAGAGCCAGAGCCAGAGATAAGAGAAAAAATCATTTGGAGAGACATAAACAACTCTTTTTCAATGCCTGTAAACCCAAACGACCCGGAAACTGAATATGTCCCCACCCAGATAATCGCAGAGATATTTAAGAAACAAGGCTTTGATGGAATTGCATACACCAGTTCCCTTATTGAAACCGGATTAAATTTTGTTCTTTTTGATATTAATGACGTTGAGATGACTTCATGCTGGCTCACAAAAACTAAAGAAATAAGATTTGATTTAGTCCATACTACAATAGGTTATAGAAATAAAGACATCAGGAAATAAATTAAGGATTAGATATGAAAACATGCGTCTTCGCTCTTGACAGATTTCGGATTAATTATCTATCTACAAGCAGTACTAAATAAAGATGCGTGAAGAATGAAGACCTGACCCTCCTGTTCTCCTTGGAAAGGATATGTTATATACTTATTGGAGAAAGGCATGTAAGAATTTGGGTATCGAAAACGTTGATCTTTACGGTAGAACAAAGCATTCAACAGTAAGGGCAATGAGAGAAGATTTTAGACCGGATGAAATAAGAACGAGTACAGGAATAGCATCTAATAAAGCTTTTGAAAGGTACTTTCAGCATGAATTTGAGGATGAATTGAAGGTCTATAAGAAAAGGCATGCAATAAGAAGAGCCAGAGGATGGGATATAAAGAGGTTGAAAAATATTTAATTAAGAAATGGTGTACATTAAAGATTAGATTTTGTAATCTTAATATTAGAAAAAGTTAAAGATGTGGTAAGAAATGTAACCCATATAGCATGCCGAGGATTTTAATGAAGTTAATAGAAGAGATAAAGAATCGCGGTATTCTAATTGTTGACGATGAGAAAGGTATTGTTGAGATCATTAAAAAAGTACTTAACGAAGAAGGTTTTAATAATATTTATACGGCATTCAATGGCGTAGATGCCTTAAGTCAACTATCATCTTGTGGCGAGAATATTTATCTTGTTTTGCTTGATCTTATGATGCCCAAATTAAGTGGAATGGATGTAGTCAAACATCTGTCTAATGTCCATCAATTTCCAATCGGAATTATTATAATT
>Ga0315538_1001544_pt1 | contig 13676 bp, 8 predicted proteins | sample SalMarSW160230MG_2_FD_203834 | JGI IMG/M metagenome (GOLD analysis project Ga0315538, IMG submission 203834) | Salt marsh sediment microbial communities from the Plum Island Ecosystem LTER, Massachusetts, United States - Salt Marsh Sediment SW1601-230 ...
CTGACCGGATTTACCTGCGGCCTTGCCTCCGCGCTCGCCGGGATTATGCCTTTCGGGTTCTTCAACGCCATCGCGCCCAACAGCCGATTGCTTTATAAACTCTACAAATTGCAGCTTACATTCCTCAGAAACGTTATCGTTATTGGACAGAAGGGCGGTTAGCACAATGCCGATACGGTTAATGGAGCAAAAGTGGGACTACCTGATAATTCTCGACGCCTGCCGATACGATTACTTCGAACGGCTCTGGCAGCAGTACCTCTCCGGCACACTCCGGAAGAAAACCTCTCCCGCAACCTCAACTCCCGAATGGCTCAGCAAGTCTTTCCCCGGTTATTACGACGACATAATCTATATCTCCGCAAATCCTTACATAAACTCACTGGCCCCCGTCAGAGACTTTTCTGCAAAAGCCCATTTCCACAAAATCTACGACCTCTGGCGCGACAACTGGGACAGCGAAAAAGACACCGTACTGCCCGGAACGGTAACCGCACGAGCCAGGGAAATCATAAACGCCAACAGCGGCAAAAGGGCAATTATTCACTACCTCCAGCCGCACGAGCCGTACCTCAGCGATGATTTTGCCGACCTGACCTGGCACAGGCCCGAACCAATCGGCCAGAGGGTCCTCAAAAAAGCCGAGCAGGGCAAACAAAAAACAAAACTCGCCGACAAAGCCCAGAGAATCATCGCGCAGATACTCTACCGCATCGGCCTTAGAGGCAAGCTGTCCCTGTGGAGGTTAAGGAAGCTGTTAAAGATGCCGCCTATGAGCCACATGGATGCCGTCAGAAGAGCTTACGGCACGCAGGGCCTGAGAAAAGCATACGGACAGAATCTGCAAATCGTTCTAAGACACGTCGCCGAGCTAATCGAGAGCTTGTCGGGCACGGTTGTCGTAACCGCCGACCACGGCGAAATGTTAGGCGAAGGCGGCGCCTACTCCCACTGGGACGGCTCCGACAATAAACCGCTCAGAGAAGTGCCCTGGCTCGTGATTGACAAAGGACCAAAATCGGTCGAACATCCTGAACACGCAGAGAAACCTGAGAAACAGCCGGCGAAATCCGTCGATGAGAAAACCGACAAAGAGGCACAGGAAGAAATAAAGGAAAAATTAAGGGCACTCGGATACTTCGGTTGAAACCGTGATGCCGTATCAAAAACCCGTCCCTCGGCTTATCACGCAGGCATCAAGAGTTCGGAGAGCAATTTTTCGTGCCGGAAGATAAAACAAAACGCGTCCTTAAACTGCTGCTGCGGTTCTTTGTAACCACAGCCCTGTTGTACCTGGTCTTCAGCAGAATCGACCTGGCCCAACTCTCCCGGAGCATAGGAAATGCAAACTACTCGCTCCTAATAATCGTCTGGGCACTTGCAGTGCTGGCCTGCTGGGTTCGCTCGGTCAAGATGCGTCTTATTCTGAAGAAGCAACGCTGCGACTTGGCGACCGGCAAAATATTCGCCGCAAGCTCGGTTATGACGCTCTACGGACTTGTCCTGCCGGGCCTGCTCAGCACAGGCGTCAAATGGTACATCCTCAAACAGCATACGCACAAAGGAAGCAGTGTCCTCAGCTCGATGTTTTACAATCAGGCAACGGACGTAACCGTAAAATTGCTGACGGGTCTTGCAGCAATCATCATCGCAAGCCCCCCCTCGTACCCGATGCTGCCCGCAGTCGCCGCCGTCCTGCTCGCACTGATAGTATTGGCCTGGATACTTATGCTGAACACCTGGACAAACAAAAAAATCAGACCGGCTGTCGAATACCTGCTCAGACCATTCCCTCAAAAAATTCAGGACATCGCCGAGACAATGTTCGGACAGCTCAAAACATTCCAGAAGACCGGCTTCAAATTCCATTTGAAAATCCTGGCCGTCAACCTGCTCGACACCATCCTCGGCTTTACGAGCTTCGTCTTCGCGGCAAGGGCGGCGGCAATTTACGTCCCCGCAATGGCGCTCGTCTGGCAGGGGTCCGTGGTCTATGTCCTCGGCCGAGTGCCCATCTCCATCGCCAACCTCGGCGTCAGGGAGTTCACACTCGTCCAATTCCTGGCTCTTTACAGCATCGAAGCCCCCACAGCAATACTGCTGTCGATGATAGTCTTCTCGAGAACAATACTTCTCGCCGCTATCGGCGCCGCCTTTCAAATCACCTGGGCTATCCGAAGCAAAAGACCTGCATCATAGAAGACCCGAAAAACTGGATATCGCCTGCCGCGCAAACCTATAATTACAAATTAGTTAGGAAAAACCGGGAAATTAAAATAATTTGGTTGACAAGTACCTGTTTCATATGATATTCTTCAGTTGGAGAAGTTGGCCGTATGCCGCAAAGTGAGGTGATTATGTTGTATATTCAAACAAACGTGGCCGTTTTCTTACAAAGGAATATCATAATACAAGGAGAAAAAAATGAGAAAGCTAACAATAGTTCTGACGGTAGCGGTGGCACTTATCCTGCAAAACGCCGCCTGCGGGCTTGAAGTCCTCGAACCGGGCTTTGTCGTCGAGACCTACGTCAGCTTCCCGTATCCGGCCGAAGTCGAAGGGCGCGGTATGCCGCGAGGGATGACATTCGACCCCTACGGCAACCTTTACCTTACCCTCTGGCAGGATTATCCAAACGAAGGCTCCATCTATCGCGTCGCGCCCGACGGGACCGTAACCGAGTGGCTCGATGGCTTCGGTACACCCAGGAGAATAGTCTGGGCCGGAGGCAGCCAATTCGGAGATTATCTGTACCTCACCGACGGAACGCCGAGTGTCATATATCAAATCGCCCTGGATGGAACCACCACTGTCTTCTCACGCATCGGCGGGGGGGTCCATTCCCTGGCCCTCGACAGGTCAGGTAGTTACGGCGGAAATCTTTACACAGCGACACGAGCAACTGATGTCGTTTATGCGGTATCGCCGACCGGCAGCTCAACCCTGTTCAGCCACTTCCCCGGTTCGGTTCCCGGCGGCCACCTTGACTTGGCGTTCGACCCGGGGACAGATTTCGGCGGACTTATGTACGTCGCACTCGAACGCCCCTCTGGCGGGAGCGGAGTCGGCGGAATATTTAGCATCGACCAATCCGGAAATCCCGAAAGATTCGCTCCGGATATCGTTAGTGCCTGCAATGTTGCGTTTGACTCGGTCGGACTGTTCGACTCAGATCTGTTCATAGGCGGTAAGCTCGACCGCTCTGACCCTTATTACAGTATCTGGCGGGCGGACCCGCAGGGCAACATAAGCGCTTTTGCTGCCGTCACAATCGGTACACAACTGACTCTGGCTACACTCACCTTTGGCCCCGACGGTGCTATGTACGTCCCTGAGTACTCATTCGACGAACAATCGTTAACTATCAGCCGAGTAATACCCGTAAGCCCGCTCGAACTCGCCGTTGACATCAGGCCTGACAGTTGTCCCAATCCGCTGAATCTATCCAGTAGAGGCGTGCTGCCGGTTGCCATACTCGGTTCGGAAGAGCTTGACGTCAACAGCATCGACGTAACTTCTATTCGGCTGGAAGGTATAGCACCGATACGCAGCGGCTACGAAGACGTGGCTGCACCGGTCGCCGGCGGCGAAGAATGTGACTGTACGGTCGAAGGGCCCGACGGCTACACCGACCTGATGCTCAAATTCCAGACCCGGGCCGTCGTCGCCGGGCTGCTCGATGAATATACCGACCTTGCCAAAAACGATGTAGTTGTGCTCACTTTGACCGGTGTGCTGACCGACCAGACACCCATCGAAGGCGAGGATTGCATCGTCATCAAGGGTAAGTACCGCAGCAGATAGCGCGCCGACAAATAAGACATAAACGACTGTGCTGCAAACGTCCTCGACTTTGCTGCCGTCGCTGGAAAATCGGTCCCGGCTTTCAAATCGCCTGGGCCGTAAGGCAAAGAAAACCTGCATCATAGAAAACCGAATCGCACCGGGTCTGCGATTTCGTTGCCGTAAAAAAGCAGATTATCGCCGCAAAAACACTGAGACACAAATTCACTTAACTACCTCAAACTGACCGATTTGTACTGTCATTCCCGCGAAAGCGGGAATCCAGGAAAGTATCGGCACAATAGATTCCCGCTTTCGCGGGAATGACAAATTTTGTTATGTTCTTGCTAAATCGAAAGTTGCAGCAGTATTTAGTTCAAAATCGGTCAGTTTGAGTAACTACAGTATTTCCATTCTGCCATTCTGGGCCATTCTGTCTGATTCTGGACAGCGGGGCTGTTGAAAAAGTGGCGTAACGAGAGTTTTAGCCCTGATTCCGGCCTGAAATCGCAGGTTGTTTTTTTGTTTACAGGGTTTTTCAACAGCCCCACAGCCACTTATTATTTATAATTAGCTTCGAGTTGTGCGTTTGATGCGAAAATGCCCCCTTTTCGGCGCAGCCGATTTGCGTAAGTGCTTATGCAGACGGGAGTAAAAAAAATTTCGGAATTGGGATTTTAAGGCGCAGACCCTTGCGCGTTTGCGCCAAACGGTTGTTTGAATTATGAGATTTTCACCGCCGAGAACGCAGAGATTTCTTTAATTTAATACGAAGACGCCAAGACTAACCACGGATACCCCTTCGGTAGGCACAAGTTTACGCGGATTATTCGCCACCAAGACGCCAAGACACTGAGATAAGACGCGTATTCAGTTGGTCCGGGGCTTTTGCCGCCGTAATAGATTTTTGTCCTTGAAAGTAGATGCGGTATTCGTAAAATTGGGGTCAGAGCGACTGAAGGTAAGTTCGGTGTATTAAAATATTCGGCTGTCCCCATTGTGCCGTTTTCGTTTTCAACTTTCATATCATGTCACAGCTATTAAGCATTATTCTTTCCATAACTCCAATTGGCGCAGTGCAAGCGTTTTTATCAAAGCATCTTCTGTCCCAAATAGTGAAGCATAAGAAATATTCATTTTATCTAACTGGCGTAACACGTTTCTTCTTTCCGTTGTTGGAATTGTATATTTTATGAGCAAATCTTGGGAAAATGGCTGGTCCTCTGTTCCAAAATCTTCATACTTACTGCTTGCAGCAAGAGCATCTTCGTACTTGCCGAAGCCCTGAGTTTCCCCGAACTGCTGGAGACAAATAGTATATTGTACTTGCTGCAAATAGTGCCTTCGGTGGGTCTTGAATGGATAATCTATAACCTTTATATTTGCACCACCTTCGAGGTCTATGTGCTTAATTCCTATTGGCATTTCCCGAAAGCCGTAAATAGCGACTTTCTGCGAATTGTTCGGAATCTCGCAGAATGCGAAGAAAGCCGCCACATAAGGTGATTCTGTCCAATCTAATAAAGGAGATGGAAAACCGCAATGCCTCAGATAAATCAGGTATTCATGAATTCTTTTGCCTATGTCGGGACATTCAAACAGGTCTTCGTAATTCTTAATATCAACTGTCATGGGCCACAAGTCCCAATCCGAGCCGGTAAGCGAATTTATTGAATCTGCCAAGGCGATAGACAACTTCACGTATGAGACAAAAGTGAAATTGTCGTACTGCATTCTATTCTGGAGTCTCTCTAAGGTTGTTTCAAGCGACCATTTATCAGCATCGCTCTGACCTCGATAGATTATCTTCGATGGCGGAAGTTGAAATTCGTTCACCGCTTTTCTGTAGCTTTCAGCAGGACTTGAAAAATCTAATGTCTTCTGAAACCCTTCCCAATTCTGTAACTCGATCGTTTTCATGTCATATGCTGACCTAACGAGAAACCATAAGTTGATTTTGCTGCCAAGAAGATTATCAATAATAATATCATGCTCTGATTGAAGGTTGTAATTATCTTGCAAGACTCATCGTCTCATTCTCCTCCAACCGCTCCTAACTGTCAAGATTCTCGTCGGACCACTATGGGATGGCTAAGTGATAATTGGCCTAATCCCTGCTTAATCGGTCCCCCCGCCCGTGGGGGGGCCGTGATTAAAGAATGTTTCGAGTCTTGGTGCCTTGGTGGTAAGAATCTCCGCGTGACGGGCTACATTCTCTTGTATCTTGGGCCGCCGCCGCCCTCGGGGCAGGTCCAGCGGATATTGTCAAACGGGCATTTCCTCTGGCAGGTCTTGCAGTGCAGGCAGTTCGACGGATTGGCCGGCCTGACCTCGTCGCCAATCGTCTCATAGACGCCGGCAGGGCAAAACGTAATGCAGGGGCTGGAAAATTTCGGCGTGCACTTACTTTTACAAATTTCGCTGTCTAAAATTGTAAGGTGTGACGGCTGCTCCTCCCTGTGCTCGGTGGCCGCCACCGCGGTGAACGTATCCTTGTCGAAATTCTGCCTCGGCTTCAACCGGTACTTGGCCACCGTCATCGCCCTGTAGTCCGGCTCAATATTGAACTTCGGCAGCAAATCTCCCAGCACCGACAGCGGCATACCCTGCAGCGGGCCGAACTTCGCAACCGTCTGGCGGAACTTAGCCGCACTTTTCATTTCCTTGGCGACGTTCGATTTCAATATCAACTCGGTATATCGCCCGGCGGCCCGCTGCGGCGCTTCAATGCTGTCGGCTATCGCACGTGCCGCCTGCATACCCGAGTCGATGGCGTTGTGCAGCCCCTTGATTTTCAGCATATTTACGAAGCCGGCGCTGTCGCCCAAAATCATCACGTTGCCCCTGCCGATTGCCCCGGTTTGCGGCTCTCGCGGCACGGCGTACCAGCCGCCTTCCGGTATCAGCTTTGCTCCCGCCTCGACGACCGTCCCGGCCTCGATAAACCGTTTGACGAACCTGTGTCCCTTGAACAGTGTCAGCGCATCCTGCGGATTGAAATCGCAGTATTTCCAGTCCGCCCCCACAATCATACCGACGCTCAAATGCTCTTTGACACCTGCATAGACGATGCCGCCGCCGAACATACCCGGCCCAATCACCGGCGTCCATATCGGATAGCCCATCGCATGAACAACTCTGCCGGCTGTGAATTTCTCGTACTGCTCACTGCTTACCTTTATAAGCTCCTTTACGCCTAACGAATAAAGCTGGTTCGCCTGCCTGGTCAGGCCCGCTTTTGTTACAAACTTCTCCGTCACAAGTCCGTCGCATCCTTCGGCCAAAACGACAAAATCGGCCTTTATTATCTCGCCTTCGACATAGTTCGGCTGTTTATTGCCCTGCTTGTCCAGGCCCTGGTCAACGAGCTTGACGCCCTGCGCCGTACGCGCCGCCTCGTCATAAATAATATCCTGCGCCGCGAAACCATAGAGTATCTCCACGCCGAGGTCTTTGGCGATTTGGCCTAACCACTTCGTCAGCCGGCTTATCGAGACCGAGTAGTCGCCGGTGTGTATCATCTGGCCAAAGCCAAGGCCAAGCAGCTTCGCAAGCTTCAGCGCGGCGAAAATATTGAAAGACAAATGTTTGCCGAGCAGAAACATTACGTTGTCTTTGTCGATTTTAGCATGCAGAACCTCTTTGGCTTCGTCGCTGTCACGCCAGTTCGGCGCAGCGGCATCGAGCAGTGTATGCAGCGGCCGGGGTTCCAGCACGGCACCGGAGAGGTTGTGATTGCCCAACTGCGGCGCCTTTTCAATCACGACAACTTCGCTGGCGGGCCGCAGCAGCTTGAGCTGTATCGCACACGCAAGAGCCGCCGGCCCGCCGCCGACAATAAGAACCTCGACTTTGTTCAATCCGGTATTGTTCGCCATTTCTAAGTTTGTCCCAATGCCCTGACCAACTGCGGTATGGTTTCTTCAACCGTTCCTACGATATAGTAATCGCACTGCTTGAATATCGGAGCGTTCGGGTCGCTGTTGACGGCAACTATTGTCTCGGTGTTTGCGACGCCAATCATGTGCTGAATGGCGCCGCTGATACCGAGAGCGAAATACAGCTTTGGCCCGACCGCGGTGCCTGTCTGGCCGACCTGGTGGACGCGCTCGATAAAACCCTGCTCGACCGCGGCACGTGAAGCCCCTCGCTCGACGGACGTATCCAGCCGTTTTGCCAGGGCATCGCACAGCTCGCCCACGAGCCGCTCGTAATTGTCCCTGTTCTGCATACCCTTGCCCCCGCTGACTATCACGTCGGCCTCGAAGTTGACCTGCCCGGCACCAAGCTCGGTTTCTATAATATCCAGACCGACGTCGTCTTTTGTAATGCGCACCTTGTGTTTGATAACCCTGCCCGTCTTCGAATAGTCGGGCTCCAGGCGTTTCATCACACCCGGTCTGGCGGTGGCCATCTGGCTTCGGGAGTTTTTCGTGCAGATTGTCGCCATTACATTCCCACCGAGCGCCGGTCGGGTCTGAAGAAGTATCGCTATCTGTCCCTTGCGCGAGCTGTCCCTTATATCCAGGCCGGTGCAGTCAGCCGTCAGCCCGCACTGAAGCCGGTACGAAACCAAAGGCGCCAGAATCCTGCCCTGCGGAGTGGCCGCGAACAATACTATCTGGGGTCGGTAGGTCTGTATCGCGTCCGCCACGGCCTTGCGGTGCGCAGTCGGGTCGAACTCGGCGAGCAGCTCGTCTTCAACTATGTAAATATCGTCGGCGGCGGCGGCGGCCAGCTCTCTGCTCGTCCGCTCGATACCGGCTCCCGCCACGACAACGCCGGTGCGGGTCTCAAGTGAGTCCGCCAACTGCCGTGCCTTGCCTATAAGCTCGAATGTCGCCGGGTGGACGACGCCGTTGCGGTGCTCAGCCACGACCCATACCTGTCCGGCATAGCTCGGCTCTGTGAGCTTAAGGCCCTCAACCATATCTTCGAGGGCCTTTTCGTGGAATCGAATCTTCGCAGAAGCAAGAATTTTTTCCATAACCGAATCGTCAATCCCGCCGGCATCGGTTATGCCAAGCTCGTCGAGCGTCTCTCTCAGGACGGCAAAGTCCTTGATTTCCTTTGCCGTTGCCTCGAAGGGCCTGTCAAGCATATCCCGCCGGGCCGCCGGGAGAATATATTTTCCGTTCCCTGCGGCGCCGTCTTGCTGCTGTGCCTGGTGTGCCGACGAAATGCTCTGCGCCAGTATCTTTGCCAGAGCCGGCGCATCTTTTACCTGGCGGCAGTTTCGGGACGTTTTGCCGGGCGGAAAAACTCGAATTACGGTGGTTTTAGAGCCCTTTGCACCGATTAACGTCGCATTTATGTCCTTGCTGGACCAGGTAATAATTTCGGACCGGCCGGCCCGGCGAGCCAGGGCAAAGGTTGCGAACAGCGGAAACTCGTAATTCGCGACGGTCAGGACGACAGGCCGATTTTTTGCAGCCACCACCTGGCTGCCGCCGCTGATGATGCGGGTGAACTCAAATCGCCCGCTCCTGAAGTGTGCATCCGTCACGTAGGCAATGCAGGGCAGGTTAAGCTGCTCGGCTATCTGAGCAGGCACCTGGGCGGTGTCGCCGTCCACCGACTGCATACCCGTTACAATGTAGTAGTCTGTTCCGCCGCCGAGTATCTCTTTTACGATTTTACGAATTGCGAATGCGAGGGGATTGGCCGTCGCAACCGTGTCGGCGCCGCCGAGCGCGCGGTCGGTCAGCAGAACAACCTTGTCGGCACACCGGCTCAAACCGTAACGCAGAACCTCTTCCGCCATCGGCGGGCCCATAGTAAGCGCCACTATCTTTGAGCCGGCGTCGGCGCCGAGCTTACGCATCTGATTTGCAAAGGCCAGCGCCTGTGAGTCAAGGTCGTTGATGACGCTGGCAAGACGCGTTCGAATCAGTGTCCCTGTGTCGGGGTCAAAGGCGTTGTCGGTAATCTGTGAAACGTCCGGAACCTGTTTCACTAAGACTATGTAGTTGCTCATTTGCCTTATCCTGCTTATTTACTGCACGTATTTGTCATTATGTCCCAAGCCCCCCGAAGGCCTCGAGCAGCGCCGAAGCGATGCGTCCGAATCGGCCTGCCGGGCTTCGGAACCGCTACCCTGACGGGGCATAAATCGGCCTGTAATACAGCAAAAAACCGTCGAACAGGCCGAAACCAATACTATAGCCGACAAGGCCGCCAAAGTCAAAAAAAATGACCGTGCCGACAGGCCGGGGGGTACGTGCCAAAACTCAAATCCGGAAAGTCCGATTTTTTAGCTTGCCTTGTCTTGCCCGATGCTGTTTAATTACGGTTTCAATTGTGGTGCAAATTCGAGCGTCTTTGATAAGTTGTTTTTTGTGGAGTAAAGTAAAATGGCAGACTTGAAAGCATTGGCTGACGCAGTGATTAAAGGCGACCAGAACTCGGCCGTCGAGATTACCAAAACGGCACTGGCGGAGAGTATGCCGGCCGAAAGTGTGCTCAATCAGGGGCTGATTGCCGGTATGGATGTCGTCGGGGTCAGATTCAAAAACAACGAAGTCTATATCCCCGAGGTTCTTATCTCGGCCCGGGCGATGAAGATGGCTATGGAAATACTCGAGCCCGAACTCGTCAAGGCGGGTGTCGAGCCGGCAGGCACATTAGTGGTCGGTACCGTCCAGGGCGATTTGCACGACATCGGAAAAAACCTTGTCGCTATGATGCTCAAGGGCGCCGGCTTCGAGGTCATCGACCTCGGCGTGGACGTCTCCTCCGAAAAGTTTGTCGAGCAGGCAAAAGCCAATGGCGCTCAGTTGATTGGCATTAGCGCTCTTCTTACGACCACTATGCCCGGTATGGAAACTACATTAAAGGCAGTCAGGGAATCAGACCTGGCTGTGAAAGTAATGATTGGAGGCGCTCCGGTAACTTCGGGCTATGCCGAGAAAATCGGCGCCGACGGTTACGCTCCCGATGCCGCCTCGGCGGTTGACCTCGCCAAAAAGCTTATTGCCTGAGCCGGTTATGCGCCGGCATCTCTCAATTGCCCTCTAAAACAGCGCCGTCCGGCGCTGTTTTTTTTGCGCAGAAACCGGTACAATACCTGTGCAGCCGGCGCTAAAAGCCGCTGCCGGGACGAAATACGTCGGGACAACGTGGTTTGTGTTGAAGGTATGAGGCCGATACGCGACCAAAATCTGGCACAGTTGCTGATGCAGATGCGGTTCACACCGCCTGCGAAGCGCCACGGGCAGCTCGAGGCCGCCGAGCAGCTTTTAACCATCATCGATGACAAAAAAAAATATCCGTTCGAGTTTGTCTGTTACAAAATCACGGGTTACCGCCCCAAAGGCGAAAGCGCCCGGCGTCTTATCAGGGGAAGCCAGCTTGCTGACGACCTGAGGGTTCTGATATGGAAGCTCTCGGGCCGGCTTGCAGCACCCGTTTCGCTTCAGCCGGAAAAGGTATATACAACGGCGGAGCTTGCCGAAGAGCTTGGTGTTTCCACAAAAACCATCGGTCGCTGGCGCAAGAGGGGACTGTTGTCAAGAAAATATCTGTTTGACGACGGAGTCAAACGAATCGGTTTTCTGCGGTCGGCCGTCGAGAAATTTCTCGAGTCGAATTCATCACTGGCCAAAAACGCGGCGAGGTTCAGGCGTCTCGGCAAAAAGGAGAAGGCGGTTATCGTAAGCCGTGCCGCCGTCCTCAGTAGGAACACCAAAATGAGCAGGCGTCAAGTCATCGAGCAGATATCGCGTGAAATCGGCAGGGGGCACGAAACCATAAGGAATTTGCTCCTCAATTACCAGAGGGAAAATCCCCGAAAGGCGTCGGTGCTTAAGCAGTCGCCGGGAGTAATCGAGCCCGCCGACGCTGCCGAACTCTATCGGCTCTACAACCAGGGCGTCGGGGCCGGCGAGCTGGCCAAACGCTTTCGACGAAGCAGAAGCTCGGTTTACCGAATCATCAATCGAAAAAGAGCAAGGGCGCTTCTCGCAACGAAAATCGAATTCATTATGAGCGACGAATTCCCTGAGCCGGACGCATCGGAAAAAATTCTTGCTGGTCGCAGACAAAACGCAATTATTCCGACCGGCAACGCCGGCCGGCCCTCAAACCTCACCGGAAACTCGCTCAGCAGGCATTTAGAGGCGATAGAGAGCATTGCGCCTTTGAACAGGGAACAGGAAATGGAGCTGTTCCGTAGGTATAATTATCTCAAGTACGTCGCGCATCTGGGCAGAAGCGCTGTAAGGCCTGAGCTCGCCTGCGGCAGGGCGCTCAGGAAGATTGAAGGGTATCTCGACCGGGCCGAAGCAATCAAAAAGGTGATAATCGAGTCAAATCTCCGGCTGGTCGTCTCAATCGCAAACAGGCACACGCGTACCGGAGCTAACCTTCCTGAGCTGGTGAGCGAGGGCAATGTTTCTCTTATGCGCGCGGTCGAAAAGTTTGACTACCGCAAGGGCTTCAGGTTCGCCACCTACGCAACCTGGGCAATCTCGAAGGATTTTGCCCGGAAAATACCCGCCGAGGCGTCAAGACGACGCAGAACAAGCGACACAGGCCTCGATGAGCTGCATAAAAACCTTCGAACCGGAACCGCCGCCGGTGTCGTTGCAGTCGAACGCGCAAGGCACAATCTCATCCGGGTCATTGAAAACAATCTCGACCGAAGGGAACAATATATAATAATAAACCATTTCGGCCTGCTCGGGACGGTAATCAGGAAGAAAAAGAAGACCCTCAAACATATCGGCGACGAGTTGGGACTCAGTAAGGAAAGGGTCAGGCAAATCGAGCTTGTCGCCCTTCAGAAGCTGAGAAAGTCGCTGAGTACCGAGGAATTCGAACTCCTGACCGGCTGAGAAGCTCTTGCGTTGTATGTCGCTCTCCTCGAACTTCGGGGTTTTTGAGGTTTTTGGGGTGAGCTGTCCAGATACGGCTTTGCGGTAACCGAAGAAGACTACTGGTGCGGCGAAGCGCATTTCTGACGCTCCCGCCGGTGCGATTACACCTTAGAAGGGTATCGGCAAAATCGGCACGGCAATCATCTGCAGCGGATGAGCTGATTGCTGTCGAAGCCGGCGTGCGGGATGGCTGTTTTAATGTCGTCGATAAAACGCAGGCCGTCCTTCCAGTAGCCGGCGGTCGGCTTCAAGCCGGGGCTTAAGGCGAGAAAGTATCGATTTATGTTATCAACGAGCAGCTCGCGAATATACTTGCTCACCATTGATGCCAGCGAAACGGGCAGAAACCGCTGGTCGGCGGCGACCACAAAATGCAGGCGCATCTGCTTTTGGCCGGCGCCCAGTTGGTAGCTGCTGATTTTGCCGTTTTCGGTGATAACTTTCAGCTCGGCTTCGGGAAACATCATCTGCAGGTACCTGCGATAGTGCGAGCGGCCGCCCTGCCGGTCGATTATGATGTGAAGGTCGTCGCCGCCGAACTTGTCGAAGGCCGACTTTACGAGTTGCGAGGCGGCGGTGAAAAGGACACGGGCCTTGTTTTTTGCGGTCGAGACCATCTTGTTGTAATACGCAACGTCAAGGCACCGGCTGCGCAGCTCCAGCAGGCGGATTTGATGGGCACGCATATCGTTTGCGAGCAGTGACGAAGCGATTTTCAAGTCGGCACTATCGGCGCCGAGCCGGTATTCGCCGGTATGCAGGTACCAGGGATAACGGCTGAGCCGTTCGAGACAGTCGGGGCACAGTTCGGCGACAAGCCCGCCGAGCGTATCCGGCTCGGCGCCGAGGCACCTCAGACAGGCCAGGACCGTGCGCCGAAGATGTTTTATGCCGATGGCCCGCGAATAGGCCTTTTTGCTGTCGGTGATGAGCAGCCGGCCTGAAATGCCTTTTTTCGTCTGGCTGACGCTTTTGCTCAGTACAGACCAGAGGTCCGCCTCGAGCAGTTCGTGAGGA
>Ga0315538_1001545_pt1 | contig 13666 bp, 11 predicted proteins | sample SalMarSW160230MG_2_FD_203834 | JGI IMG/M metagenome (GOLD analysis project Ga0315538, IMG submission 203834) | Salt marsh sediment microbial communities from the Plum Island Ecosystem LTER, Massachusetts, United States - Salt Marsh Sediment SW1601-230 ...
GATTTGGCTTAGCCTGCCTGATTTGTTCATGAAACGTCCCGTATGTCCCCCGCAACCCCAGTATTTCCTCCCAGTATGCCCTGGGGTTGTTCAGGAAAAGCTCGTATCTTTGATAAGCCTTAGCCTCTGCTTCTTTATTCGTGGTCCAGATGCCCTTTGGTCCCCTGAAATCAGGTATTTCTGATTCGGTTGACATGCCCGCTCCGGTTAATGCAATAGCATATTTGCTTTCCGCCAAGTCCTTTGCTGCCCGCTTAATTAGACTCTCCATATTCACCCCCAAAACACTACTATTGCGGCAAAATCCAGCTTGTCTGCCAAACTCATCCTAAACATCCTTCAGGCGAAGCCAATCCCCGCTATCTCCAGGAGATTGCCATTAATTTTTGTTCTGGCGCCAAGAAATTCCTCGACCAACCACAGGTTTGTCTCCACATGTTCAGTAATGCGGGGGACTGAATACCTGGTGACCCCCTCGGCTAAGCCAGCATAGATTATGAGTTGGTCTGCGATATATCTATCAACTGCGGCGCCAGTTTTAACATCTTCTACAAACCGCTCAGCCACATATCTTCCTATGGATTCCGAGCTTCTGCCTGGCCTCCCTGCCCTGTCGGAACCCATCCGGTTACCCAAGCTCGTTTCGGCGTATATCGCCAGGGCTGCTCCTTCTTGAAGGGAGCTTTCGTCCTCGATTTTCTCAATTTCTGCTTTATACCCATAAGAGCTTAATACACTCTGGCATTCCGCTGCCATCCTCTGGCTTACCCTCTTTTCTTTCAAATGCGAGGAAAACGCTATGCCTTTGATGCTGAAAATCTCCCCCTGCTCGGTAAGATTTAACGGCTTCAATTTCCCCGCTGGCTCAACTCTAACTTCTATAATCCCACCGCCTCTTGGCACATAGCCAGGACGGATTATGTCAAGTTCAGCCCTGACACCCATTCGCTTTAGAAACGGAAGCAAAACAAACTTCATATGATAAGCCGAAGGGGCAAAATCCTGAAACAGCCCGCCTTCCAGCCTGAATTTGGAGGGCTTTCGGGCAAAGCAAGCCAAAGGCAAAAGCGTCTGGGCCATCATGATGGTTGAGCCCGCCGTCCCTATATCCCAGCTATACTCCCCTCCATTGAACCTTCCTCTGGGTGTGTAGGTAATCTCCTTAGAGCCCACCGCAGCATTGTCCACCACCCCATGGCACATCTCCTGGCAAGCCTGCACCACTTTAAGATGCTGCGCCCTCAGCCCTGGCTTATCCCTGCCGGCCCTGATATTTTCTATCCTTATTTCTTTACCCAGCAGGCTAGCCAGCGCCACAGAATAGCGAACTATGGTTCCACTTCCCGACCTGGCTGCACCGTCTATAGTTATCATGTGGACCCACTTTTATCTCATTATCAGGAATTTACCCAAACACCTCCAGGCTTCACCGCAACTTAGTGCACAGGAAGGTTGTTTTTGTGCCGGCCAATTTATTACCGCCGGAATCCCCACACCAGTTTTCCCCGAGCTGCCCTTCTTTGAACGCTTCCGGTCAGCAGTCTGTCCGAATTGAAAATGCGAACCGCTACCGCTATCATTATTACCGTGAAAATTGCTGCATAAGCAATACCACCGATTACAAGCGAATAATTATCCAGCATAAGAGCCCGCACAGCCATCATAGGGTGGGAAAAGGGTATGGCAAACACAAAAATTCTTAAGATGGCGGGAATTGTATCGAAATCTTTAAACATGACTATAAACGAGGAGATCATAGCAAGGGCGGTTATCGGGAAGACTAGTGTCTGGGCACTTCTGTAATTCTTAGCAAATGTTCCCAGAACTATACATAGTGCAAGCCCGGCTAAAAGAGCTACGAATAACGAAATTCCTACCAGTAAATAATCTTGCATGCCCAGGGCCAACCCAAAATCTGCCAGATTTATATCTGAAATCTGGAACGAACTCATGTAGAATGAAAATCCAATCATGTAGATGGCTGCCATTATCATCCCTACCAGAGCACTGCCAACCATTTTGCCAATTACTATATAACTTCTTCTTACAGGCAGGGTTAACAATGTCTCCAGGGTTTTGTTTTCCTTTTCCAATCCCATCGAAGATATTACGGAAACCCCGGCCATAATTATGAGCATCATTACTACAACTGGCATAACTACCGATTGTGAAATTAGCATACTACTCAGTTGACTTGGCGATAGTCCCTCGACCTCCTTTCCCTTGAAAAATGTGGTTTCAATTCTTGTCGTCGGGGCCAAGACGAGGGCTGGATCTAATGAGTTCTCTTGTTGCATCAGTTCCTTCGATATCTCCTGGTTCATTGATTGGATAAGTCCTTCAAGCGCGCCTGAGGATATGGAATCCAGCATCCCCGCCCCTTTCATTATCCAGTAAATTTCTATTTCCCCGGGATGATTGGCATAAATGTTTTGGCTGAAGTTTTCAGGTATTACCAGAAGCGCAACTCCATTTTCTTCCCTCACTTCTTTCAAGCCTTCTTCAGCATAATTGCCATTATAGATAACCTCCGCCTTCTCGGTAAGAACGGCCATGGCTGTATCAGAAAAATCACCATCATCCATATCCACGATTCCTATGACTGGCTTTTCCTCTATTCTTTCCCCGACGTTGCCAACCATTTGCCCCACAAATCCAAACACCAGGGCAACAGCCACTATTGGGAGCAGGGTTGAGATGGTAAACAATTCCTTGAATTCTTTCTTTATTAGGTTGCCAATCATTTAATCGCCTTAACAAAAGCCTCTTCTATATTTCTAGCGTCATATTCCTTTTTGAGTTCCTCGACAGTCCCGCTGGCAACGATTATCCCATCGTTTATCAAAGCGATGCGGTGACATAAGAGCTCTACCTCAAGCATATTATGTGAAGACAATAAAACCGCCGTTCCTGCCTCGACCGAGCTATTTATTATCTTCCTCACCTCTTGAGCATTTACCACATCCAGGCCAGAGGTAGGCTCATCTAATATTGCCAATCTCGGGTTTACCATTAAAGCTCTGCCCACGAGCAAACGCCGTGTCATTCCCTTGCTGTACGTATCGACTTTATCATTTATTCTCTCTCCTAAATTGGCTATTTCCAGTCCTCTCTGGACTATATCCTGGAATTTCTCTCCCTCGCCAAAGAATTTGGCGATAAAATTCAGGTATTCTTTGCCCGTGAGATTTTTATAGGCACCAGCCTCCTCAGGCAAATAGCTTATTATCTTTCTCACCTCTCCTGCCTCTTTAGGAAGTTCATAGCCAAAGACTGTTATCGAGCCAGAAGTTATTTGAAGCAGCGTAGCAACAACTCTCAGTGCGGTTGTCTTCCCCGCACCATTAGGACCTATCAGACCAAATATCTCCCCTTCGTTTACTTCAAAAGAGATCCCGTTTATTGCCCTGAAGTTCCCGTAGTCCTTGACCAGTTCTCTAACTTCTACTGCTTTCATTTATCTCACGTATCGCAACAGCTAAAGGAAGTTCTTGCGAAGCAAAAATTCTGGTGGGTACCATCCGAACCTTTTATGCCATGTTATGCGCTGTGCCGTATCTTCGAAGCCTTCCATGATTCTTTATTCTTTTTTTTATCAAAAGATGGAATTGCATCAAAAGTAACTTCATTTCCATCTGTTATATCAGGTGGCAAATCTGACTTATGACAGAAAAAGGATTGCTCGTCTTTTGCAATAATAAAACAGAATGGATGGTCGCTCCGACCTAAACTTACTTTACCAACAAGCCCTTTTTTAACTTTGCGGTTCTCGTATGACAAGTTCTTTAAGTTGTTCTCTTTACCCAATAGTTTGCTCCACTCACTTCGGCAAATACTCAATGCTTCTTTTAGAGAGGATGGTTCCTTGTTATTACCAATGATTTTATTCAAATCATTAACAGTATTTATTATAGACTCAGGTACAGTCCATCCTTTTTCATTTCTAACGTATTTGCACAGGACAAGATGGGCTCTTGCTTCTTCGTATTTCCCCAGCTCCTTGCAGAGCATTCCAATATCTACAAATAGTGATACCATAGATTCAAGTTTCGAATGACCACTAGCAGCTTGGTACATTAGTTTTAAAGCATCTTCTTTGCGGCCTATATCCCTAACTACCTTTGCATACTCATGAAGCATCCACCAGTCAGGCTTATAACCAATACATAGATTTTGATAAATCTTTTCTGATTCAGGAAGGTTGCCAAGGAGATGGTTTGCTAAAGCCTTAAGTCGCAGGAAAAATTTTCGTTGTTTTGGGAATCGTTCTAAAATTTCATCGACTACATTTATTGCTTCTCTTATTGCTTCTTTTTTATCCCCCTTTTCAACAAGTCCATTTATGCGGTAATTATACCAGAGGGCTTGGTCACTCCATCCCTCCCTACCTGAATCATCCATCATGGGTTTCGCACTAAGAGAATCCGGATCAATTTTAACTACCCACTCATTAACAGTCTCCCAATGATTAGAAGACTTGGCTGATTTCAACACTTTAAAAACTATTATCTTTGCAGCTAAACCGTCAGGATTCAAGCTCATTATTCTTTTGGCCAGCTCTACTACCTTTTCAAGAGACTCTTCTTCATCGAATTTATCAAGCATCCCCTGGATGTAAGTCCATATAACTTCATTTCGACACCAATCGAAATCAGGATATTTGCCAATCAATTCGTTAGCAAATATAAGAGCTTCATCAAATAACTCTAGTTTCCTAAGACAGTGAAGAAGTCCAGCACCATCAAACTTGTCCCCTGTTTCTTTCCATAAATCTCTGTAGAGTGGAAGAGCTTCTCCGAAATTCTTTGCTTTCCTAAGTTGATTAGCTTTCTGTTTTTGTTCTGCTATGTCAGTCATATTCCATATCTCAGCTATTTATTAACAACCGCAGTGGTTGTCTTAAAATGCAATTTTGCAACTTTTCGAAGCGTCTCTTTCCCATACATATCGACAGCTTTTTTTGCATTTTTCACAACTATCTGCGATGCACCTTTAGGCAAGTCAATTTTATATTCATTCGATAGTTTAGATAGTTTTTCCAAAAACCTTGCTCGAGCTAATATTGATGCCGCTGCAACAGCTATATGCTGTTCTGCTTTATGCATTTGTACTAGTTCAATCCTTTTGCCTTTTTCCTGAAGTTTACCAAGGATAAAGCTTTCATCCCCAAATTGGTCAGCAATAGCAACTTTACAATCTACTTTATGAAGAATTTCTTCTATCGCTTTTGCATGTCCCCAGGCAAGTAATGTGTTTAATTTTTTCTTTTCCTTTCTAAATTGTTCGTATAAGTCATTATATTTTTCTGGAGATATTTCAATAATCGCAAAACGCCCCTTACATATTCTAGCTATTTCCCGAGCAAGTTCTAAGTTCTTACTATCGCTAAGTTTCTTGCTATCCTTGACGCCACATTTAATCAAATCTCTTGCAGATTGCTCATCTACATAGACACCAGCGCTAACTAAGGGCCCAAAATAATCACCTTTACCAGATTCATCTGTACCAATTATGGGAAAACCTAATGCAACACCTTTGTTATCTGATTTTGCTGAATCAGATGATATTATTTTATTTTCTATCAAAGATTGGATTTTTACAGCATTTTCTCCTCTTCTAAGTTGCGAATAATCAATTTTTAAAACGCCTTTTTTATTTTGATAGATTCTAATTATTCCTGACCAGTCAAGCACGGAAATCGTAAACTGCAAGCCATAGTCAATCAATTTATAATCGGAGACCTCAACGTCACCAGTTTTCAGGATTAATTTTATGCTTTCATAGGTCTTAAGAAGTTCATTTCCCGGCTCCATATACGTCGCACTCCTTATTTTGGAAGTAAAGTATAAAGGTCATTGAAATAGTCAAATATTATCTTTGTATCCTCAAATATATCGTTAACCTTTTTCTCTGCCTCTCCTTGCGAATCAACCTTGGTAATTTTACTCTCGTCACTATGCATCCAAAAGTGCCTGTTCATCTTTAGGCATACATCAATTTTCTTAAGCATTGTGTCTGCCTGCTTTTCTTTACCACAAATAGACTTTCTTTTCGCATCGTTCACATTATTTAGGGGGGAGAAATTTGCATCTCTTGTTTTAAAATGATCAGCTTCGACAAGTCCTATTCCAACAAGAAGTTTTTTTACAAATCCCTCAAAAGCTTTAGAAGCGGGCATCACTAGGGGAGAAAACTCTGGAAGTGGTATTTTTGTTAAGCAAAGACATTCTGATGCTACAAACCATTTTTTATCGTAGGGTTCAAGATATTCATAGGCATTCGCTATTTTATTCTTTACGTTGTTCTCAGCCAATTCTATGAGTTGAGGAGTGTATTTTGCTGCAAAAAGCTCCAAATTCTTCTCATCGCTTGAAAAGAATCTAGCTATTACTTCTCTATCTGATGGGTTGGCAACTCTTTCGACCATATCACAGCTATCCTCAAAAAGCTTGTCTTTTTTGCCTTGAAGCAATAAAGTGCCATTATTAAACTGTGTCAAAGTTAAAGAAAAACCATTTCTGGTGATTTTAGCTCTATATTCGATAGCAGTGCTTGGGCTTCTGGTAATTTCCACTACTGCTTCAAGCGTATTTAAAGATTCCTTTATTTTCGTTCTGAGTTCACCTAGCATAATGTCATACCTCGTTGCACATGCTTCTATTTCCGATATCTTATGTCCGAGAAAAGACTGCGGGTTAGTCTCAATTTCTCGTTTCAGATTTTTAAACTCTTCTTGCAAGCTGTTATGTGGGCCTCCCATTACAATGCTGCCGGTATGATATATAGTTACTATAGTCCTTTGCCGAATATTAGATATTTCTAAACGTAAATCATTGTTAGCATCTTCTGAAGAGTTGACTTGGTAGTTTTTACTATTAGAATAATCTGTAAACACTTTTGCTATCTTTTCAGCATTTGAAATAGATTTAGACATCTCTTAAACCCCCTAAAGTATTTCTATGATATAACCTCTTTCATTACTTACTTCCAAACGCATTGCACCTAACTTAAGTATACCCGAAATTCGTTTTATGTTCAGTAGTCTATGCAATGCGTAACGGGCACAGCCTTCTATGCCAAAACTGCAATGCTATTAGGGCAAACGCTGTTGTATAATATCCTGCAGGAGATGTCTAGCTCGGGACAGAGGACGGGGATTGCTAATTTGCCTTTGCATTATGGCAAGGTGCCGCCGTGGCTTTTCGGGCGGATGTGCCAGCTTGCACGGGAGATTACCATTGTTACGGTAACGGAGTTTGGCACCGGGGAGATGCTGCGCCGTCTTTCCGACCCCTTCTGGTTCCAGGCTTTCGGCTGCATCCTGGGCTATGACTGGCACTCCAGCGGCGTTACCACCACCGTCTGCGGCGCCATAAAAGAAGGAATGCGAGGGCTGGAAAGAGAGCTTGGCTTATTTGTGGCCGGGGGCAAAGGCAGGACTTCACGAAAGACCCCTCTGGAGATAGAAAACGCCGGGCATCTGCTGAAGGTAAATCCGTCGTCCCTGGTTTACGCCAGCCGGATGTCGGCCAAGGTTGATAATTCCGCCCTCCAGGACGGCTATCAGCTCTATCACCACAGCTTCTTTTTTACCGAAGACGGCTCCTGGGCAGTCATTCAGCAAGGTATGAATGAGGTCAATCGCTATGCACGCCGCTATCACTGGCTGGGGGAGAAAGTCAACGATTTTGTCTGCGAGCCCGAGGCGGCTATTTGTTCCCAGGCCAGAGGCGAGGCATTGAATCTGGTGGCTCTGGAGAGCGCAAAGGTGAGGGAGGTCATTGCCCATGTCGCTGCCGAAGAGAAGCCAGATAAAATTGTAAGCCAGCTGAACAGGCTAAAGACTTTAAACTTGCCCCGGCGAGCTTATATCAGCCTGGAAGATATTCACCCCGACAGGCTGGGCAAGATTTTCCTCACAGCTTATGAGCATAAGCCCAAAAACTTTGAATCACTGCTAGCCCTGGAGGGCGTAGGAGCTAAAACGCTCCGCGCCCTGAGTCTTATCTCAGAGCTGGTCTATGAGACACCAGTCAGCCTGCGCGACCCGGCGAGCTACAGTTTTGCCCACGGCGGCAAAGATGGCTATCCTTATCCTGTGGACAGGAAGACCTACGATAGCAGCATCCAATTTCTGGCTCAAGCGCTAGGAAAAGCCAAAATTGGAGATAAGGACAAGCTCGAAGCCTTCAGGCGACTGAGGGCCTGGAGGTGAAGTGAGATTGCTTCGGGACCTCACCCCTCGCAATGACAGGGGGGGGTCGAGGGAGAGGAAATCTGGCTCCCAATGACACAATGAAGTTATTCTTAGCGATACTATAATATACGCCTCACAGCTTCAATCTGTCGAAAACCTTCCGTGCTATAATATTAGCTTAGAGGGAATTATGCATGACTCATTTGATAATCTTTAGCAGAGATTTAAGGATAATAATCTCCATTACCGGGTTTCGAAACTAAAGCAAGGGAGGTTTATGTGACTAAAGAATATAGCTATACGGTGATATTAGAGGAAGAGGCTGATTCTGAATTCATGGGTTATTTCAATGCTTCAGTGCCAGCACTTCCCGGCTGCTTTAGCTATGGGGCAACGAAAGAAGAGGCGTTAAGCAATATTCGGGAGGCCATCCTTTGCTACTTGGAAGACTTAAGGATCCATGGGGAGCTTTTACCTGACGACGTCATCCCTGAGCTCAAGAAGATTAATATAGCTATATGAAAAGGGCACCCCGAGTTACTGCTACGGAAGTAGAGAAAGCACTGTTTAGAACAGGTTTCCAGTTATCCCACACCAAAGGTAGTCACCGTTCCTATATCAAAGAGGGTAAACGAGTTATTGTTGCCTTTCACGGTCATAGAATAATACCGCCCGGTACCCTCAAAAATATTCTGAAGCAAGCAGGGTTATCTCCAGAGGAATTTGAACAACTGTTATAAAATGACAGAAGGAACAATAAATGGCTGACTTCGACATCGCATCTTACGTTTCCCACATCGAGGCGAACCGTTCGGTCAAGGATGCTTTAATGCAAAGCTTAAAGACACGCCGCCCTCCATATCGCATCTCCGTAACCGACTTACTCAACCTCAAACAGGCTTACTTCAGGAGAAAGTATCCCGAAATCGTTCCGCCTCTGGAGAAGCAGCAGCTTATGTGGGCCGGCACCGGCTTTCACAAGACATTCGGCTCAGCCGTATCCAGCGAAGAATACCTGGAGCAATTTGTAGAAGCCGAGGGCATTGTCGGCAAGATTGATATTTACGAAAAGATTCCCGTAGAGGTTAAGACCACCTCCACGCCTATAGACACGAAGGATTTATTGAAATACAGGCCAAATTATATCGAGCAATTGGGCATGTACTGTGCTATGGTCAATGCCCACGAGGGAGAAATTATCATTTATCAGCGCCAGGGAGAGGAATCGCCCTCAACTTCCCCTCTGCTTGTCTATCACGTTACTTTCCCAGACCTGGAAGCAATTCGAGAGGAAATGCGGCGGAGACGAGACCTCCTGGTGCAAGCACTCATTTCCAACGACCCCAGTAATCTCCCCGTTTGCCCCTGGCTCAAAAGGCAGTGCGATTATTCCCAGGTATGCGACTGCGCAACCACATCGGTGCCAGCATCACACGAGATAGCTGAGTTAGCCGGGGAAACCTATGTCGATAGCATGACCTGTGAGCAACTCCTCAGTAAAATGGCTGGGTCTCAACCATCCCAACTGTTTGGCATCAACGATATTGTCTTCCCCCGCAAAGCATATTTTGAGCGCCTTAAGTCGAGTGAAGAAGTTCGGGAGGAGAAGGAAGAGTATCTTCGTTCCATGGATGAGCGCGGCTTTCTCGATGCACTCCGCGATTCATTACGCTACGGTGCCCCAGGCGAAGCGCAGAGGATTCCCGTGAAGCATGCACCACTAGCCGACCTGGTCCAAATCTGGCAAAACTTGCCCACCATTTTGCGCGACCCAAAATTTTCTTCACTGGTGGAAAGAGAACGCTTGCCCAGAGCATTCCCTCATTACTTCCTCCGCCTGGGATTTGACTGTGCCTTAACAGAGAACACAAAAGGCAGGCTGCTGCTCTACTATGTTAAGGTTCCCAAAGAGGATGCCAAGCTGATGGTATATGATGTAAACTTCAGGAATTTGAATGCTGTGAAAGCTGAAGCATTACGCCGGCTTGAGCTTTTGGAAAAGGCGACATCACCACTGCAGCTTCCCAAATGCCCTTCATGGATGTGCTCTTACTGCGACTACAGGCTCGAATGTGGCGAAGCGTAACTGGTATAACAAGAGCATGCGAGAATAGTTTACATATTCGAAGTTATACAAAGCGCTGTACAAAATCATACTTGAGAGACAAATATGAAAGAACGGAAGGCAAGGCCTCACAAAGAAATGTTGTGCTTCAATGGAAGTCGGACAGCTAGCTTCAGGGGAAAATGCGACAACTCCTCTCAGGGGAAGATATAATAAAACCAAACCAGGTGGGGTAATGACATGGATGGAAATCAAGGCAGGCGCTTGAGTGCTGAGGAGGGTTCTATCATTTTGTCACCTTGTCACCATCGATTTGTCCGAGAATGACTGAAGCAATGCAGCCCGTTTTATGGTGGTACTACGTGATAGTGTGCTGGCATTTGGAAACACATTAAAAGGAGGTAGCAAGTGGAACACTACAAACTCTTTATCAATGGCGAATTTGTCGACGCCGCGGATGGAAAGACCTTTGAATCAATCGACCCCGGCACTGAGGCACCCATAGCCACGGTAGCGCAAGCAGGAAAAGCCGATGCAGAGGCAGCTATAGCGGCAGCTCGTAAGGCTTTCGACAGTGGAATCTGGAGTGGTCTTACTCCAACCGCGCGACTGGTAAAAATGCAGAATCTTGCAGACCAGATAGCACAACAGGGGCTGCGCCTGGCTGCAATTGAATCCATGAACGCTGGTCAGGTCATATCTCTGGCTAAGCTCATGCCCTTAATCAGTATAACTTTTGTACGCAATTTGAGCTTGGCAGCGGCAACCAGATTTCCCTGGGAGGAGGACCTGCCGGTATCTGGGAATGCGTTTGCTCCGGCCCGTGAACTTGTCCGCAGAGAGCCGCTGGGGGTATGCGTGGGAATTGTCCCCTGGAACTTCCCAATGTACATAGCCCTCTGGAAGATCGTACCAGCCCTGATAACCGGGAACACAATTATTGTGAAACCGTCTTCGGTAACCCCGTTGAGCGCACTCATCCTTGCTGAAGCCGCCAAAGCGGCTGGCATCCCTGATGGGGTGATAAATGTCATAGCCGGACCAGGGCCAGAGCTGGGCGAAGTTCTATGCACGCACCCGGATGTGGATAAGATAGCCTTTACCGGCAGCACGGAAACTGGACGTGCAATCATGAGAATGGCATCCGATACGGTGAAAAAGGTGACACTCGAACTCGGCGGCAAGTCAGCCAATATCATACTTGACGATGCGGATATGGACCTGGCCGTGGAAGGCGCCTGCTACGGCACCTTCCTCAACCAAGGACAGGTATGCTCGGCGGGCGCACGCATATTAGTAGCCTCAAAGATTCATGATGAGTTTCTCGACAAGATGAAAAAGCGGGTGGAGTCTCTCCGTATCGGATACCAGATGGACCCTACCTCTCACATGGGGCCCCTTGTCAGCAAGCAGCAACTGGCTAAGGTTGACAGTTATGTAAAACTAGGGCAAGAAGAGGGTGCGGAGCTCGTCACCGGCGGCAAACGTGTAAAAGTGCCCGGGATCAAAGGAGGATATTACTATGCCCCCACTATCTTCGCCAACGTTAATAACAAAATGCGTATCGCACAGGAGGAGATATTTGGCCCGGTTGCTTGCGTCATAAAATTTGACAGTGATGAAGAAGCAGTGGCCATCGCCAATGACTCCATTTACGGGCTGGCAGGTGGCGTATTTTCTTCAAATACGGCCAGGGCCGAGCGTGTAGCCCGTGGCGTCCGTACGGGGACGATGTGGATAAACAACTACCATATATTTTCCGATTTCTGCCCCTTTGGTGGTTACAAGCAGTCTGGAGTGGGTCGAGAGTTCGGCCTGGAAAGCCTGCGTGAATATACCCAGGTCAAACGAATACATGTTAATTCTATGGCCGATGCAAAGAGCAATATGCACTTCCAGATTATATCGGACTATAAGAAAGTAGATAGTTTTAGCTACAATTGCCCCACTAACGTAGTAGCCGGCCATGGGGCACTGGCTTCAATCACTAAGGCTGTTGTCGACCTTGGCTGTCGGCGGGCTCTGGTTCTTACCGACCCAGGAGTCAACAAAATAGGGCTGGCCCAGTTGGTGAAGGATGCTCTTGCGGATTTCTATGTAGGCACCTATGACAACATTACCTCGGAGCCCGACCTGGAAACGGTAGACGCCGCTACTACCGTAGCCCGCGAACAGAAAGCAGATTGCATAGTCAGTGTTGGCGGCGGTAGCGTTATCGATACTGCAAAAGGGGTCTGTGTAATCTTAAAGAGCGGGGGCAAGGCAAATGACCATCTGAACTTTTTGATACTTACCGAACCGCAAACTCCACACATTGCAATTCCGACAACATCAGGAACAGGTAGCGAGGTAACAAATATAGCTGTACTCACCAGCAAGGGCGCCGCACGCAAACTCTACATAGTAGACACACGAATTATGCCGAATGTTGCTATTCTAGACCCACGTTTCACCATATCTATGCCCAAGGATTTAACAGTTAGTACCGCCATGGATGCCATGACACATGCCATCGAGGCTATGACCAGCACTATGGCGAACAAGATATGTGACGGTATGGCATTGCAGGCTATACGCCTGATCAACGAAAATCTGCCGCTCGTCGTAGCCGACGGTAAGAACGAAAAGGCACGGCTCAACATGCAGGTAGCGGCTACTATGGCAGGTTGGGCATTCACAATCGCTCAGGTCGGTCTGGCACACGCCATGGCGCATACAATAGGGGCAATGTACCATATCCCACATGGAGCTGCCTGCGGCATATTGCTTCCCAAGGTAATGCGGTATAACGTGGATCATGCAGCCGACAAGCTGGTTCAGGTAGCACAGGCTCTGGGAGTTGACACCGTCGGCATGACAGAGCGCGATGCTGCCCTAGCAGCAGCGGATGCGGTGGAGGATTTGATGGAAAAGGCGGGCCATCCCATAAGGCTGCGCGACGTGGGCGTTCCGGAAGAGAACCTGGCAATATGTGCATTTCACGCAATTGCCGATACAACTGCCATCTTCAACGGGCGCCCTGTCAGCGACCCAAACGAAGTTCTGCAAATTTACAGCCAGGCTTATTAGAGCTAACGACCATAATATAAGGGGATACGCAATAACCGAACAACTGGTTTTAAATATCAGCCTTCGGTCAGCAGCTATCGGAGACCTGTCCTACTTATCTGAAAACGCTTTTGGAGGTATAAGCAGAATTAGAATGAAAGGATATTGAGCGAACAGGTGGTTATTTTATGATAAAATAGAAGATTGGAGAGGTGAGCAATGAATTGGTTAGATATAGTCATAATAGTTGTGGCAGTTTTATTGGGTCTTGCGGGCTTGCGGCAAGGAATTATCAAGACAGTATTTGGTATTGCCGGGTTAATAGTTGGCATAGTTTTAGCCGGGCGTTATTACGA
>Ga0315538_1001547_pt1 | contig 13665 bp, 15 predicted proteins | sample SalMarSW160230MG_2_FD_203834 | JGI IMG/M metagenome (GOLD analysis project Ga0315538, IMG submission 203834) | Salt marsh sediment microbial communities from the Plum Island Ecosystem LTER, Massachusetts, United States - Salt Marsh Sediment SW1601-230 ...
CACCAATACAATTGTTTCCGGTAGCACAGGCAGTAACGACACATTTGCTCGGTCCCCGGGCGCCAAAAGCCATGGAGACCTCCCCTGCCGCCATGTTGGCTATAAATCCAGGAATGAAGAAAGGGGAGACTTTGTCTGCCCCTTCATCACGAAGGGCGAAAAGGTTCTTTCCATACATAGTCATGCCGCCAGCACATGAGCCCAGCACTACCCCTACTCTGCTGGCGTTGTTATCGCTTATAACTAGCCCAGCATCGTCTATTGCCATACGAGCAGCTACTAGCGCATACTGTATGAAGGGGTCTGTCCTTCTAATTTTCTTCTTATCCAGAAAGTCCTCAGGATGAAAATCCTTGAGCTCGGCAGCGATTTGCACGTTAAATGCAGAAGGGTCAAACTTGGTGATTCTGGCCACCCCTGATTTGCCCTGGCATAGCTTTCGCCAGGATTCTTCAACACCCGTGGCTAAGGGAGTAACAGCGCCAAGTCCAGTGATTACTACTCTTCTTTTTTTAAGTGCCCTGTCCACTCTTGTTCAACACTTATTTTCCAGCCTAAAAAGCTCTTTAAGCTAATTTTCTAGCCCTGTCGCGTCGTCACAAGCAATAAATGGAGGCAGGAGGGCTTATTCCAGCAATGGCTACTTTCTAGATTTTTGATTCGATGTAGTCAATTGCGTCTTGAACAGTTTGTAAATTCTCCGCGTCCTCATCGGGGATTTCGATTTTGAAGGTGTCTTCCACCGCGGTAATCAATTCAATAAAGTCCAGGCTATCAGCATTAAAGTCATCGGCAAATGATGCTGTGGGGACTATTTTTGATTCATCAACCTCCAACAGCTCCACTATCAAATTTTTTAACTGTTCAAAGGTTTCGGTCTCACTCATTTTCTCGTTCCCTTTCTGGCGCTAATTTCTTAAGCTCTACTTAAATCATATTGCCTGAGATAGTCCTCGTTGATTTACCATATTGCTAGTACGTATGTGATAGTTTAGTTTTTGAGCTACTAATTTGTATTATATCACCCCCACACTGTCAAGGGAATTGGGGACGCACAGAGTGATTATAAAAATTTTGAGATGAATTTCAAGCTCCCCGGGCAGGACTCGAACCTGCAACCAAGCGGTTAACAGCCGCCCACTCTACCATTGAGCTACCGGGGAACGAACACCTTAGCGCAACTGCTCAAATTCGCTAGCACTGATTTTGGCATTTTTTAGGATTTTCCTCAAGATGCCTTTCCCTGAGGCTCTTTGATGTAACCCTCATCACCAGGCAAGTTCTGTTGCTGGGCAGCTTGCATGGCTAACTCGTCGCAGCGTATATTTTCCAGGGTTCCGGCATGACCCTTAACCCAGCTAAACTGTACCTCATGATATTCGCATAGTTGCAAGAGCCTCTCCCAGAGGTCGGGATTCAACGCTTTTTCCCGTTTATTGCGCTTCCACCCCTTTGCTCGCCATCTCTGAGCCCATCCTCTCGACATCGCCTTGACTAAGTACTCGGAATCACTGTACAACATCACCTTGCATTTCCCTTTCAGAGCCTCTAATCCGACAATCGCAGCCATTATTTCCATTCGGTTGTTGGTAGTTTTGCGATAGCCCCCTGAGAGCTCTTTTCTGTGCCCTTGATAGAGGAGTATTGCTCCATACCCACCGGGGCCAGGATTTCCCAGGCAGGCGCCATCGGTATATATAGTCACGTGCTTAATTTTTTCCATTGAATTCCGCTCTGGATTGGTCACTGGCTCAGGTACCAGCTTCTTGATCGAAGCTCTTCTTCATCCTTCCCTTCGACCACATTCCTATCCTTTCTGATTTTAGTTGGCTGCCGGGCCAGGATTCGAACCTGGGCTAAAGGATCCAAAGTCCTCTGTGCTACCGCTACACAACCCGGCATTACCGTATAAATTGTAGCACAAAGCACTGCTATGTAACTACGTGTTGCTTACCACTTCGGGCCTGGCTGGGCCCTTACCATGCTTGACCCAAGAAGGATAAGAGTGACTTGGTGCCAGTTTCCTAGCTAGTTGGATCAAAGATTTCTGTTTCGTCTTGTCCCTCTCTTACCAGTTTTCCTTTTCCTCTTCTCCGTGGCTTCGCTCATAACCATTTCACGTGATATCACGTCACTTGTCAAGAAGCCATTTCGTACCTTTTCCTGCATTTCGTCAACAAAACAACGATATCCGATTTCCCTGATTCGCTCAAGATTCACTATATTCCAGTTTGAGTACCTCTTCGTGATCAATCCAAGGAAAGCGGCTGCTTCTGGTGACGGCCCTTCTTCCAAGCTGTTGCACGGCATCCTGTCACATTCAGCACATGTCAGAAACGCTTGTTGTTGTGAGCAGGCTCGGATTGGACAAGAACGGCTCCCACCTCTTGCCCAACACCCGGGACATTTGCTGCTCTGGCTCCAGTTCTGCAGTATGTTCAAGAAGTCCACTACCCTCTCGTGCTGGATTCCCATAGCCCAAGGCCCAACGTCTGCCATGTTGAAACCATTCAGAATTCGGTACATCTCCTTTGCCAGATTCCTACTGTTTCCCAAAAAGAGGTCACACGCTCCACAGTATATTCCGCAGGGAGCTATTAGATGCTTTTCACTTTCGCTTAGTTCGTTTGGGTCAAGGTTACTCATTTCCGTGCAATTCTCCTCATAGTATTAGGTCAAGTCTGTTCTCTTCCTTAGCCTTCTTTTTCTTCTGTAGTCTAGGCTCAAGACTACAGAAGTTTTTCCCACGATCTTGCCCCTATTTCTCCTCTGGCTGCGAGATATCGGACGTGCTGGTCCGACAACTCATTCCTGTTGGCATCTCCAAAGTCCTCTGTACTACCGCTAAACAACCTGGCATTAACATCTACAAACCCCATTGATTTTTGTTGCAACACGGTTAAATTTTTTAATCCGTGGTGCCGAAGGTCGGACTCGAACCGACACGGAGGTTGCCCCCCAACAGTTTTTGAGACTGCCGCGTCTACCATTCCGCCACTTCGGCGCACTTACCCTAGAAGCCTTAACCCCCTTTAAACATTCTCAGTGACCTCCCCTTTGCAAGGAGGCGTTCTACTGCTAACCTGGTTCTGCTCTACAACCTCATAGTTGGTGCCGAGGAGCGGAGTCGAACCGCTGACACGCGGATTTTCAGTCCGCTGCTCTACCACCTGAGCTACCTCGGCATCAGGGATATTGTAGGTTTTCCCCATCCTAGTGTCAAGCAAGTGTACTCGTGGTTGTTTAACCGCCGCCTTGAGCAAGGGGAGTGCTAAACGGGCTGCTAGCTTGGGGCACCAGGCTTGACCAAAGGGATGTGAGCAGCACAAAGGGGGCATTCTTGAGGTGAATAAACTGTGGTGGGGGCACGAAGGCAACTGAAGAAGGGCAAGTTGAAGTCCAAACTTTCCTCACTGCGGTCGACAAGCACTCCCATACCAATGACAATCCCCCCCAGTTTATCTACAGCACTTATCGTCTCTCTGAGCGAGCTTCCTGTGGTCAGGATGTCATCAACAATAAGAATGTGTTCGCCAGGCTCAATTTCAAAATCGCGCCGGAAGGCCCTTACCTCTCCCTCTTTTTCAGCGAAGACGCTCTTCACTCCTAATTGACGGGCGGTTTCGAAGGCCAGAATAATGCCGCCGGTGGTCGGCCCAGCAACTACGTCTATTTTTTGCCCTTTAAAGTGTTGGGCGATAAGGCGACACAGTTTCTCAGTAAGATGCGGGTGCTGCAAGATGCGAAACTTTTCCCAATAAACAGGTGAGTGTAATCCTGAGGCGAGCAGGAAATGGCCTTCTTTTATTGCTCCGGCCGTCTTGAATATCTCTAGCACCTCGTCACTCAAGTTGCACCTCAAATGAATGGCTAGCCATCATTTCTTGCTCACCGGCTACGTTTAACTCCGGGTAGCTGTAGTGCTTGACTACCCCCAATTTACTTGGTGGCCAGTAGATAAACCAGGCCTTGCCAATGATATTATCCCGAGGCACCGTCCAGCCTTTACTTGAATCTGTGCTGTTGTTGCGATTATCACCGAGGACGAAGTATTCGTCCTCGGGAACTTCTGTGGCCGGCATCGTGTAGGTTGGTGGCGCCATGATATATTCCTCATTTAGGGGGGTGCCGTTGATAGAAACTTTTCTATCTTTAATCTCCACGGTCTCGCCGGGCAAGCCAATAACGCGTTTGATGAAAGGGTATTCGGAATCAAACGGTGGGTTAAAGATTATTACCTGTCCGCGCTGTGGGCCAGAGGAGTGGTAACTCACCTTGTTAACCATAATGCACTCACCTTCTTGGAAATTGGGCTCCATACTGGACATTACCACAGTATAGCTCTGTACAGTGAGCCGCAGGCAAACAAAAACGACTACGGCGATAAGAATAGTTATGCCGACTTCACGAAGAATTTTCATTAGCGAAGATTTATTTTATCATAAACCATGAGGTTAGTTAATTCGTTATAGCTCTACTTGTCTGCGCTGCTCCTTAATGCTAACATTATTACCTCGGGCCGCTAGCTCAATTGGCAGAGCAGCTGACTCTTAATCAGCAGGTTCAGGGTTCGATTCCCTGGCGGCTCACTTTAGATACCGAATTACCCTCAAATGACATGAGACACATCACCCAACGGCAGCTGGTTGACAAAAAACCCTGGGATGAACCTTCTTGGATAGGAGATATTATTCTAGCGTCTCGATAATAGCTATCCAGGTGTTGGTCTTATCCCGAAATCGGCTCGGGTGCGAAGAAAGCGGGCTATATCCTCTCGGTTTATTATTCCAATGACTTTCCCGTCTTCTATTACCCTTCATCGTCTTTCTTGCGGCACAGCACAACCAATAAGCTTGTAAGCTAATTTAGCCAATAGAAAGGCGCAAGAACCCGGCCCCTCCCCGGGGCAAAATTCCATTAAATCGAAGCCCACTACATGCTTGTGAAGGGTAACCGATTCTATTATATCCAAGACTTGTCGCCAGGACATGCCGTCGGGCTCGGGGGTGCCTACTGCCGGCATAATGGAAGGGTCGAGAACATCTACATCTATGGTGATATAGACATCTTCGCTAAGCGAGTCCACTATCTGGTCTATGGAAGCTGTATTCGATGCCAAATCAGACATATAGAAAGGAAAGAAATGTAGGGAAGGACAGTTTTTGTTTTGTGTTAAGAATTGTTTTTCTTCACAGCTGAGGCTGCGCACCCCTACCTGGGAGATAGGGCAAAGCTCAAAAATGCGGCGCATAATACAAGCCTGGCTATATTTAGTCCCCAGATATTCATCCCGAAGGTCGGCATGGGCATCCAGTTGCAACACAGAAAGTCCGGGAAATGCTTCCTTGAAAGCTCGAACTGCCCCTAAAGAAAGGGAGTGTTCTCCACCAAGCAACACTACAAATTTCTCCTTTTGTACTAAGCCTTTAATCACCTGATAAACTCTGTCAATCATGTCCTGGGGGCTGCTCAGCAGGGGTTCTACCTGGGGCAGGGTAGAAATACCAACTTTGTATATCTCGCGGTCCAGTTCTAAATCATAAAGCTCTAAATACTGGGAGGCGTCGATAATAGCCTGTGGGCCATGGCGAGATCCGCCTCGCCATTCGCTGGTGCCGTCGTAGGGGACAGGCAGAATGACAGTCTTGGCTTGCTGTAAATTTGAATAAGGTGGGGTTAATCCAGCGAAGCCCCGATGTGGCAGGAATGTTCCCTCCTGCCAAGAAGCGAAGGGTTCAGGGTTACAGTCGTGGTCATTCATGGTAAATAAAACTTTGGGGGTTAGCCATCGCAGGTTCTGCTTTGGGCCATTCTCTATCAATCAAGCAGGTCCGCAATTTAACCAGCTGAAATCCCTCTCGGAAATCTTTTATTGCTTTCTCGGTATCAAAATCCTCGCAAGAGAAAATGTCTATGTTAATGTAATTTTGCTCAACAAAGGTATGGATGCCAATATGACTTTCCGCTATAAAAACAAATCCTGATATTCCCCAATCCTCTAACACCGGTCCTATGTATCTGAGCACGTATGGCGGTGAAATCCTGGTCATTCCAATCTTGGCGGGATAACTTTCCAACCACTTCCGAAGGAAATCTTCGTCCCGGAGAATTTTTTGGTTGCTGGAATAACCATCTATAATTAAGTGCATTAGACCTCCTCGAGCAACATCCTTCTTAAATCAAAAAGGGCGGCATAAACTGCCCTTTGCTTCATTCTTGAGCGATTTCCGCGGAGCATATGGGTGAAGGTTTGCTCAAATTTATCACTGCTCAGGCATATGAATGCATCGCCGGAATTTTTATCGAGGTTCATGTTACCCCCAACACCCATGCCGATATCGGTTTTCAAATTCCTGCGCGCGGTCTCAGCCATTGCCTTAGCTACCTGAGTGCTTTCCTCGCCGTATCGCTCAATAATGGAGGTATCCACGCCACAAGCCATCTTAGCCTCGTCACAGCAAGCTAGCAATCCCCCCTTGAAATAAGTCCAGCTTTCCCGGCCACTGGCAATGGTGCTGCATAGAAGCCCCTCGGTGCAAGATTCCATGGTGGCTAAACTCAAGTTTTTGGCTCTGAGCAACTCCCCAATAACAGAATCCAGGGTATCATCGTCCACCCCCCAAATATAAGAAGAAAGAACGCTTCGAATTTGTTCTTCGCTTTGGGAAATAAGGCGTTGAGCTTCTGTTTTCCCCTTTGCTTTGGCTGTAATACGCAGGTAAACACCATCTGGCTTGATATACGTAGCTAAAGTAGGGTTGGATAGTTTGGAAACATGGGCTACCAATTCATCTACCTTAGCTTCGGCTAGCCGAAAAGTCTTAATTATCCTGGATAGGATGACCTCTCCAGTTATTCTTTGCTTCAGTTTGGGTAAAATGCTTTCCCGCCACATCAATTGCATCTCATCGGGCGGTCCGGGTAGGGCTATAATTATGTGGTCGTCTTTCTCAACCCACCAACCAGGCGCTGTGCCCATACTATTGGTAATTGTTTGAGCCGAAGGGATGATAGTTGCCTGTTTGATATTGCTTTGTGGTATTTCCCTCAGATAGCGGCTGAACAAATCTTGCAATTCTTGCCATAACTTCTCATCGACTGTCAGTTCCTCACTCACTAGCTCGCCAATGGCCTCTCGGGTTATATCATCTTGGGTAGGTCCCAATCCACCTGTGGTGATAATAAGGTCTGCCCTCTTCCAAGCTTGTTTTAGGGTATCAACCAACCTTTCCTGATTGTCGCCTACCGTAGAGATAAAGTATAAGTCGATTCCTAGCAAAGGTAATTGATTGGCTAAAAATGAAGAATCAATATCAATTATATTGCCCAGTAAAATTTCTGTGCCAACGGGTATTATCTCTGCCTTCATTTTAAAATATTAGCTGCGAGCCCTTCGCTTCCCGTCATTCTGACCCTGAACCCAGTGAAGGGGGAAGAATCTCGCGTCGCTCAGAACGGGCTCAGCGAAGCAATCGCAGTTAGCATTTACTTACTGAGATGTCTAGATACCTTTCTACTATTGCCATAGCGCAATATTTGCCGCACATGCTGCAAGTCGCTCCGCTAGCAGGTATCTTACTATGGACCTGCTGCGAAATTTCTGGGTCTAGAGATAGTTTAGCTTGGGTTTTCCAGTCAAGAGCCTTGCGAGCCTTGGACATTTGTTCATCCCACTCTTTGGCACCTTTTACGCCCTTAACAATATCGGCAGCATGAGCAGCTATACGAGAGGCGATTACCCCTTCTTTAACATCCTCTATACTGGGGAGGGAAAGGTGTTCAGTGGGGGTAACATAGCACAAAAAGTCTGCGCCAGCAGCAGCGGCAATTGCCCCCCCAATAGCAGCAGTTATATGGTCGTAGCCAGCACCTATATCAGTCACTAAAGGCCCAAGGACGTAGAAAGGCGCTCCACGGCAGAGGCTCTTTTCCAATTGAACATTAGTGGCGATTTGATTTAATGGCAAATGCCCGGGACCTTCTATCATGGCTTGAACGCCAGCTTCTCTCGAGCACTCTACTAATTCACCAAGGATAATTAACTCTTCGATTTGAGCCCGGTCGGTGGCATCAGCTAAACATCCGGGACGCAAGCCATCGCCCAAACTTAAAGTGAAATCGTATTCAAGAGCCAAGCCCAGTAGGCGGTCATAATATTGATATAGAGGATTTTCCTTATCGTTGTGGAGCATCCAACCGATGAGAAAAGCTCCTCCTCGAGACACTATGTCAGTCGTCCTACCCTGTTTTTTAAGTCTGGCTAGAGATGCTTGGGTCACTCCGCAATGGACGGTCATAAAATCAACACCGTCTTTGGCATGTTCTTCAATTACAGCGAAAATCTCGTCCACACTCATGTTTACGATGGCTCCACGATTCTCAATGGCTTCAATACCCGCCTGGTAAATGGGCACCGTCCCCACCGGCACGGTGCTAGCATGCATGATAGCCCGCCTGATAGCCGAAATATCGCCCCCAGTGCTCAGGTCCATTACAGTGTCAGCACCAAAGTCGATGGCTGTCTGTAATTTCCTTAGTTCCGTGTTCAAATCACAAAAATCTGAGGATGTGCCTATGTTAGCATTGACCTTGGTCCTCAGCCCTTTGCCTATGCCGCAGGGGATTAAATTTGTGTGATTAATGTTGGCCGGAATCGTGATTTCACCCTCAGCCAAGCCCTGGATGATAAAATCCGTCCCTACACCTTCCTTTTCGGCTACGTGCTTTATCTGAGGTGAGACAGTGCCCGTTCGTGCTAACTCCAGCTGGGTCATCTTCCTAAAAACCTCGCATAAGTTGCAGTAAAACTAAAGTATAAAATAGAGAGATTATCAATGCAAACGCAACCCCGGCCATAACAAGGCGAGCAAAAGTGAAGAACCTGGATACAAATTCAAGACAAAGCCCTTAAGGTTTCCTTCTGGATTTTGAACAATTTATCTATCCCTTGCTGGGCTAAAGAAAGTAAGGCATCGGCGGTTTCTTTGGAGAAAGGTTTGCCCTCGGCAGTTCCTTGAATTTCCACAAACTCATTTTTGTCGGTCATGACCACATTGAAATCAACTTCAGCTTGGTAATCTTCTTCATAGCAAAGGTCAAGTAGCATATTGCCATTCACAATGCCTACACTGGTGGCCGCTATCATTTTATTTAATGGCATAAATGGCAAAACGCCTTGTTTTCTTAAGTTATGGAAAGCGTGATAAAGAGCGACATATCCACCTGTGATAGCTGCTGTTCTGGTGCCGCCATCTGCTTGCAATACATCACAATCTACTACAAATGTCCTTTCTTCCAGAATGGCTAAGTTAGCCGCTGCTCTTAAGCTGCGGCCGATAAGGCGTTGGATTTCTTGGCTTCTTCCCTCCGCTCTGTTGCGCGGTGTACGAGTAACTGTGGAGCGGGGCAACATAGCATACTCCGCAGTAACCCAGCCTTGGCCACTGCCTTTAAGAAAAATGGGTACTCTTTCTTCCAGGCTTACGGAGCACAGCACTCTTGTTTGCCCCAATTCAATTAAAGCTGAACCCTCGGCAAAACTCTGATACCCCAAAATTATGCGCACGGGGCGAAGCTCATTGTCAGTTCGGTTATCTATTCTTGGCATATTAGAAAGCATATTAGAAAAAGTATAGCAAACTATTTAGCAATCTGCTTGTCTATTTTGAACTGTTATTTACCACTGTCCTCTTTTTTGATAGGTCTCGATAAATTTTTCGATAGAGCGGTCATAAGTCCTCTCCACATCGTCGGGGAAAAAGCAGGCTGGCAGCTCGCCTGACTTCCAATGGTATCTTATACATTCGCAGCAAATGCCCTTCCTGCTGCATGGCTCATAGGTGCAGTTACATTTTTTCTTGTTTTGCTCCACGGTGCACTCTCTCATATTCGCTCTCCCTTGATCATCATTTAGCCGAATGCTTCTCTGCTCACAAACTGGAATGATATTATGTAATAGCATAAAAACATAAAGCTGCGCCACTTTTCAAAACATATGCTATTATATGCTAAAATAGGTGTAGCGGAAAGGAAAGCAACAGGTTGCAATTATTATTCGATGCTTATCTTGATATTGAGACCACGGGCTTATGCTCCTTTTATGATGAAATAACCGTTATTGGTGTTTGTTTAGCCAATGACAGTGGGAACAGATTAGTTCAACTCGTTGGGGGTGATGTAACCAGGACTAACTTGCTCCGAACCTTGCGTTGTGTGGATACAATCTATACATACAACGGCAGTCGCTTTGACATTCCTTTTATCAATTCCCGTCTAAGGGTAAACCTGAGAGAGCATTTTCGTCACCATGACCTGATGCATGACTGCTGGAGGAACAATTTATATGGTGGCTTCAAGGCGGTAGAGCGGCAATTAGGTATTCCTCGACGGCTACGAGGTGTTGGTGGAGCAGAGGCGGTGATACTTTGGTGGAGATATCAGATTCACCGTGACAAAAAGGCGTTGGATTTGTTGCTGGAATACAACAGAGAAGACGTGGTCAATCTGATAGCATTGAGGGGAAAGCTAGGAAGGTTTTCAAAATCAAGGTACTGTTATTAGTCTGGGATATCTCCTGTTGGTCTCAGCTGAACAGGAGTCCAAGCAAATACTCTGCGAGTCGTGACAATCGCTGCACAATATCGCCCACAATGGTTGTCATCTTAGTTAGTGTCCAAACGTTCGCTTGATCTTCGCTCCATGAAAAAGATGCATCATCATCATAGTAATAGAGGTCATTAAAGGCCGCCGTAATTTCATATTCGTCTAGTTCAGAATCAGGGTGTGGATTGGGAGGCCCGAACCAGAGATGCTGGGAAGAGAGGTGGGCAGTCGCTTGGGACTCTATCCTCCGCCACTCCCCGTCGTGATACCAATCCTCTATCAGGAAGGCATGTCCAGGTTCCTCACTACCATCATCAACACCAAGGGCGACATATACCCGCTCCGCATCAATGCCATAGGCTCTAAGTAGGGAGCACAATAAAACAGAAAAGTCCTCGCAATCCCCGGTGCGGTAGGACAGGGTTTCCTCGGGTGTTTGCCAGTAGTCCTCACCCCAGCGCTCTTCATCAGATTTATAATCTATATTACTAGCGACCCAGTCTCGGATATCATCAAAGCCAACTTGAGAAGGTTCGTATGGGGGGTCACCGAGGATACCTTGCAAAGTTCCCACAACCCATGGACATTCGGGCGTGATGTAAGACTGAAATTCAGACCCTGCAGTCGGAAGCTCATGACCAGTAGTCGGGTTCTCGCGGTAAAATATGCAGCTGACGCAACTCAACCCAGATACAATGAGCAAGCTAAGCGCAGCTCCACAGGCGAGAAGGATTAGGAAGCGCTTTTTAATACACAAGCCCCCGGTCATTTTAAGTAATAATTTAGTTTTTCCAAAACCCGAATACACTTTACCACTCAAATAGATATAAGTCCTACTGCCGGGCTTGGAAATATTACTTTCTCTTGACCACTGACTTCACCGACTCTTCAATGTCTCTGGTGGTCAATCCGTATCTTTGAAGCAACTCCTCAGCTTTGCCTGACACAGCATACCTGTCACCAAGGTTAACAAATTCCATAGGCACTGGCTTCTTTCTGGCTGTCGTTTGGGCAACTCGGCTGCCTAGACCACCCTGGGCTAAGTGCTCTTCAGCGACAACAATCGCCCCCGTCTCCGAGGCTGCTTTGACTATTGCTGCTTCATCCAAAGGTTTGAGGGTATGCATGTTGATTACCCGGCAATCTATACCTTGTCTTGCTAAGATATCTGCCGCCTCCAGAGCCTTAGCGACCATGATGCCCACGGCTATAACAGTTGCATCCTTGCCTTGTCGCATGGTTACTGCCTTGCCTAAGGTGAAGTGATAGCCTTCGGGGTAAACAATCGGTGTTTTGGGGCGGCTTAGCCTGATGTAGAAAGGGCCATAGTCACTTGCCGCCGCTCTTATTGCCCCAGCAGTCTCTATGGCGTCTGCGGGGACGACCACGGTGAAGCCGGGAAGAGCGCAACACAAGGCTAAGTCCTCAATGGCGTGGTGGGAGGCGCCGTCTTCACCAACGGTGATGCCTCCGTGAGTGGCGACAATTTTGACATTTAGTTCTGGCTGGGAAAGGCAGAGCCTTAGCTGGTCGAAACAGCGGCAGACGACAAAAACAACGAAAGTGGTGGCAAAGACAGTTTTGCCCGAAGCAGCTAATCCAGCAGCTATGCTGACCATGTTTTGTTCTTCTAGGCCGCAGTTAAAAAAGCGGTCAGAAAACTCCCGTGCAAAAAAACTGGTCATCGTTGAGGGAGACACATCAGCATCTAGAACAACGATATTGGGATTTTCCCTGCCCAGCTCGATCAAGGTCTTGCCGTAGGTTTCCCGAGTAGATGCTTCAGCCATGCTTACTCTAACTCCTTTAGCGCCCTTTCGGCTTCTTCCCAGGTTGGTGCCTTGCCGTGAAACGCCACATTGTTTTCCATGAAGCTAACCCCTTTGCCCTTGATGGTGCGGGCGATGATGACAGTGGGTTTGCCTTTTATCTTTTCAGCCCTTTGGCAAGCGGACAGGATTTGGTCAAAGTCATGTCCAGCTATATCAATGATATGCCAGCCAAAGGCTTGCCATTTCCGGGTAAAAGGCTCAAGGTTCATGATGTCGCGAGTCCATCCGCTGAGCTGTATACCATTGCAGTCAACTATGGCCGTTAGGTTATCTAGTTTGAAATGGGCTGCTGAAAGAGCCGCCTCCCAAGTTTGCCCTTCCTCACATTCTCCATCGCTAAGAAGAACATAGGTCCGGTAAGTTTTGGAATCCAGCCTGGCGGCCAGGGCGACGCCGATGGCAAAGGACAAGCCCATACCTAAAGAACCAGCCGACATTTCTACCCCGGGGGTGAACTTCCTATCAGCGTGTCCCTGGAGGCGGCTGTCCAACTTTCTCAATGTTGCCAGCTCTGCCACGGGAAAGTAGCCGGCTTCAGCTAGGGCAGCGTATAAGATGGGGGCAGCATGTCCCTTGCTCAATATAAATCGGTCACGTTCTGACCACTGGGGATTTCTGGGGTCATGGCGCAAGACCTTGAAATAAAGCGCTGTGATAATATCGGCTGCTGATAGAGAGCCGCCAGGATGCCCACTGCCTGCTGTAGCTGTCATGGTGATTACGTGACGGCGCAGTTTCTTAGCCATTTCCTTGAACTCTGCCGTGGACAGGTTGAATTTGTTACTGGAAGAGGTGCTTTCGGGGGATACTTCGCTATGATTTGGCATTGGTCAAGGACTAAATTGTAACCCAGAATGGCTTACAATGTCTATAGCGAGCAGGCTGTCCTCAGACCAAAAGGGAGCATATTATACCGGGGGTATGAGGAGGCGGTTTAATTGAGTCAAATCGCTAAGAGATTCCTGATGGTTTCTCCCTGATCTGTCAATATAGAAAGCATTTATGCCAGCCTGTTGGGCATTGAGGAAATCAAATTGCCAGTTATCACCCACATGGATGACCTGGTTCGGTTTGACGCCCATCTCTTCACATAGTTTGAGGTAAAAATCAGGGCTTTTTAATTGCCTATAGTGTGAAACGGAAGAAAAAATTCGAACAAAATAAGGTTTGATATCTCGCAATAAGCAGTGCAGTAGCTTCAGTGGCGTGCCTGAGGCAACAATTAACTTAT
>Ga0315538_1001552_pt1 | contig 13637 bp, 13 predicted proteins | sample SalMarSW160230MG_2_FD_203834 | JGI IMG/M metagenome (GOLD analysis project Ga0315538, IMG submission 203834) | Salt marsh sediment microbial communities from the Plum Island Ecosystem LTER, Massachusetts, United States - Salt Marsh Sediment SW1601-230 ...
TCAAGCCCATGATCGCACACTCGATATGCCAGCCCGGAAAACCGGTGCCCCATGGACTCCACCACTTTAGAACCGTGTTCGGCTCAGCCCGTTTCCAAAGCGCAAAGTCTCTGGCGTTCCTCTTGTCTGGATGAACCTCGAATCTGGAGCCCTCAAGCATTTCGTCAAGTTTGATTTTGGAGAGTTTCCCGTAATCATCCAGTTTGGACACGTCAAAGAACACGTTTCCGTTAACCTCATAGGCGTATCCCTTCTTTATCAGAGACTGGATTGCCGCGATCATTTCGATGAGGTGACCTGTAGCTCTGGGAGAAATATCTGGTCTCTTCACTCCAAGAGAATCAAGGTCTCTGAAGTATTCTCTCATGTAAACTTCCACCAGCTGCATGGGCTCGATTCTTGCTTCTCTTGCCCTCTTCACGATTTTGTCCTCAGCAGTGTCCGTGGTCAGGTGACCCACGTCAGTGATGTTCTGGACGTAGAAGACCGAGTAGCCCCTAAACTCCAGCCAACGAACGATAACGTCAAAGGCGATGTATGTTCTGGCGTGACCTAAATGAGACCAATCATAAACCGTGGGTCCACAGACATACACCCCAACATGCTTATCCCTCAGAGGCTTAAACTCCTCCATCTGTCCGCTCATCGTGTTGAAAACCCGCAAAACCATCCCATTTCACCCATAAACAAAGATTTTCAGTTCCAATTGATGACCAAGCCCTCAAACAAAAACTTAGAGGCTACCAATGATTTAAACTTAATCAGAGATCAGCCATCACGTTTCACATGGTTTACAAAGTTAATGTTGGCATGCAGAAAATCCTGTTTTGACCTTGGAAAATAAGCCTTAAAAAAGACTTTAAAACAGAAAAAGATGGATTTTACGGGAGATTTAGTGTCTAGATTTTGGATTCATTAAACCTATATATCCTGAACAGAGCAAATTCTATCAAAGAAACTTCGAGATGCAGTAAGATTGTCGGAAGAATCTGTAGTGGTTATTTGTCCAAATCCAAAATGCCGAAGAGAAATTGAAGAGCCTATTCTCTTGACCATCCTTTCTGTCACACCGCCAAAAGAATACGAAGCTTGCCCCTACTGCTTTGCCAACCTAGAACCAGAACCCCCGATTGAACAAAAGGATGTTCCAGAACCCACGGTTGACCAAGAAGAAGTTATGGAGGAGAAAGAAGCTGCGCCTACCATTAAATCCGTGAACTCGGTTTTAGAAAAGGTTAAGGATTCTAGTCCTCGGTTCTTGAAGAAAGTTAAAGCTTTGATTCCCAGATCTAACGGGTCTCAAAAGGAAAAGAGGCGAAAAACTGAGGAGCCTCAAGCCGAACCCGCTGGCAAAAAAGAAGAAAAAGCGACGAAAAAGGAAGCTAAAACCGAGTCATCTGACAAAAAAGAAAGCGGGTCTTCAGGTTGCCCTCAATCTTTCGGATATTTGGCTAACCGGCCAAAAGACACTCCCATCCCTCAAGAGTGCTTGGTCTGCCCAAAAATGGTGGACTGCATGCTAAGCCCAAGAGAAAGCGAAACAAGCTAAAAAATTTTCTAGCAATCCACGTTTTTGTTAACAAAAAATGTAAAGAACAGTTCACATAAACGGAAAATAGGTAGATTTAGGCAGGAACATTTCAAGAACTGTTTAAAAGCTTCTACAGGAAAGAGTTTCGTTCGATCGGAGAAGCTGAAATTGTCTGAGGCGTCGCGTATGCAGTCGAAGGCTACGGTAACTAAATTGGGTGCAGTTCTTTTGGGGAAGCATGTTGCATGTGATGCCTACGATGAGGCTAGACCAATAAGAGTTGTCACTCATGCTCACGCTGACCACATGGTGGGTCTGGGAAAGAGCTTAAAGAACTGTGAAGTAGCGATCATGACTCCAGCTACGAAGGATATGATAGATGCCCTGAAGGGTCCCCGCTTTTTATCAAGGGGAACCGTGAAAACTCTTGATTATGGGGAAGCGTTCACGTATGAGGATGAGACCCTGACTTTGCATTATGCTGATCATATCTTGGGAACGGCTCAGGCTCTCGTGGAGGATAAGGAGCAAACGCGGATATTATACACTAGTGACTTCAGATATTCCCGAACGCCTTTGGTTGAGGCGGACATACTGGTTATGGAGGCTACCTACGGGGATCCGGTTCGGGTTAGACCCTTCGGGATGATGGCTGAGGGCATCCTTGTTTCGTTGGTGGAGCAAGGTTTGAAGCGGGGTCCAGTCTACGTTTTTGGGTATCATGGTAAGCTTCAGAAGATGATGCAGATACTGTATGAGGCAAAAATAAAGACGCCGTTTATTGTTCCAGAAAAGATTTGTCGTGTTTCAAAGGTTTGTGAACGGCATGGAATGAAACTTGGGAGACAGCTTATCCCATTTGACGGCGAAAAGGCTCAGATGATGCTGAGTCACCGTGAACCTTGCGTTGTCTTCTATCACTCGTATTCTCGGAAAAAGGTTGAAGGCAAAGCTTTACAGATTCATGCGAGCGGCTGGGAGTTCAGGAAGCCCTGCCGAAGGGTTGGAGCAAACAAGTATGTGGTTGCTTTGAGTGACCACTCTGACTTCAATGAGTTGCTAGAATACGTGGAAAGATGCAATCCAAGGATGGTTATAACCGACAAGCACAGGTCCGAGGCAGCCAATATCTTCGCTAGAGAAATCGAAAAACGACTGAAAATACCCGCCAGAGCTGCTCCAGCATAGCAAAATATATTAAGAATTTCATGTGTTCGGTTTAGATTTTTTAGTTGATTGCAGAATCAACCAGATATTAATGGAAGAATAGTGTTACCCAAATTCTTATTATCTTGTCCACCTGAAACTGTGCTGTGAAGGTATCAGGTATGGAAGGTCCAACGATTAAGGGTGAATCCTTCAAAGAAATCATCATAATGGAGCGTACCCGCTTCAAAACTGTGGATGATCTGGCACGCTTCGCAAGCATCGCTGTGGGAGGAAAAACAACAGGGGTCTACTGGACAAACGGAGTCGTATTCATCTACTATCCATTACCCACATTAACCGAGGTTGCCGCAAAGGCTCTCATCGAAGAAAAAAAGGTTTATTGGGCATTCGTAAGTTACGCCCTCATGCCCCAATACAGGCCGATAATAGAGACAAAAGAGAGAATCGTGGTACCCGTCATCGACATGTCCACCAGCAACCTGTTTAGCAAGGTTGCTCAATGGCTAAAGGAACAACCTTAAACTCTTTTTCAGCCAACTTTTTTGTGTATAGCTGGGTTAGTGAGAGAACCGGTTTTTTGATCGTTTCATGAACGACTTCAAGTACTGATCGAACTTTCCGCACTTCTTCAAGTATAGACCATAATTGACAAGGGCAGCCATGCCACGAGCCGCATCCTCAGGCGAGAAATAGGCAGGAATACCAAGCTTATCAAACCTTGAACGTATATGAAGAGCCATTTCAGTTTCTCCCACGTCACAAGCAACAACAGGTTTGACGCAATTTTTCGTCAGCTCTGCCACCCTGTCTACAAAGTCCTCCTGCAGGGCTGGAAGATGATGCAGACCCAAAACTATGAGACCATCGATTTCAGGGTCTTCAAGAAGAATCCGTGTGCCACGCTCAAACATTTCAGAAGTCACTGATCCCGTTAGATCGACAGGATTCAGGTTAGTTGCAAAACGCGGAATCTTTCCTTCCCGCTTAAGCACCTCAAACTTTTCGATTGTTTTATCAGAAAGCCTTTTCACGGTCAGTCCCTGAGCCACACACTCATCAACAGCCATGATGCCCGGTCCGCCCGCATCAGTGATTATTGCAACATTGTTGCCAGCAACCGGCGGCTGAAAAGCCAAAGCTTTACCCATATCAAAAAACTCCTCAAGATCACCCGCCCTTAGAACGCCAACCTGCTTGAAGGCGCTGGAGTAGATGTTGTCAGAACCAGCAATCGATCCTGTGTGGGACGCAGCTGCACGGGCTCCCGCCTCTGACCGCCCCACCTTCAAAGCAACAATAGGCTTCTTACAGGTGACCTTCCTCGCAACTTCCATGAACTCTCTTCCATTGTCTATGCTCTCAGCGTAGAAGAGAATAACCTGCGTTCTATTGTCATGCAAAAGATAAGAAAGCATCTCCGACGCAGTGACGTCCGCCTTATTACCGAAGCTTACAAACTTGCTTACTCCCATCTGTTTACCCGTCAGATAGTCTAGGGCAGCAGCACCGAATGCACCGCTCTGCGTCACTATAGCTATGGGACCTGCCATTGGGCGGGGTGTGGCAACAACTTCATCTCCTGTAATGAGGGTCTTCGTTTCGGGAAGAAACAGCATGTCCACGCCAGTTTTGGAGTCGTAGACGCCTAGGCAGTTTGGACCGAGGACTCGAATTCCAGCTTTTTTGGCAATCGCCGTTACCTCCGCCTCTAGTTCATGGTTTCCAACCTCGCTGAAGCCGGATGTGATTATTACAGCTGCTTTCACTCCTTTTGTGGCGGCTTCCTGCATAACTTTTGGAACGATTTTGGCTGGAACAACTATGACAGCCAAATCAACTTCTTCTTTTATGTCCAGTATTGAGGGGTAACAGGGGAAGCCTTGGATGGTTTTTTCGTTAGGGTTGACGGGGTACAGGTTTGCTTTGAAGAGGTTTCTTCGCTTGTTGATGACGAAGTTTTTGAAGATGACGTGTCCTGCTTTCATGGTTCTGCGGGAGGCACCTATCACCGCAACTGCCCGCGGCTCAAAGAAAGTATTCATCTGCTCTACGGTCGATTCCATTTTTCTCTTCTCCTGAACAGGTAAATTCCAAGTTACTGTTTCATTTGCGTTTTGGGTCTTATAATTACTATGGGACGATGTTTTACAGTGTCAAGCATCTTCCAAGTTACGCTCGTCAACGTAACGTTGAAGGTTTTTGCCATATCCCAGACGGTTCTTCCCGCTCCAGTTCCGCGTGTTCGATTAGCTATTTTAGCGATCTCGATAGCTTCTTCGGTTGTTATCCGGGAGCCAGCAACTGCTAGGGGAGTGGCTCTTTTCTTTAATTTAAAAAATCTGCCAGCCACGTAGGCTAAGGCGCCTCCGAAAGAATGTATTCCTTTGAGGGGTTTTGGGCGAGGAGTGAAATGGAATCCCTTCAGAGAGTAAGTTTTGTCGGTGTCCACAATAACAACGGATACACTTTTTCCGAGTCTAGATCTGATTCGTTCCCTTAGTTTCTGGGCAATCTTTTGGGCGTTTTCTAATGGAAGGCTCACATAGGAGTAGGGCAGGTTGCTTCCGTCGATGGCGCCCTCTGACCCATGCATCAGGGCTTGCAGAAAACCGCTCTGCTCTAGGGCTAGCTGCTTGTGACGGCTCCCCTCCTCAGTGGGGTACGATCTGAGAAACTCTATGGTTTTCTGTCTCAGGTGACATAAGGGTCCCAGAATGTAGGGCCAGACAAGCTGCATCCAGTATTTGGCTATGAAACGTGCAAGCCTGCTTGGTTTGACGCTTTTTTCGTCAATTAGGGTTCCAAGCGCTGTGGAGACTGCTTTTTCGGAGACCGTTACGAAATCTCCGTCAGCCACTATGTTTTCTATGGCTTCAATTATGTCTTGGATGTAATTGTCTCCCGGTTTCCAGTAATGGGATTCAACCGCAACAGCCCTGTATCTGCCAGCCACTTTACATCACGAGTAACGTCTACTGCTCTGTTTTCTAAAGGGTTTACCCGAAATAAATACGTAAGCGGCTGGTCATTAAGTGTTAGCGGGGTAATGTTACTTCTTTGCATGCACAGCTGTCCACAAGAAAGGTTGTACAAAATTCAACGCTTGCAGCCCATTAAGTTCATGATGTATAACTGGTCTGACGGTAGCTTATATCGTCGCTGAAAGCATAGAAGTGCCCGTTTCGGAAACTAACATTCACTCCGCCATAGTCTGTTTCATCAAGGGTGTATCTCCAATCAAAGGAGGATGAAAACGAGTTAACAGACACGGTAAGCTTCAGGTTATCAGCTGTTTTTGTCGTGTTTTCTGTAACATCCACCATATCTACCATGTTTCTCATCTTTTCCAAGTCTGAAGTTCCCGAGTATGCCTGATATTTTTGAAGAAAATCGTTAGCCAAGTCACGAAGGTCTGTAGATTGCGATTCAGTATATTGTGGTGAACCTTCAAGTACGCGTACAAGGCACCAGGACAGAGTGTTATTTCTGAATTTGAAGAGCACGTCTATTTTGCTTGTTTCGGATTCAAGAGTGTATTTCCCAGTCGACTGGGCAAGACCATCCAGCCAATCGGGATAAGTCACTGAGGTTCCCAATAAGGTCACATCATATTTTGCTACATCTAGGCTAACCACCTCTTCCAAGAAGACCAGCACCTCATCTGCGTCAGAGTTTTCTGTCACGTACACGGTAGGCAAGTATGCAAACAAAACCGCTAAAACAACAACAAGAATCAGAGGCAAACACAATTTTTTAGTTAACAGATTCATCCACCCTTTCACCCCTCTCCTCTTAGCAGCCTAAGGTTTCCGTCGCCCCACACACGCATGTAACACATCACAGACTGCCCCGGACCATGGGGGTCCGGCATAAGATATCCCGTGTAAAGTTGGCAGTCTCCGAAAGATGATTGCCAATGCGTCTCCTCTGCTGCTGCATCAAGAGCATCGTTTATTGTCCAACCATCATACAATGCATACTCAAAGAATAGAGACACAAAATCGCCGTAATCGAAGTCACCATACGTTGTTTTGTTGGTGAACCAAATCGAGTAATTATCGAAGCCAATGAAACAATGATTGCCGCCATCAGGGGATGCGTAGCCATCATCCTCTAAGCCTGTTGTGTCCATCCAAGATGCTAACATGCCAACGCTGTGACCGTTCTCGTCTATTTCTCCTATCATATCTTCTGATCCATAGCCACATGTCCAAAGGAACGCAAAATCGTGTGTCCCAGAGCTCATCCTGTCATGTATCAGATAATCTATGATATACTCTTCTCCATAGCCCTCGGCAGCATAAAGCGCCCAATGTTCCCCAAACTCGTAATCCTCCACGTCACAAGAGGTGCCTATGCTGTGCCCCTTGTAAAAAATCGCCGTAAAGTTGTAATTTTCCTCGCAATAACTAACATTACTGTAAACTTGGTCTGGTTGGGTATCGGGTCCCCAAAAGTTTTTACAATAGTCATATCGCTGTGTATCAACAAAGAAGCCGTGAATAGTATTGCAAACGTCTCTAGACGCGTTGCGTTCGGTTTCTCCGCCCATGTATGTTTCATCAGCGTAATCTCGAGTGCCCCAGATAATGAAGGCAGAGTCCTCGTTTTGCCCGTCTCCGTGAGAACCAGTTTCGTTTCCAATAGACAAGATAAGGATTGAAAAAACCAAGGACAGCAAAAGCAACATACAGAAGATCAGGACAACAGTTTTCTTCATTTGATTTTTCCCTTTCTTAGGTTCTTTACATCGCCAAATTATCATATAACCATGTTTTTCTTAAAGTTATAAACTGTATTAACGCGGATTCAATATGACAGCAATGTTGGCTCTTGATAAATCAGCCACTATTTCTTTTAACGGTATAGAATGGAGTGCAGATGCCATTTAATATAATGGTCAGTTTTGGATGGGCTTAAGAGAGAGGAACCGAAGATAGGCGGGCTGAGCTTCTAGAGTCGATGGGACTGTTTAAGAATCTCGAAAGCTTTATGTTTTAAAGTGCCCACAAAAAGTTTTGAGGTTTCATCATTGTCTGAACTAAATTGGAAAGCAATTATCGAAGCCGCAATAAAAGTTGAAGAACAATCCATTGCCCTTTACACTATGGCGCTCGAGAATGCCAAATACCCATCATCCAAAGTTTTCCTCAAACAACTGGTAGAAGAAGAAATGGGGCACAAAAAGAAACTTGAAGCAATAATGAACGATGAAAAGAAACTTTCGGAACTGGGTTCGCACGGTGGTGCTGTTCAAGACCTCAAGATCGTTGACATGCTGGAGGACACTCCTTTGTCTGAGGGCGCGGATTACGAGGCTATACTTGTGTATGCGGCGAAACGAGAAAAAAGCACCTATGACTACTACAAAACGTTGGCTCTGGGACTCAAAGGAACACCTATGGGTGAACTGTTCTCTAAACTGGCACAGGAAGAGCTGGGGCACAAAAACAAGCTTGAAAAAGAATACGACGACTGCGTGCTAACGGAAAACTAAACACACAAACATATCCTGACCATTAACGGTTAGAGTTTACGCGCTGACCTTCAACCCTTCAATTTTTTAACAAAACGCCTATTCTGCGCGGGTCAATGGGTCTCGTCTCCAATCAAATTCTTTCAGTTACTAAACAAAGTTTTATTTCTCAAGTCCTCAGTTCTCTAGTTAATACGTTAAATCTATCTGGAGTAGTAACCGCTGTGAAGGCTGCACAATTTTCAGGTGAACTAAATCTGTCACAATTGAAAACTGTTCTGAAGAACAATCTGCCTTTGCTTGCGATTCTACTCGGCTTCATCCTGATGTCAGTCGCTACAGGACAATTCAGCAACTACGATTCACAGGTGGAGTACAGTGCCGCGTTAGGTGTTACCGAGTACAAGATGCCTTACTTCGACTCAGATTTGAATTGCAGTGCCCCGTTTGGTGTGATCGAGCACAAGTTGCCTTACGACAATTATACCCTTATCAATCAACCGCCGTTGGGCTTCTACATTGGAGCACTGTTTCTCAGATGCTTCGGTTCGTCCTACGCTGTGGCTGTAACCGTGCCGACTTTGTTCGGTGCCGGATGCATATTCTTGGTTTACGAAATCGGTAGAGTCCTTTATGAAAAGCAGACAGGCTTGTTCGCGGCAGCCATTTTTGCATTGACTCCATGGCACATTGTGCTCTCCAGAAGTTTCCTCATCGATGCGCAGTGCCTTTTCTTCAGTTTGCTCTACTTGCTGGTGGGCATCTATGCAACAAAGAAGAATTCGATGAAGCTCCTTTTGTTGTCAGGGGTTTTTTTCGGTGTTGCTTTCCTGACTAAGGCGTTTGCCGTGTTCATGCTGGTTCCGCTCGTGATATTCTACTTTTATTCTGGACCAAGAAATCTTAGGCGCACTTTTATGGGCGTGGGGTTTTTTGTGCCCGCATTAATCTTCACTTACGTGTGGTACGAAATAGTATCGACAAGAGGATTCTTCGCTGCTTTCACCCATGATGACTTCAACTTCCCCATCACTGGCGCTGCACCCTCACCATTTTTTGTTCTTAACTATCTGCTGGGCGCGTTAGGCGTGTTCTTTTTGGCTACAGGCGCCGTGTCTCTGCTAATCTCATTTGCACGCAGGAAGAGTCTAGGAAAAGTCTTCGCTTCTGATCTGATTTGCCTGGCAACCGTTGCCGCAGTTATAGGCGTGAACATGTTCTTGGTGCTTGGAAAGAATCTGATATGCCCCTACAACAATCCCATCAAGTATGAGTATCAGTTTCTGCCGCTGTTCTGCCTGCTTGCTGCTTCGCTGCTAAACAAGTTCTATTCACTTGACTTAGCCAATTTAAGGGGCAAACGAAACAAACTGATTTTTCTCGTCTCGCTTTTTGGGTTAGTTTTGATAGTTCTGTCGATGATTCAAAACGTTCAGGTTTTGAACGCCTACACCACGCAAAATGGGATACGATTTAACGTGGAGGGAGAAATGGGTTACTCCTTTGATCATGTCGCGCTGAACGGCGCAACCAACATGTTTTTGGCGTTTCAATGGTTAGGCTTCGCTGTTGTTGCTTTCAGTCTTCTTTGGGTAAACAGAGACAGATTGAAAAAGTTATGCGGCACGCTTCAACAGTGATTATCCGGTTTGCCCTCAATAAACTCTAGAGGAAATGGTTTTTCCAAATCAAAACGCAACATCTAATAGATGGTGCAAAAAAGGGTTTAAATGCATTAACATTACTACGGATATTGTAGGGGGCACAAGTTGAACAAGCGTTTCTCGTTGTTTATTGCAGTGTGTTTGATTTTGGTTGTGGTTGCAGCCTCGTTGGCTGTTTTGTATGAAAAAGGGTTTCTAGCAGACTCAACCGAGCCAGAACCGAGAATTTTATGGCAAAATGACATCGAACGTTTCGCCTCCGACTTTGCGGTTGCCGACGGAAAGGTGTTTTCGTCTGATGCTTGGAGTAACGTGTACTGTTTTGATGCACAGAGCGGAAAATCACTTTGGAACGCCAGCATAGGCGGTTATTCGAATAATGGGTTGCCACTTGAAGTTTATGATGGCAAATTGTATGTTGGCTGCAGAGGCTCAGTGGTTAACAGATTAGACATAAATACTGGCGAAGTGGAATTGTCGTACCAAGCGCCAGTAAGCACCAGTTACGGCTTTAAATGGGCTCCTGACTTTTTTGTTGCAGATGGAAAGGTGTTTACGTCACAAAACGGCATTGCCGTGTATGATGTTTATACTGGAGACTTGTTATGGAATTATTCTTCTTACCTTGGCGTTAAGCTGATCAAGGCAAACATTTCAGCGCCTGAAAGCAATTACGTTTTTATGATGGATGGTTCCCGTGTCAACCCCAACAACGGGAGTACTTTGTGGACAGTTTCAGGAAGCTTCAGCGAACCTCAAGTTGTCGCCCAAGACAAGGTGTTGTTTTGGAACTATAGCCCAGTTGAGGATCAGGATGACGGACAAACGCTCCTGTGTGTAGATGCGTCTTCGGGAAAAGAAGCGTGGAGATTCGATGTTGGCGCCCGAATGTTTCAACCAACAGTATCAAATGACATGGTGCTGTTTGGAGCTGAAGACGGCTACTTGTATACAGTCCATTTTGCTAACGGCACTGTGAACTGGAGGACTTTTGTTGATGATCAAAACATAATAGAGACATTCAACAATCACACGGAAGTAGAACAATATACACTGGGTATGGGCGCATCTTCTGTTCAGGTTGACCCTCAAGACCAAAGAGTTTTCTGGAGCGTAATTGTCAGTCGTTTTGGAACAAATCTGTACAATGCAACAATATTGTCTTTAGACCTTTCAGATGGCGATATAATCTGGACGTTACCCGTTAAGCAGGTCTCTCTAAATGACGCTCGCAGCGCTTTGAGTAGTATAACTTTGTCAAACAATTTACTGTACGTTAGAGAACAGAGCGATTTGTATTGTCTTGACGCAAACAATGGAAGCATACAGTTAAGCCAGGGCTTTGAGCATTACCTTTTTCCACCCATTGCAGCAGACAACAAGGTGTTTGTTGCGGCAGACCTGTGGCTCATCGCCTACGAATAACCCAATTCTGCAAAAGCAAACGCTGAACGTCTGCCTGTTACTTGAGTATTTCAGCGGAGACGCCGTCTATGCTGACAGTTTTTTCCTCTTTGTTCTTCAAGTTCCTGAACGTGATTTTATAGATTGGATTATAGATTATAGCGTATTCAGTGACCTGAAATATCTCATTTTCAAGGGTGTCCACATCAGAGGGCCTTTTGATAAGCTTGGATTTAGCCATCGCTATTACCTCTCGATTAGACATCGTTACCTTTTCAGCATTCTTTCCGAACTCCTTCAAGATTTTTTGTGGATTATCTTCAGAGGGAGCAATGGGAACCTGATCGGGCAAGATTTCGTGTCCGGTCTTGTCAAGAATGAAATATGCTTTGTCTTCGTAGAAAGACCATTCGTGACCTTCAAGACTGATAACCTTGCGAAACTGCTCAGGCTCAGTATCGGGAATAGCCATCATTTGAGGTTTGAAGGATTCTCCGAGAATCTTAACCTCTTTAGCTTTCTCGGCAACCTCGAAAGTGTAAATTTTCTTCGTGAAATATTCGATTCGGTACTTCGCGTCAACAAGAACGTAGGGTTCATAATGCTTGTCAACCGAAACTACATGTATATCTTCGGGTTTAGGCTTCGAGAAACGTTTAACGAACAGTTCGTTCTTCATTTCTTCTGCTTTTTGTTTTAGCATAGCAGGGTCTACCCTAGATTTGTAGACAATAACCTTTCTCTGTGTAATATTTTCGGGAACCTCTGGAATCGCAGTCAAAGATAACACCTGTCGGAACATGATAAATGAAAACTTTCGCTAATTAATCATTTATGAATCTACGCTCTACATTCAATATACTTAGCAAACAATCACAGTTTCAACGGAATTTTCAAGTAAAAACAAAAACATCAAGTTTACATAGCGTCAACGAATAGGCTGAAGTCTCCTTTTTTCTTCATTCGCTATTATATGTGCTCTTCGAATCGGCTCAGGCAGCCTATATTTTCCCGTGCATTCCATAACGATTTCTGTTGCCCTCTTCAACGACACCCTATGACCAACGCTGACGTAAACAGGCTTCGTTCCCTGTTTTGTGACAACCTCAGCGCCTATAACCTCTCCCTTATAGTTAAGCGGTGCCCAGCCGTACTCAACATTCTGTTCCACCTTTCCACACAGCAGACTCTTCGCCACCCCAATCATCGGCTTATCCAGAATCAAGCCCAGATGAGAAGCGAACCCCAGACCATAGGGATGCGCGAATCCTTGACCGTCAACCAGAAAAACGTCCGGTTTATTGTGAAGCTTTTTTATTGCTGAATAAGCTGGAGGGATTTCTCTGAAGGACAAGAGGGTGGGTATGTAAGGAAAACAGGTTTTAACGTGGGCTACTTGGAATTCAACCTGAGATAATGTGCTGAGGTCTAGGACAGCCACTGCAGCAACAGATGTTCCTTCCAGATATGCAACGTCCACCCCAGCCACGTAATCAACAGCCTCAGGCAACGTATCCTCGAAGATAAGCTTCTGGGACAGGCGCAGCTGCATTTCATGGGCTTTTTTGACAGAAAACTTTGGATTAAGCTTTGGCAACTCCCACTTGAACCCTCAAACTGCTTTGGTTTCGGGCTTTTCAGTCTCTAGTTTCCTTTTCAAGGGTCTTCTCTAACTTTGAAATGGAGCGTTCCAAGGCGCTTCTTCGCACCTCGCTGGTGATGTCCCCTCGGGTGATTTCGATGAGGTGTCTAGCAACGTCACCTTTTCGTCTAAGACCCTTAATGATTATGTAGGCGTCATCCAGAGCCGTCAGTTCAGAGTAGATGTGCTCCATCCTTTCTAGACATTTCTCAGCCGCCTCCACGTTTCCCTTCCGAATCAAATTGAGCGCTCTACGTCTGAGCTCCCCAATCACATCCCCTAAAGACAGCACATAAGGAGTTACGGGAACATCAATTTCTTTCGGACTTACAAATCGGTCTTCCTGAATCAACATAAGCAGTATATGGGCTTCAGCATGCTCCTCAAAAGCGGCTCCAACAGAACCACTGTAAAGCATATACGGATAATCTTTCGCTGTATCATGAAGCTTGGCGAAGAGCATCTTCGCTTCCTCAAGCATGGCTTTAGCGTCATCAAATCTTTCTTGATGAGTAACCTGTATAGCCTGTTTAGAGAGACGTGTTGCCTTTCGCATGTCCCTTTGAACCTCTTCCCGCACTTCCTCTCTTCCACTCAAGTCTTCCTGAATCTTTTCCAGAATAGCTTTCAACGACATAAAGTTCACAGCCAGAAACGCTTCAAAATGAAGCTTAGGCTAACTTAATAGGCTTTTCCAAGCGGCTAAGCAGAACCACCCTGCTTTCCGGCGCTTCATCCAGTATGTTGTAG
>Ga0315538_1001557_pt1 | contig 13606 bp, 13 predicted proteins | sample SalMarSW160230MG_2_FD_203834 | JGI IMG/M metagenome (GOLD analysis project Ga0315538, IMG submission 203834) | Salt marsh sediment microbial communities from the Plum Island Ecosystem LTER, Massachusetts, United States - Salt Marsh Sediment SW1601-230 ...
ATCGGTGATCCGCGCCATCTCCCCACCCAGCGCATCGATCTCGCAGACCAGTTGGGATTTCCCCGGCCCACCGATCGCCGGATTACACGGCATCTTCCCGACTTCAGAGAGGCTGATGGTGACAAGAGCGGTCAAAACGCCAAGCCGGCTGGCGGCAAGCGCCGCTTCGCAGCCGGCATGCCCGGCTCCGACCACCACCAGGTCATAAGTTCTCATCAACTATTCGTTGGATGATCCTTTTTGGAACGCTCTAAAGAGATCGATTGGAATCGGGAAGACAATCGTGGAGGCGTTCTCCGCCGAGATGTCATTCAGGGTTTGAAGATAACGAAGCTGCAACGCGGCGGGATTCCGTTGGATGATCGCTGCGGCCTCGGAGAGTTTCGTTGCCGCCTGCAGTTCACCCTCGGCGGCGATGACCTTGGCGCGGCGTTCCCGTTCTGCCTCGGCCTGACGGCCAATCGCCCGTTGCATGTCTTTGGGGATCGTCACGTCTTTTATCTCCACCGTCTTGACCTTGATCCCCCAGGGGTCGGTCTGCTCGTCGATGATCTCCTGCAATTGGAGATTGATCCTATCTCGCTCACTTAAAACCTGGTCGAGCTCTACCCCACCAAGGACGCTTCTAAGTGTAGTCATCGCGATCTGACGTGTCGCTTCGATGTAGTTCTGCACCTCGACGACCGCGGCACTTGGATCGACCACGCGGAAGAAGAGGACGGCGTTGACGCTTGCCGTCACGTTGTCCTTGGTGATGACTTCCTGCGGAGGCACGTCGAGCGTCACTACACGCAGCGTGACCTTCACCATCTTGTCGACGATGGGGATGATGAGGAAGAGCCCCGGTCCCTTTGCACCAACAAGCCGTCCCAGTCGGAAGATTACCCCTCGCTCATACTCCCGCACGATACGGATCGCGTTCATCAGGAATAGAACGACCAGGGCTACAATTGCTCCAATGGTTATTGCCATCGTGTCTCTCCTCCTTTGTTTCTCTTTCTCATGCTGATCATAGGGGGGCATCGCATAAAAGTCAATCGTTTACTGAGCTTAAGGTGGCCGATATAATGTTCCCGTACAAGGGGGAATGATGGATCGACGCACATTGATCGCAGGGAATTGGAAGATGAATAAGACCCCTGCTGAAACCGAAAGTTACATAAAGTCTTTTATGAAACTTCTTCGAAACGATAGTCGGATAGAGGTCCTTCTCCTCCCGCCGTTTACTGGCTTGGAACGCGCCGGGAAACTCCTTTCCGAAACGACGATCGCCCTGGGCGGCCAGGATCTCCATTTTGAGACGGGCGGAGCATTCACCGGGGAGATCTCCTCTGAGATGCTCAAAGCCTGCGGCTGTAGCTACGTGCTCGTTGGGCATTCGGAACGGCGCGCGCTGTTCAAGGAGGGCGACAGCCTGATCAATCGTAAGCTTCACGCTGCCCTCGCCGCGGGACTTCATCCCATTCTCTGCGTAGGGGAGACTCTTGAGGAACACAGGCAGGGCCGGGCAGAGGAGCGGATCACCGCCCAGCTCGGTGCTGACCTCACCCAGATCAAAGCAGCGGAGGCTTCTTTGGTTGTAATCGCCTACGAGCCGATCTGGGCGATCGGAACCGGAGAGACCGCAACTCCTATGGGAGCGCAGGGGACGATCCATATGATCCGTGAGTGGATCGCTGCCGCTTACGACCAAAACGTTGCTGAGACAATGCGGATACTTTACGGAGGGAGCGTCAAGCCAGAGAACACCGCTTCCCTTCTTCATCAACCTGATATCGACGGCGCCCTTGTTGGTGGGGCATCCCTCTCTCCGGACTCATTCGCTCAGATCGTTGCCGCTTCTCACTGAGCTTTCTTCTTGACAAGGAGTGCGCAAGCCAGTAGGGTCCAAAAAGAAATGAAGATGTTTTCGACAATTCCCAATCAGATCACGTTTGCCCGCATTGCGAGCGTACCGTTGTTTATGTTCCTGATCCTATCGGAGACGTCGATCGGGACGATCCTTGCCATCGTCCTGTTCGTGCTTGCGGCCATCTCCGACGCGGTCGACGGTTACCTGGCGCGCAGCCTCAAACAGACCACCCTCTTTGGCAAGTTCGCCGACCCCATCGCCGATAAACTCCTCGTCGCGGGAGCACTGATTGCATTTGTGCAGTTGGGCGAACTCACCGCAGCAGCGGTAGTGGTGATCATCGCGCGCGAGTTTTTGGTCACAGGCCTTCGCATCCTCGCTATCGCCGAGGGCAAAGTGATCCCTGCAAGTCCTATGGGAAAGCTGAAGACCATCTCCCACATCGGCCTTGTCCTTGTCATTCTCGCCACCCGCACCCTTAACTGGGGGGCAAGCGGAGAGATAGCAAAGGGCGTTTTCCTCTATCTTGCGATCGGGCTTGCTGTCATCTCCGGCGGAGAGTACTTCTACCGCTCCCGCCGATTGTTTATCTGAGCAAACGCACCTGTGTCTTCCTACTAGGTAACAAAACATACCCCGCGTTTTGACCCAGATTACAGCATCGCTCACTTGTCCCTACAACCCTAGAGAAAAGGGCGACGCGTGACATGAGGTGCGTCAGAGAGCATAAGGAACTAGTGAAACAATTACCCCGCGAGCCGTGGGGCACTGTGCCAAGGGATAAACAGACGAGACCTTCCTTTTGTCGACCTGACCTTAATTACCAGCGAAAACTGAAGCCCAGCTCAAGTTTCTCCCAGCCATAGATGTTTATTGCCGTACCGAAGGTCAGGTCAAAGCTCGCCGATATCGGAATAACGACATCCACATCGGTTTTCACCAAGCCAAACAGGGCGTTCTCATCAGCGTCGTAATAGGCCACCCCGTAGTTTACGTCATCGTCTTCACAATAGGGAGGAGAACCCGTGACGGTCGGTGCAGTAACCACTGCCGGGGACCCCGAGTTGTACTGGTAGGAGTTGCCTTCGTCATCCTTGTACCAGAACCAGAAGCTGTCAGCGATTAGGACTTTTCGATCGCCAAAGTAGAAATCCACTTCCCATGAATAATCTCCGCCGCAGCAGCCGTCACCGCTTGTCTTGATGGTGTACAGCTCCCAGATTACATAGTACTCCTCCGGATAGCAGACCTGCATATAGTAACCAGAGCCGGTGCCGGCCGCGCAACCGGTGCCGATACAAAACTCCGTTTTGGCGAAATTCTTGTCGAGTACGAAGAACCCGTAGGTAGTCGGGGAGTTGACGGGCGGCCCAAGGTAGTACCCCCCCAAGGATTCATATACCGGATTGAACGAGGTGGCGCTGGCGAACGTGATCCCGTTCCAGGTGTAGGACATGCTGAACCCGTTGATCTTAAGCGCATCCAAGGAAAAACCGGTGACATTCCCACCATAGTCCAAGACTAGGTGGACGGTGAAACAGGCGGTATCCCCAAACCGCACATTCGGCTCAATCGTCATCGACTTCGATTGAGTCTCAAACGTGATCAACATATCGAAGCTGACGCACGGCGCGAGTTCGATGTCGGTGATAAGGACCTTCAACCAGTCGAATCCCTCACAGGTGATGTTCAATCCCACATCGAACTCAGCACACCCCAAGCTCATCCCTTCGACGGTGATGAACTCACGGGTGAACCCGACCTGACAGGTCTCACCCCCTGTCCGCGGCAGGTAGTAGGAGCCGCCCAGCGTGAACGTGTCAGCCACGTAGGTCTTCAAGTAGCGCTGGGCCATCAGGTCGTTGTAGGAGTATTCTTCCAGGTTGAAGTACGTTCGACTGGTGACAGGGAGGTCACCGGCCAGCCCGCTGAGGGTGAGTTTCCATCCTGATCCGTAGCGGGGAAGGCATGCCGATGCCGTGTAGGAGCCGGTCTGTGTCTGTACGCTCGACCAATGGGTATAGGGGTTACCATAGACCCACTTTGAAGAGACCGTCTTTGCCTCGAAGTCGTTGCCCTTAAGGTAGAACAGCCCCTCGAAGTTTATCCCCCAGAGGAACGTTTGCGCACTTGCCTGCCAGGAACTGAATGCCGCTGACCCATAGGTGACAGTTTTATCAACCGTTGCACAGTTCCAGATCGACTTAGTCCATGACGCTGAGGCTCCAGTACTTGTCACCCCGGTCACCGATTGCGTTTGATATGAGACGCCGCTTGCAAGGGCGTAGGTCACACTTTCAGCGACCAGCCCATCGAACTGTAGCGTCGAGGCAAGCGCAAACGCACCTAACTTTCCCGAGACGTTAAACTCCTGCAGGCTATACCCGTCGAGGTTGAACGTGGATTTTGATTCGAACTCCCAGCCAGCGAATGTATAGCCAACTGTTAGCTTTGAAGAGATGTCAGTGATGAAATCACCGAATATTAGAGAAGAGGGGGCAAGCTTTATTGTGCTCTCCCATTCTCCAGACAGCGGTGCTGCTACTACTGCCCATGCCAAAGCCGCCAACCATACAGCCGTGAAGATCCACAGACGTTTCAACGACACCCTCCTATGATGTGCTAGTGTACCACAATCTCACCGGGAAAGGCAAATCGGAGGCGGCAATAGCCAGCTTGTCTCGTCGATCTGGAAACCCGGCGTGGTTTCAGATCCACGGCCGCAGTTTACATCTATGCCATATCACCAGCAAGTTTGCCTTCCCCAGGACTACCGTTCAGTATACACTAACAAAGAGCTTTTGTCGGTACTACATATCACATGAAGCTCACTTCGGAAAGATGACCCGGATGGAACCAAAGAAAAACGGAACCGGTCAAAAAAGTACCCACCACCGAGCCTTAGGAATCGCATTCGGTGCGGAACAAAATCGGCGTCATCCTAGAGAGCGGAAATGAGATGCCGGTGGACTTCTTGAGCGCCTTGCTAAGCGGCTCTCGGAATTGTCCATGCAGGGCTTACGTCACCGTAAAGCTGGCTTTGATCGTTGAGTACGTGTCGTTTCCCGGATTTCGGAGACCGATAAATACGTAATACTCACCCGGCACGAGTTTGTTGTCGTCCACGGCAGTTTTGATATATGCGTGGTACACGCCGGTTTTCTCGTCCATGCGGAATTCAATGTAACTGAAGTAACCAGCAAGCCCGTTCAATTTTCCATCGGGCAATACCTGAGCCACGTTGGCATACGGTTGAAGCCAAGGATCGAACAACTGTTCACCAGTATCAGGATGGAAGAGTTGGAATGCAGCGAGTATTTGCTCACCGGAGGCCACCTCTGTCTTGTTGAGAAGTGAACCGGCCCAGACTTTTATATCGAAGCCTTTAAGATTGGCCACGAAATCCTTGTAGGTGCCGGATCTAGGCAATGCTTGGACAAATATACCATCGCCGAACTCTCTGAATAGGTTCCTTGCAAGGTGCCAGGGTATGGTGTATTTCTCAGCGGCTTTGTCAATAGGACTAGGAGCGAAGGGAGACACCAGTACGGCCAAGAGTTCTCTGAGGTAATCGATCCCTCTCGTATGGGCAAGGCGGACAACCTCAGCTGCGGAGTAGCCAAACCGGGATAGCTCACCATAAAGACCGAACAAAGCACTGCCTTCAGCATCTGACAATCCGTAGGCAAGCGTAAATGCCTGGATCATCAATGCTTCTTGATCATAATCAGACGCGAACATCACCCATGCACTAGCCGCATTCAGCAGCATCGTAATGTCGATCAGGGATGAATCAGGCCCTGAACCAAAATCAAAGTCTTGCGTAAAGGTCCCCTGGGCGCCATTGAATGTCAAGTTAACATCTACGCTAGGAGAATGCGTAATAGCAAGGACACTACCGCCGCCTGCGAGCTGGAATTCCCTATAGAGCTTGGGGTTAGTTACAAACTGGCACCCTGAGAAATCGCCTCCCGCGTTCATAAGGAAGTCGTCGGTGTATCCAGTGGCATCCGTGTCGATGTTGACTGACCCATTCGTACCCGCGAACTTAATCGTCGCCTCAGCAGTGGTCAATTGAAGAGAATAACTCCCGTGCACTTGATCCAGGTAAACATGCGTTGCCATCACCGGAGTTACTAACGTCACTAGCATCGCCGCAAGCAGAAACAGACCGCTTAAAAGGACACGCACCTTGTTCAACCCCATTCTTGTCACCGCCCGTTTGAAGGGCTCTTGGCCCTTTACAAGCAGCCTAGATGAGCCTGCAAGCAGGCAGAAGGAGAGGTGTCAACGCATTTCCCCTGTTTTGTCTGATGGGTTGTGGACAAGTGTTCGGGGGCGTGCGGTCAGGGGTGAGTGAGCAAAGTTCCTCGGAGAGTGGTGCGTCCGAGCGTGTGAGGATATCGCAGTCGAGCGCTCGGTATGCGCCCCGCCCGAAAGCGGATGAAACAAAGCTAACCGTGCTTATCCAGTGGTTGGCCCCGTGGCGTAAACCTCATTACTCCATGGGGCTAACGAAGAGGCGCAAGGAGTACGGCTACGGGGGTGCGGTTGAAAAGTTGTACTACCTGAACTGCTAAATTTAGCATAGCCGATCTGGTAGGATCACCTTGAGAAGGAGAGGTGATCGAAGTGGGGGAGAGGTACTCACCCCAGTTTCAGTTCCAGGTGGTCCTGGAGGTGCTCAAGGGTGATCGTGAGGCAGTCGAGATTGCACGGGTCTACGACCTGCATCCAACCACCATCGCACGCTGGAAGCGCGAGTTCTCGGCGAAGGGACCAGAGGTCTTTAGCAAGGATGGTACTGTCGCGCAGTACGAGAAGAAGATCAAGGAGATGGAACGAGTGCTGGGCAGGAGGGAGGTGGAGATCGCCCTGCTACGCAGTTTTATGGACGACAGCTCGTGACAGAGGAAAAGGTTGTGATCGTGAGGGAGAACATTTCTCGATACGGTTTGAACGCGACGCGGCCTACAATCACTCCGCCTGTTGGACGATGATTACAATCCATCCTGGCGCCTTGAAGATCGTTTTGCTCGCATAGTCTTCCTCTTCTAATGTGTCAGCCGTTGGCCAGGTCTCTTCTTCCTCCAGGAACCTCAATGAATACGTTATTTCTGAACCTGCAACCTGTATAAAAAGCCCCATCCTTTGCGGGGAGGTTAAAACTAACTGACACTCCTTATCATCCGCCGAATAATTTATCCTTAGGGCCCCTTCTTCGCTTGAGTAGCTAAAATTTATGATCCCTTCCCCTATTGCAACGGTGGTTGTCATCGAAATGGACCCGGCGACCACTTGGAAAAAGCCACAAGCGAATGCACATAAAGCAACCATTGCATGAATCGTGCAACGCCTCCTAGCGATCATGCCGTTTCCTTATTTCTGTTCATCTCCTAGATTTGCCCCATCCTGCGTTGCCCTGGGTGTTGATGCAATGGACTGCTTCCGGCAACTCGAACAGTGACGATCATGCCAAGGCGAAATTCCGCCCTGGTAACTGTTGCATTTCAAGATGTAACCCCATTTTGTTTGCCAGCTGGCTTTAGTTGACACCCTCATTACGCACTCCATCATTTCGTATCAACAAGTGGCATTTGAAGGGATCAGGCAGCCCAGCTATTTTGAGCCGCCTGATCCATAAGCCCTACACGGGATCTGATCCTATGTTATACTCCATCTCCTTCTAGTCTCCGTAACCAGACATATGATAGGTTCCGGTAAGCCCGGCATTAAAGAAGAGTGCGGGGTTCCCGAACGGGTCAGTACCCGTACTACCGCCGCCTATCGCTGTGAACTTCGGGTCCCAAGTGAACCCGTCGTTTCCAAAACCGCCTGCGGCGGCATAACCATACCCCGTTGCAGAGACTGTTCTTGTTCCGCCAGCGTAATTAGTCGTGACGTGGCCATATGTGTCGTAGCCTACAGCTGTTGACCAACCGTGACTGGCACTGTTTTGCATAGATGCGACACCACCTGGACCTGTGAACACGCCAACATAAAGGTCCGCAGTGACGGCGCCACCTATCTCTGTCCACACTTCCTTTTCGATCACGGTGCCTCGAAGCACATCGCCGTAGCCACCCGCTTCCGACCAGACATACATACTGGGTGCAGTATCCAGGTTCATATACACGTTACCGTCGCTGCCAGACGCGTGCGCATAGAAATTTCCCGTAACGTGTCTATTCCAGTTTGCACTAAGAACATCAAAGTCCTGGGTGTCGGTATACACAAAATTCGCTCCAGCATTAGAGCCATAAGCCGAAGTGGCGGTTACCTGCGTGTCAAGTCCCCCATACCCAACCACTGCTGCATGAAAACTACCCTGGAATTCACCGACCGCATCAAAAGTATTCGAGTTGCCAACTACTCCTGGGTGCCATGTGCTGGTGTCAACGGCCTGAGCATCCAAATAGAGAATCCCAGTTCCCCAGAAGTTGCCCATAAACTCTGTAACGTCTGCCACTCCCACCACCATCAAACCAAGGAGCATCAACACCGCAAATCCAATCGTTAATCCCTTTTTCATTCTACGTACCTCCTAATTAGGTAATTTTGTGTACTTGCTTCTTAGGAGGTTTCGGTAGCCGAACTATCTTGGTTCGTAGGGTTCTTAGAGTTCGTGGTGTTCGTAGAGTTAATGGTTTGCATCCCCACAAACCCTATGAACTCAATAGCCTCAATGAACTAAGACTTCTGGCTTTGCGCCCCCGGATCGCTCCGAGTTTGCCGTTTCGATCCTCCAATTCCTCTCGGTTTGCTCCATTCACACCTCCTTTCTTCTGAAACCGAATGACGAAAGCTCATCGTTTCGTTGCCCTCCCTTCGTTGTAGACCACTGCGGGTCCGCTCCTTGGATAACGTTTGCCAAAGCCCTTAACCCGCACGCGCCCCAACTCCTCATCAACTTCTCGCATCGCATCACCTCCTTAGCTTTGAAAAAAGCCAATCTGCATCCGGTAAGGTGTTTTGATCCCAAGAGAAAAAACGCCAACTGTCAGTAACCTCTCGGTCCCAACAGTTGGGTAAGTTGAAGGCCATGACCTTGGGAAGGGCAGAAGTGCCGTTACGACCTATAAGGCCAGAATGACTGTCGCCTATTTGGAGTGGATAATTCGCACCTATGTTGGGGACAACCGGTCTATCTCCACCACCATCAAGGCGTAATCTTCTAACAGGTTTCCCTGACAACGGAGACCCAAGGCGGGAAAGCGTGCTGTAATCAAAAAAGACGCACAGCGGATGACTCGGATGAGCTATCTGGGTGGCGAACCCTGGATCTTCGGTTATCACTGTGCGTCTTCTCCTTTACTGGGTCTAAATCAACCCTAAAATGCCTCCTATAGCCTGTTTTTTAGCTTCTTGATCGGTTGACCATGCGGCCAAGGTAATCGACATTACTTTACCGAAGGGGACAAACGTGGTATAATGGAAAAAGACGCACAGCGGATGACTCGGATGAGCTATCTGGGTGGCGAACCCCGGATCTTCGGTTATCACTGTGCGTCTTCTCCTTTACTGGGTCTAAATCAACCCTAAAATGCCTCCTATAGCCTGTTTTTTAGCTTCTTGATCGGTTGACCAAGTGGCCAACGTAATCTGCATCACTTCATCAAAGGGGGTGAACGTGGTATAATAAAAAAAGACGCACAGCGGATGACTCGAATGAGCTATCTGGGTGGCGAACCCCGGATCTTCGGTTATCACTGTGCGTCTTCTCCTTTGCGGGATCTAAACTAACCCTAAAAGCGCCTCCCAAAAGCCTGTTTTTGTTTCCCAGCTTCTTGATCCGTTGACCAAGTGGCCAACGTAATCTGCATCACTTCATCAAAGGGGGTGAACGTGGTATAATAAAAAAAGACGCACAGCGGATGACTCGAATGAGCTATCTGGGTGGCGAACCCCGGATCTTCGGTTATCACTGTGCGTCTCCTCCTTTACGCGCTAAATCCACTGCTTCCTCCTAAAGGTGCATTCCAGAACACGTTCACCCGAGCGCGATCAGACTCCTCGCTTCGATAGCAGAATAATCGTGCAAAGAAGAAGTATTGAAGGGATATGAGATCGCCGCAAGAACGTCTTTCACCAGTCTTTCACCACGAGTTCCTACCTCCAGCCCCGCTCTTTGGCAACCCGGCTGTCTACAAGAGACCCGTGGCTTTGCGTCGCCATTTCGCAATGGCTTTGCCTTTTTCAAAAGGTGATATCCAAAATATGTGATCAGTATAACGCAACCACATCGTTTTGTCTGTAATATATATCACATTCAGACCGGGTTGTTCACGCTCTTGGAATCTTATTGCCCTACATAGCGATGGCGGCGCTTCCTTTCAACGGTTCCGGGAGAATCAGCATGTAAAACATGAAACGAATGTCTCAGACAAGCTGCGACGATACGTTTTTCGTAGCGTCGGGGTTTTCCCCGACGTTGGGCGGGCTTTGCGCCCATCGAAAAGAACCAGAGGGGTTTACATTTCACCTATTCACCCTGCCTACCGCCACTCCGATAACGCGAACGTGCAGACCATATCCGTAGTACAGGTAGTGATAGCACTTATTCGCAACAACCGAGGGAACTTCGACGCCAAAGCTCTCCGCCAAAGGTTCAACGCCCAGGCCGAGGATCGGGTTGTTCTCATACTTCAACCAGTGGATACCATCAACGCTTGTGGCATAGCCGATCTGGACCGCATGACCGATGGGAGTGTCAACAGGTCCAATTCCTTCATAGAACATCTCCCAGCCGTCCTTCGTTTGTCGTACGCTTGCCTCCCAGGCAGCGAGAGAATCCCAACTGCCGGCCGGACCAAGCTGTAGGAGCGGGTCGCTCTCCGCAAAGGCAGGTCCCATGGTTTGCGGCTCATCATATTTTGTCCAGTTGATCCCATCTGGCGAGGTCGCCATGCCCAGCCACCGCGGCTCTCCTGATGTAAAGCTCTTTCCACCTGAGTAGTAGAGCGCATACCCCTCACCTGTGGTGACAACACAGTTGGGAGATACAAAACCGCAGTCCCACGCCCCTTCCGGGCCGACCGTAAGCACGGGTTCTAAATCGTGGATCCACGGGCCTGTGGGATCGGGAGCGGTGGCCCGTCCGATGAACCTCCCGGGGCCATGGCCTTCGCTCGAACGCGCGTTGTAGAGGAGAATAAAGGTGTCCCCATCGACAAACGGCACCCCTTCACTCACCGAATAGGCCGCAAAGCCGGTGCCAGTTGCCTCCAAGAGAGGATTCCTGTCAAACTTGGAAAAAACGAGCCCGTCAGAGGAGGCGGCAACCCCGATCGCTTGAGCACCCATTTCTGGAACTGCCCCGGAAGTACCTGTGTAGAACATGTAGACTACTCCCTCCATCTGCACAACCTTAGGCAAAAAGACTACCCCACCATCCCATGCTCCTGGTTGACCGGGTACCAGAACGGGATTGCATCCCGCAGGCACGAAGCGGATACGTTCCGGTGATGAGGCAAGACCAGTTTGCCCAAAGCCAACAAGAAGAATGATGCTCCCTACAACCATTGCTCGCGTAACGAGTGCACGCAAAACACCCCTGGACAGCATTTTTACCCCCCCTATTTTCCCCATCTCCTTAACTGGTTGTTCCTTCTCTTCTACCACAAACACCCCGCTGAAAGCGAAACAGTGAACGCTTCAAGGAGGTACTTGGCTGCTGGGGCTTTGAAGAACACGAGACCTCATTGACTTTACACAGCTTCTTCACAAACACCTCACATTCCCATCCTATATTAGTGTTCAAGCAAGTTTTCTAACTTGCACCCCCAATACCAGCCCACCAAGCAGAGGAGGCCCCAAACGGGGCCTCTCTCTTTGGTTCCTCGCTGTTTTGAGTGGGTAGATTTAAAGCCGAGTTTACTCGCAATTTTGTTATAAGGAAGCCATGAGAAAGTCGGAAGGAATAAACCCCTCAACGTCGGAGATAAACTCCGACGCTACTTCCAATGAGGCTAAGCCCTACATCAAATTGTAGGATAAAGACCAGCTCTGGGTAGATCTTTAGCTTTTGCCTTTTCAAGCTGCGGGGTTCTTTACGTTAGCGTAAAGGGCTACCTTAGCGATTTTCTCTGTCTCATCCGCAGAGTTCGCAGACGGTTGATCGCCGCGGCGATCTCGTAGCGCCGCGGGCGGGCCAAGGCACCGGGATGACGCTCATCTTTGTGGAAAGGGTCAAGAGCATCCAGACCGTGGCGGTTCAAAAACTGCTCCAGTGCGACAAGCACCTCGTGTAATGTGAGATGGCCATCCATAAACCGCTTCGCAGCAAGGTGGATAGCGTAACCGATTGCGCGCGTCTGGCTCAGATCGACGAGTTGCTCCACGAAGTTAAGCGCAATGGGTTCCCTCCCAAAGAGGATTAGACCCTTCGATTTGACGTTGATCTTCACTGCCCGCCGCCCGCGTGAGGGATCAAAGCTCTCTTGAAGCGGCACACGAGCGGTAATCTGAGCGATCGGCGAGGCGGCCTCTGCACGGCGCTTGGTGGGGTATGACTGGGCAACTGCCTTTGCCTTCGTTGTCACTTCGTAGGGGAGGTAGTCGCGCATCATGATCACCGTATCGGCAACATCGAAGTAGTCGCCACAGCCGCCCATAACGAGCACCGTTGAAATGCCTAGCTGGCCATAGAACTCGCGCACCCGATCAAGAAATGGAGTGATCGGCTCGTGCTCCTTGCGCACGAGTGCTTGCATGCGTGCGTCGCGGACCATGAAGTTAGTCGCTGAGGTATCCTCATCGAGAAGCAGGACCCGTGCTCCCACCTCGATTGCCTCGATGATGTTCGCTGCCTGGCTGGTACTCCCGCTGGCGTCATCGCTGCAAAAGGCAGAGGTAGGACGTCCGTAGGGAAGCTCGTCGATAAACGGGCTGATGTCCACCTGCTCTACGCGTCGACCATCCTCGGCGCGAATCTTCACCGCGTCGGGACATGTCACCACATATTCTCGTCCATCGCCAGAAATGTGAGGGTATACCCCACGCTCGAGCGCGCGCAGAAGCGTGGACTTTCCATGGTAGCCTCCACCGACAATGAGTGTAACTCCTTGTGGAATCCCCATCCCTGAAAGGAAGTTCACTGGCCCGGAAGCCCCAGGAATCGAGTTTGCAAGCTCCATTGTGATCCTCAGTGCATCAGGAGCCCTGAAAGGAATGGCCCGGTCGGGGGGAAGGGGGCAATCACTTGCCCCGCTCTCGCGAGGCAGGATCGATCCATCAGCGACGAAGGCGATCAGCCCAAGCGCATCGAGCTGTCTTCTAATGTGTTCCTGGTTCTCCACGCAGGCGACGAAACCTTCCCCCTCTTGCTGAGGTTGGTTTTCCCAAACCACGCTGGAATCGACGATCTGAGGGAGTTCATGGCAGAGCATTTTCTCCGCCTGGTCTCCGAGAACGCGGCGTCCTGCTGCAGGAAACCCGACCGACAGCCGCATCTCCACCCACTGCGGAGTAACCACTACCGCGGTCCGCTCGAGAACCTCCTGCCCACCAGCATCGATAGCAATAAGGCCGCTCTTGCCGGTCCCACGGCGGTCGCGGACCAGGCGTCGAATGGTCGCGTGCACCTTGCGTGCTAGAAAGTCCTCCAGCGCTAGGCAGCGCACTGGATTGTGAAACAAGGAATCTGGCAGGCCTGCCACGACCTGGGACACACGAACGCGCACTTTCGACGGCGAAGCGAAAGGATCGCCTTGCACATGATCGACGTAAAGGGTGAATGCAGGAAACTCGTAACTT
>Ga0315538_1001567_pt1 | contig 13564 bp, 19 predicted proteins | sample SalMarSW160230MG_2_FD_203834 | JGI IMG/M metagenome (GOLD analysis project Ga0315538, IMG submission 203834) | Salt marsh sediment microbial communities from the Plum Island Ecosystem LTER, Massachusetts, United States - Salt Marsh Sediment SW1601-230 ...
CCCTATTTTATCGCTATTTTATCAGAAAGAATATACTCTATTGAATATTAAAAGCAAGCAATTTTGCCTGTTTGTCATTTCAATATCAAGATATCGGGTAAAATTGCCCTATACGTAAATGTTAGATATCAAAGAGAAAAACTATGAGGATAAATTTCAACTTTGATTGGATCTGCTTTGACACACAGTATTCCTTCAGTCAAATAGAAACGTATTTTGAAACCATGGTTGGGCAGATTGAAGAGTTGAAGAGCAAAAATTTCGAAAACATCAAGTCTTCACTGAAAAATGTCGACGACGTCGAAGATTATGAGCTTCAATCAAGCACATTGTTTCAGGAGCATTATCACCAATATGAAGAAAATTTGCCCCGGTGCCTAACCTACTCGTTTGTAACAATGATCTACACAACACTTGAAACAAGAATAAACGAATTGTGTAATGATCTTATAAAAAAAAGAAACCTTGAACTTACCCTAGAAAACCTCAAGGGTAGCTTGGCTGAAAGAGTCGAGTTATTTTTTAAAGCATTTAACTTAAAAGGTCTTAAAAAAAAAGACATTGATAGAATCACAGAGTTTTCCCGTGTAAGAAACCAAATTGTCCATGAAAATGGGAATATGAACAACGCTTCGAAAAAATTAAAAAACTATATAAAACAAAAAAACGACATTTATACAGAAAACAATCAATTAGTCATTGAAACATCTTACTGCATTGAAAACTTAAAATATTTCAAAAATTGTTTTCAATTGCATTCAAAGAGCTTGGCTATAAACAAGATTACACTGTTAGCATAAGTGAAAATTAAGATATCTAACAACCGCCTGGACGCAGACGGGCTAAAAACCGCGCCCGCTGGTCAGGCGGGCCGTTATCCAGAACAGGAAAGTCATTTGGAAGGAGGCACAGCATTGCTGAAGGAATTTGGAGATATTGCAGTTAAGCTTTCCCGCAACCCGCTTGGTGTTCTTGCATTGGCATTTGTCTTTGTTTATGGGATTGCTGGCTACGTCTCTGCAAGCTCTTCCTTTCAAGGGCCGGAACGCTTAATTCTGGTACTTTTCATTGTTTTGTTTCCTATCTTTATCCTTATAGCTTTCTATCGCCTTGTCGCAGTGCACTCCACCAAGTTGTTCGGACCGTCCGACTTTGGGGACGAGAAGAATTTTCTCGCCTACACATCAGGCCGGATCACACACGAGGAAGCCAAGAAACAGGAACAGGCCCAGCAAAACCGTACGCCTATGGAGTATAAGATACTCAACACCTTGTGGACCAAACAGGTCAATATTGACCCAGATTTTTCTACTCTTTGGACATTCCGTATCAACTATGGGACTCCGGAATTCCCGGAATTTCGTATCGCGAGTAGCAAACTTATAGGAGAAGAACTCGTTGGAGAGACCAATGATGGGCAAGTATTCCTGACCCTTAAGGGATTTGATTATTGTAAGAAATATTACAAAGAGTTTCCTGCGCACCAGTGGTGGCCCGATGAGCCTGTTAAGCAAGATAAACTTGAAAAGGCACTGAAAAATGGATAACCCATAAGGATTGATGCGACCTGAAAGGTCGCCTTCAATCCAATGTTCAAGAAGGCCTGTGTGGTAATAAGGGTATTGGTAAGAGGATTCTATTGCGGAGAAGATAAGTTGGCCTTGAAAAAGGGACTTACGAAGTCAGTTTTAGAGCAAATTTTTACAGAAAATGCGAAAACCCAGTCCATCTGTATCATTGTTCTTTGAAAAATGAAGCCGATATGACGGCCACAGGGCGCACCACTCCGGTATGCCTTAAAACCAGGCATTTTATATGATACAATGTGAGCTCAGCCTACTAGGTCAGCATCATCCATACTCAGCAATCCTGGCGATGAGCGGAGGTATCCAGCAGCGAACCTCCAGTTGGCCCCCACAAGAAGGACATCTTGGGTATAGTTCGTTGTGCTGCTCAACCTCTGGCACCTCTACCTCAAAGCCGTAGGCCAGCTCTATCAATGAGCTGACTTTTTTAAGCTCAACCGATGAAGCTGAGTTCATGAAGCCGTAGTATCTGACCTTCATAAAGCCTGTGGGAAGCACATGTTGGAGAAACCGTCTCATGAACTCCATGATATCCAGTGCCATGGTGCGCCACCGATTACTGCGAGGCTTTTTATAACGGAAGAACACCTTCCCATCTTCAACCTTGATGATACGGCTGTTTGAGATGGCCACCTTGAAGACGTAGGGCGCCAGATACCGGATTGATTCCTGGCAGTTACCTACGGCCTGGCAGTTGACCACGAAGTCTTGATTCCACACATCGGGGTCAATATCTTTGAGCACATCGAGCCGGTTGAGTTCATCTCTCAGCTTTGCCCTGAAGATCGTTGACATAACCCGTACCGGTGCAAAGAAGCTCACCGGTGAGGGGTGCCATTGGCCGTCTGATCTTGCCAAGGCGCCGCCAGGGACTATGTAATGGATATGAGGATGATACTGAAGCTGCCTCCCCCAGGTGTGAAGCACCCCGAAAAACCCCGGCAGATCGCCACCGACAAACCGTTCATTGGCAGCCACGGCCTTGAGTGTCTGAGAAGAAGCGGTAAACAGCGCACCATAGGCCTTTCTTTGGTGGCTTCGGATAGCTCGCCTGAGCGATTGTGGTACGGTAAAGGTGATCATGAAGTGGTGTCCGGGGAGTTGCCGTTGAAGCTGGCCTTGAAGCCACTGTCTGGTCTTATGGTTCTGACACACCGGGCAGTGGCGATTGCCGCAGGAGCGGAACATGGTATGGGCTGTACCGCAGCTTTTACACTCGTAGATGACCAGCCCACAGGCTGAGGTTCTACACGTGGTAATGGCGTTGATAACCTTTCGATGGATCTTTGGCATGTGATCGCCAAAGCGTTTAATATACTCTGTGCCGTAGGTGTTGAAGATCTCATTAATTGCGGTCATGGTCGAACCCCCTCATAGTACTATTGATGATTTTGTAGGCATCTTCAGTGCCCTTTTGCGTAAAGTGAAAGTAGACCATGGTGGTCTCTAGATTGGCATGTCCCATGTAGCGCTGGATGAGCCGTGGGTTGACCCCTTCTTCAAGCAGATGCGTAGCATAGCAGTGCCTGAGGGTGTGAACGGAGACATGGCGCTTGTTAATACCGGCAGAAAACCTGGCCCTCCGGAATGCACCTTGAACGCTTTCTATGGCCATTGATCGTGTGGAAGCGGGGCCTTCATTGCCTCCCCTGCCCCGGGCAGGAAAGAGCAAGACAGGGTTTTTATGGGTGAGCCAATAGCGCCTGAGCAGGGTGAGGGTTTCCTGAGGCAGTGGCACGTATCGATCCTTTGCTCCCTTGCCCCGATGGACATGGATCAATAATCTGTTGCTGTCGATATCGGCGATCTGAAGGCTCAATGCTTCGGAGAGTCTCAGACCGCACGCGTACACGGTAGATAAAAACGTGTAGTTATGGAAGGTGGTGACGTAGTTGAGAATCCTGAAGACCTCTTCCTTACTGAGAATGCTTGGCAGTCTTTTTTCTCTTTTGGCGTTGAGGTATTGAAACAGGTGCCAGTCTCGGTGAAGCACATTGACGAAAAAGAACTTGATTCCTGAATAGCAGATACGCATCGTGGCTGCTGCCCATGTATCGACGTTTTTTCGGTGGAGGAAATAGTCTTCCAGTTCTGTTTCGATGATGTGCTCAGGGGGTTTGTCATAAAACTCTACGAGCTGACGCACTGCACGAGTGTAGCACTGCTGGGTGCGTTCGCTCATACCGGCTAGTTGCAGGGCTCGAATGGATTGTTGGTAATAATCTGTCATCATGATACCTCTCCTTTCTTGTTAAAGGGTTAAGTGAAGTTGGGTTATAAAGGAGAGGTATCACATCAAATAAGGGAGATAAAGAAGACGGGATAGGAAGGAAGTAAAGGCTTTATAACCTGCCGCGTAAGCGGCTTACTTGAACCACGCCATGCAGCGGATCGCGTACCGCTCCCGCTGATGTTGGCGTTCTGCATCAATGAGGTATAAATATGAACGAAGAAGGATCAAAACCAAATCCAGATGACATTCGTACTGAGTATGCAGCGCTCATAGATTTTCATAACTCAGTAGTTTCACACCGTTTCACATTAGTCGGTTTCTATTTGGCGGCAATAGGACTTATAGCCGGAAAGGGTATCAATTTTTTAGAAGCATGCCTTATTCTTGGTCTTACGATATCCATGTACATGATGGAATTGCGTAACCGGACTTTATATACGCAGATGGGTCGCCGAGCTATGGACATAGAGGTTAACTACTGGAGACTCAACAGAAAAGATAATGATGATAATGGATTACCTCTTTTCTGTACAATGCGTCATAGTGATTTGCCTGAAGAGATACGAAAGTCATTAACTCCAAAGCAGCAAAATGACCTTGAATATAATCCGAAGTTTTGGGGACGATGGAAAATTCCGTTTCTTCCTGCGAATCACTCAAGGGGGCTGGATTTTCTATATGCCTTTGTGGCGATATACGCTATTGCAAAAATGATTTTCTCATAACGTGATGATTTAGATACCAAGCAGAACCAATCGCTGGTGCGGACGCAAAGAGCAGCGCCGCACAGCTCAGCCGTTAGTGCGAAAATGATAAAACATAGCAAAAATCAATTGGCCAAATCTGCTTTTGATATTCTTAATGATTTAATGGGTGACATTCACGGCGCAAGAATTACAGGCATTTTTACTATAAAGAAACCAGATATTTTCATGACTAAACATCCCAAATATATTATTCGTAATTCCATTTCAATTATAGTGCTATCCCTTAGAAAATTTGATGACCTTTGGAAAAACCAATTGAAAGATAAGTTATTACTTAATAACAAACCTTCTGAAGGCATCGAATTGGAGGACGAAATCGCAACAAGAAAAATTAGAAAGTTTTGCAATATAGTAGTCGCTCATTATGCGGATGAAAAAACTGCACCAAAAACAACAGAGAAAAAAATTAAAGAATTACTAGGTCAGCAAGGTTTTAAAACAGATGAAGATTTCTTTCTATGGACAAAGGATTTACTCGACAAGATTGAATTAGTTAGAAATTCGTTGCAAGCGGAATATGCTTTATAAAATTAGGGTGTTACACTAACCATTCACTGGAGAGGGACTGTTCAAAACACTGTCGCGTTTTTCCAGCCCCTCAGTTTTTCGTTAGCCGCAAGGAGGAAATATGAAATTACCAAAATCCGATCTAGGTTATGTGGAACGTCAATTCAGAGATTATTTTACAACTGGATACTGTAAAGCATGTCGTCAGTGGGATGTTTTGCTTTTACCAAAAAGGCTATGTTTCGATTGTTTGGATTTGCGGCTAACAAGCCAATCGAGCCGACCCGATAAATCGTGCGGCTCATCGGAACATTGGGAACATGATGATGAATAAGACATGTGTAGTTCTCACTCTGGTGCTCCTTGCAGCCACGCTCTCTCTCGCAGGCGACAAGGATTTGTCGAAACAGTACGAGAACACGAACTCGCCGTTCGAACTGCACGGTAGACTCTCGCTGTACTGTGGTAATCCATGCTATCGGATCTGGATCATCGGCACGAATCGTCTTCTCGGTGTCCAAGGTGGTGATCTCGAGCCTGCTTCCATGCCAGCCGATCTGCAAGCGCTTTTCCACACCAACACTCGCCTCCGTGTCTATGCTGACTTCAAGGTCACACCCTTGACCACATACAAGAAGGGGCATATGCAGATCGTCCAGATCTACTCCGTCAAGAACCTCGTGATCTATAGTGGCGACAAGCTCTTGAAGAAGATGAAGGAATTAGTTCCCAACAACGCAGTCGAGGCGACGCGTCAATAGCCGCGCGCCTCACTGCCAGCGTTCGCTGAATAAATATATAATTGTGAAACTCATCCCTTTGAAGGTATGGGAAAAAAATGACAGACTCTTTTCCAAATAAAATCAAAGATTATATAGTTTTGATATATTTATCTGCGTGCTTAAGAAATCTCACTGGTATGTTACAAGATCATGATAATATTGACGAAGATGATTCATGGGTTGAAAAAGGTTTACCCCCAAAGGCACCTATAAGGTCGCCAGAAATTGCCATTAAACGTACAAAGCATATTCAGGACGAAATTTGGCGCTGTGAGCTACTATCTTCCATGATTAGTTCTTCAGAATTTAAACGCCCTATTCTAATCGAATTAATCAAATGTCATGAGGCAATCGGCCAATCTGATGTTCCTGCACAAATGGCTTTGCTTGAAAATAATGGTGACGAGGCGACCCAAATATGTGCAGAAAGCATTTTTCGCGCATGGGATGTCTGCGGTAAAGAGTTGTTTGACTGCCAGGCAAGATGTGCAGCAGAGACTAAAATTCTTTTCCCAAATGGATGTAAAACTAAAGATGTGAATAACGTTTTGGGCTTTGATCTAAATGTCACAAATTTTAACACAATGCCAACATTAGCTTTATCAGAAATAGCTCGACGCTGGAATGATCAGTTGTTGTATAGTGGAGCTGTTCAACTGAAATGGACTTCATTGACAGATGATGAATTTGAACGCCTAATTTTTTGCTTAATTTCTGAGACGGAAGGCTATGAAAACCCTGAGTGGCTGACGAAACTTAACGCTGCTGATAGAGGGCGTGACCTATCTGTTTCTCGTGTTTATACTGATCCTTTGGCTGGAGTTTTGAGACAGAGAGTTATTATTCAGTGTAAGCATTGGTTGAGCAAAAGTATCAATTTTGATGAGGTATCATCATCGAAAGAAAAAATGACGTTGTGGGAACCACCGCGAGTTGATGTTCACGTAATTGCAACTACGGGTAGATTTACAACAGACGCTATCCAGTTTATTGAAAAACACAATCAATCAGATTCTGGTCTTCGAATCGAAATGTGGCCGGATAGCCATATAGAGCGGCTTCTTGCTACACGTCCAGCATTAATAGATAAATTCGGACTTCGATGAAAATATAAAAGCGAACAACTGCATGCAGGGGATTGCATTCCGCTGCGCTCCACGCAACCCCGGATGCTGGCGTTAGATCAACACAGTTAAAACGAAAATGGAAAGAGATCCTATAACTAAAGCAATTTATGGAGGTATAAAGAAAGGTATACAGGTGGCAGTTGAAAATAACTGCTATGCATCTGCTGTAATTTTGATTCTTTCAGGCATTGATTCTATGGCATTTTTAAATATGCCTGAATCACAAACAGATGTGACAAGAACTGATTTCATAGAATGGGCTGATCGATATATTAAATTCCCTTGTAGTGAAAAACTAACTGGCTCAGATCTGTATGGTGCAAGATGCGCGATGCTCCACTCATATGGAGTTGTTTCACAAATGAGTCGAGAAGGCAAATGCAGAATGGTCGGCTATATGACAGAGACTGTACCAGAAATACGATATAATCCAGACGTAAATAAAAACTTAGTTCTTGTTTCTGTACCTGCACTTGCCGAATCCTTTTACAAAGGAATGGATCAATTTTTAGTAAACTTATTTTCAAATAAAGACAAGGCCAAAGTAGCCGAAGATCGTTTGAAATGGTTTGTACAGGAAATACCAGTAAATAATAAAACGCTCTAACATTTTTCTTCACCCGACTGGTGTTCCGCTGCGCTCCACACCAGCCGGTGAGAAATGCGTTGGCGGTACAATACCATGTCACAGATGACTAAAAAGGCACTCAAGGCTAAGCGCGAATCAAAGTATGTGGAGTTCAAGGAAACTTTTGATCCTTCACAACCGAGGGACTGGTGTGAAATCATAAAAGACATCGTTGCACTGGCTAATAGTGGCGGAGGCATAATACTGGTTGGTGTCAATAACAAAGGAGTTCCGACTGGCTTCGACCCAGAAGTCCTGCTTCAGATTGATCCGGCAGTCGTCACCGACCGAATCCACAAATACACTGGGATTCAATTCTCCGACTGCGAGATAATCGCCGAAGCAAAGGCTGGTCACAGAGTTGCGGCGATCCTTGTACACTCTGTACCTATCCCAATCGTCTTTGTAAAGCCTGGCACATATAGAATTGGGCCAAAGGCTCAGAAGACAGCGTTCTCCTCTGGTACAGTATATTTCCGCCACGGAGCCAAAAGTGAGCCGGGGACAAGCGACGACATTAGGTCAGCTATTGAACGGTATGTTGAATCCTTGCGGAAGTCATGGATGAGCGGTGTCCGCAAGGTTGTTCAAGCTCCTCCAGATAGCAAAGTCTACACCTTCCCTGCTCATGTCGAAGTGCGAGAGTCATCTTCACCCGATGCCCGAGCAATCAGAATAATTGATGACCCCTCCGTCCCAGCATACAGAAAGATCGACTACGACATAACCCATCCCTATAGACAAAAGGAAGTCATCGAGACAGCCAATCAGGCTCTGGCCGGAAAGGCAACTATCAACCAATATGATATTAAATGCGTGAAGCAGCTTTACAAAATTGAGGGGCAGGAAGCCTTTTGCCACCGCCCCAAATTCTCGCCCTCACCACAATACACCCAGAGATTTGTCGACTGGCTGATAAGAGAATTTGGTAAAGACAACAATTTTTTTGTGAATCTTAGGCAAAGAGCCTACGAAAGAAGATCCTACTGATCGCCAACAAAGCCATGCAGAGGGACTGCCAGAAGCCCCGCTCGTTCCTCGCTTGGTTCTGTCAGCCCCTGATGGCTGGCGTTCGGTGAAAAAAAGAATAGAAGAATGGAGGATTTAATTGGTCAAAAAAAATCAAAAAATAAAATGGAGTACGTAAATTGGATAATTGGTTTGTTGTAAATAGGGGGGCTACATATTTACTATGGAGGGCTAAATGACGATATTCATACACGATGATAGATCCCTAAAGATTGATACGTCAAATTTAGGAGTGTATGAAAAACACCTCGTTGAAAAACTGTGGTCTCTCTTAGAAAAACATGGGTATGATCTCGATTCTGCATCAACAGGTGTGTTTCCTTGCCCTGATTTTGGTTATTTTGAACTTGCTGGAAGGTATTGGCGGGCTTCTTTATGTATCTATTTTGCAGGTTTCAGCAAAGCCTTCATTGAAGCTGGAGCAGGATTTCTTGAGCCATGGCTTTTCAATTCTCGTCATGCAATTGAACTTTATACTAAAGGATTGTTATTGTATGTCTCATGGTATCAAGAGCTGAATGAAGATTCTCTAAAAAGCGGTCACAAGAAACAGATCGAAAAAATGAAGACCGCTCATAACCCAGTTACAATATATAAGGAATATAAGGACAAATTAGAGGCGGTTTTAAGCACATGGAACTCTGATGAAATTTGCGAAGCACCCGAACTGGACAAATTGATCTTGACTGAGCGTGGTGAAGATATCCTATCTGAAATATCTGAAGCTGACCCAACAAGTTTCAGATTTAGATACCCGAGCTTGCTTCATCGTCGTGGGAAAAAACAATCGTTTCAAAGAATACAGCAAATGTCCTGGGAGTGGAATGAAGAGAAACTCTTCCCAGTAACGGGCTTACCAAGAGAGGCCGGAGTTGCTTTTACACATGTTAAGGTCATAAATAATATGCATGACCTTTTTAAAGAATTATCTGATATAGGCGATTATCATGACACCCTTTATTCGCATCTTGAGGAGTTGCAGGGTTTTGCATGTGAGTGGTAGCGTGTAAACGGGGTAAGCCCTTGAAAATGGCCCCAAAAGGGATATGGCATACGTATATAATTGCTTGGGGGGCGTGTATATACATAGAATCGCGATCACCGAACCAGGCTAATGCAGCCGACGCAAAAAGCCGCGCGGCTGATTAGCAGCGTTCGGCATCAAAATGAAACCTAAGGACTTCATAACAACACTTCAGCGAAAAGTCGCTTTTACAGCGGTTGGCCCGTCCGCTCTGCGTGGGCAGGGGAAAGGAGTTTTGCGGGCATCACAGGACTTCCTTGCTCAGATGTTTCTATCGAGAGTGCCGAGATCAAGTGAAAAACGATTTCAGCTCTGGTTAGATCGTCAAACTGAACTGCTCCTTGACACTCTTCCCATTAAGAACCGGCCTTGGGGTGCCGCACGAAAGGCTATTAACCTGTTTTTGCGAGACGCGTTATATAACCAGTATCTCTGTGAACAATTCAAACTTCAATCACTTGAATCCTGGCTTGAGATTCCTTTGGACAGTGCAGTGGCAAAGGGCCTGAAGTCGCAGAGTAATCCAGGCGAGCTTCCTCTATGGCCTGGGCTTAAGAACTTAAAACCGAATCTCAGTAAGGAATTTCAGTTTTTTGCATCAAAACGAGCCAATTTGAAAGGGATCGCCAGAGTACACTTGGACATGTATCTTTGGTTGGATAATAGATGAAAGACCAACAAGTCACAGGCAATATTGGACTTTATTACGCGTGTTTTCAGCTCTCACGCATGGGGTGGAACGCCATGCCAACAGCCCGAAATGCTCGCGGCGTAGACATCATTGCATACAATAGCGACTGTTCAAAAATGATCAGCATTCAAGTCAAAACGCTTACTCGAAAAAACCCTGTTCCTTTGGGAACTTCCCTTGATCGAGTGATGGGTGATTTCTGGATAATTGTAAATGAAGTTGCAAAGGTGCCCAAATCCTATATCATGTTACCTCAAGAAGTTAAGGACTTGGCTCATCGTGGGGAAAAGGATGGGAGAGTCTCGTTTTGGTTGCAGCCATCAGCATATTGCATCGACGAATTTCATGAAGCGTGGGACAGAATAGGAGCGCCGAACCAATCGGTGAAGAGGGACGGGCAAAAGCCGCGCCGTTGAACTGAAACATCTTTTTCATCACAATATGCCTTTACGGGTTGCCTCCAATTAAATTGCCTGCCCCTTACCTCACCGTTCGGCGGCGTCGCCCTTAGGAGAACCAGGCAGAATGGATGAAATGAATGCAATGGATCCTAGGTTACAGCAGATGGAATTTGACGCTGCATCAGACGGCCCAGGATCTTGGCTTATATCGGCTCTTACTTTGTGGGATGCCGCGCGTCGGCTGCATCCGATTGAACAACCGTCGCGGGAAGGCGAGATGTTCCTGCAGCCGGTCTTTTACATGCTCCTTGCCTTATCGTTCGAAAACCTTCTCAAGGGAATGATCGCGCTTCAGGGAACGCCCGTCTCAGTGAACAACAAGCTCAACCCATACTTTGCAAAACACGCGCTTGAGCGATATGCTAAGAAAATTGATCCAGGAGTATTCGTCTTCGATGGTACTGAAATGGCTCTTCTCAGACGATTGGAGCCTTTCCTGACATATGGGGGCCGGTATCCTATGCCAAAGGAACCAAGCAACGTTGTCGCCTTGATGGGATACTCGAATCACGAACTTGAGGACGCAGATGTCCTGTGGAAACGTCTCTATACACACCTTAAGAAGCACGGCTGGATTACTAAGGGTGATGGATCACGACTACCGATGAGGTGATCGGCTGTCGAACAACCGCATGCACCGGATCGTAAAGCGGGACGTCCTTAAATAATTCAATAAATTAACAAAAAAAGCTTAAAGGCGGAGGAAGGGGAGGGACGTAAGTGACTATCTTGAAAAATTAAAAGGGGACTTTTGCGCAGAAATCAATTAACATTCCTTGAGGCAGGAAATGAAGGGCTTTGTCGGCGTCACGGATAATAATTGGTTTGCATTCCTCTCCCAGCAGCCAGGGATTGATGCAGTTGACTTCTGGCAGAAAAGGCTAGCCATACACTAAATCGAAAGGAAGGGGCCTCATAAATAAAAGCACCTTGTCGATGTAAGAAAGGAAAAAATATAGCGGCATTAGCTGAGGAGATTGGCGACAAATATGCGAAGTTTCTATTGGCATAAAAGAAGCTGGGCTCAAACTTGAAACATCGGACCAATGAGTAAGGACTTGAATGAGAGATAAAACAAAACCTATCCGTTTGTCGGAGCATGCAAAGCAACAATTGCAATTCCGCGGAGCGACAGAGCAAGAAGTGGCCCAAACCATATGGACGGAAACATGGGGGCCGGCAGAACTTGGCAGGCTTGAGTGCCGGAAGGATTTTCCTTTCAATTCAGAGTGGAACAAAGAGCATTATGCCACAAAACAGGTTCGCCCCATTTTTGTGGAGGAATCCGATGAGATTGTGGTTGTTACAGTTTATGTGTATTATTTTTAAGGGAGGTTGCAATGAAAATTACCTATGACAGAGAAGTCGATGCCCTTTACATACGCTTCAGAGAAACAACGGTCACTACAAAGCACCTGGCAGAAGGGATTGCGGCTGATTACGATGATGATGGGCGTCTAGCAGGTATCGAAATCCTCGATGCAGTTAAACGTTTGGGGGATCCCCAAATTTTCAAGCAGGTCATCCTGGAGGATATAGCGCTCGGAACGCTCGATCAACCCCAAGCGTAAGCATCTTGAGTGAATAAGAACAAAAAAGGAGCACCCATATGGTGAATTTGGGACGTCCATTTGTAAATAAATAAAAATTCTTAACGCCTCGAAGCTGTGTTTGGCTCTTGATGAATTAGCAAGCCACGCCTGAGGGGGGCAAGCGTTCCGGGTAATATTCAATGAAGGACTTTATCGGCGTCACGGATAATGATTGTTTTGCATTCCTCTCCCAGCAGCCAGGGATTGATGTGGTGAACTCTTTGCCCAAGATAGCCATCAAAAAGACGTAAGATGAATTTTGTGCTAAAATTGTTAGAGATAATTCACAAGCAAGACACGAGCTCATCTTCTCAATAAGAAGAGATTCCCCCTAAGGACAAATGAAGCCTCGATACGATCCCCTTGAAAGAAGCGTCGGATTGTTGTAAATTACAAACTGGAAATCCAGAGAAATATAGGAGTCCGCTCTATGGCGAACTTAACCGTGCAAGTCCCGGACCGGCTGGCTAAGGAACTAAATGAAGCCAGCCAGGAGTTCATCGCTGAGATGATTGAATTGGGTCTACGCACCCGCAAGATTGAACAGGCGCTGGCACAATACGCGCGTGGCGAGATGACCCTTGGAGCAGCTGCACACCTTGCCGGCATTACGGAAGGTGAGATGGCCCGTCACGCTTATGCTCGTGGTTTGGAACCTCATTTCACTGACGAAACGTTGGCTGAGGAGTTGGCCTAGTGCCCACTGTCCTGTGCGATTCAGGACCTCTTATTGCCCTGGCAAAAGTTGGTCGGCTTCGTCTCTTTCTTGACCTTTGGGACACTGTCCACGTAACAGAGCAAGTTTATCAAGAAGCAGTGGCATTCGGCCATGCGCTCGGTGCTGCCGATGCTCTAACCATCCGTCTCTTCTGGCAAAAACATAGGCTTCCCATTATAGCGGTTCCCGATGACGTTCTCACTGCCTACAAACCCTCTATCACGCTCGATCCGGGCGAGCGGGCTACCTTTGCCCACGCAATAACATTGAAAGAGGTTTTGGTGCTCGTCGACGAGGAAGTAGTAGGGGACATCCTATATTCCTCCTGTCAAGAGAAAAATTGAATAATTAATAACTATAGTAATATCAATAAGATACAAAGTATCAGCTTCATGTGGATACACCTCTCCTCTCCCCAC
>Ga0315538_1001568_pt1 | contig 13563 bp, 14 predicted proteins | sample SalMarSW160230MG_2_FD_203834 | JGI IMG/M metagenome (GOLD analysis project Ga0315538, IMG submission 203834) | Salt marsh sediment microbial communities from the Plum Island Ecosystem LTER, Massachusetts, United States - Salt Marsh Sediment SW1601-230 ...
TCCTGTTAGAGATTTTGTTTAGAGACGGAGACGACCTTTATTACGCCGTCTTTTCTTGCTTTTTCCTCCAGGCGATGTACTGTTCAGGACTCATTTTGTCCCGCTCTTCCATCGTTGGAGTATGTTCACCTCCAGAGCTAATGCCAGAATCAGGCGTTAAGTCGCCAGCATCTTTGTCCTCTTCACCAGCTTTCTTCTTGGGTTTTCCCCCTGCGATTTTAGCAGCGACCTTCTCAAGCGCTTCCTCATCTGTTATACCGAGGTCTGATAAGTCCTCGATATTCAGGTGATACTTGACGGCGACTTTCACTATCGTAGCCTCTGCTTTAGCCGCAGCTATCGCCTCTTTGTCGGCTTTTAGCTGTGCTTCGCTAGTCGCTACTTTGCGTTCCCGTTCTTCGAGGTCAGTCGCCCTTGTCTGTAGGTTCTGCTTTTGCTGGTAAAGGCTCAAAAGTTGTGGGTCATCTTTCGCCTTGTCGAGTTCTGCTTCGTCAATCTGTCGCTGTAGCGCAGTCAACTTCCCATTTGTTATTTCCGCATTCTGCCTCAGCGATTCACTGACTTTGTTCGCTTCCTCGATTTGGTCAGTAAGTTTCTTCTGCTCCCTACCGGAAGCAGCTTTTGCGTCACTGACCATCTTTGTGACTTGAGCTTCTGTAAAAGTCTTTTCCTTTTTGTCAGAAGTACTCGTGTCTCCAGCACCAGGAGTTTCTATGTCCTGAGTACCTTTCTCAGTTTCGTCCAATGTATTAATCCTCCTATAATTTAATTGCCTGCTTATGGTGCAGGCTAACCGTTCGACCCTATTTGACATTAACCCCTGCTTAATGGTAGTATTCATGTATGAGTAAGATAAATGTAGAACAGTTGGCTAAAGAGATAAGACAACTAGAACGCCATCAAATACTGTATAAAATACTCAAGCAGGAATTATCCCTCTTGGGTTACTGGAAAAATCGCCAACGAGGCGACCCTGCTAAAGGATACCAAGAGAGAGGATTAAGATGTTAAAGCAGGGCTTAATAACCATGGTTTGATGTTTACCCTGTGGTAACACCAGAAAGTGCCACCAGCAACGAATTTTAAGGGTAACTACAGCTTCAAACTTGACACTAAGGCTGTGTTCTGTTATTTTGGAAATAGATGGCTATTAAAAAACAGATACTACTTGGTGCTATTGTTTATGGCTTCCTTGGCTACCTGATACTAGCGAGTATTAATCTTTCGTTACCCTTCCCTCTTTGGGCTATAGGTCTCTACTTCGCTTTAGCCACAGGGATATTTATATGGGTGTGCGTAGAGAAGGATTGGAAGCTAAGAGGCTTAGTAGGGCTTGGCGTTTTAGGTTTTGTAGGGGTAGGCTTCTTAATCGGGTTACTTCTACTCTGAACACCTATCAGTACCGTAGGCAGGTTTTAACCCTCTCCACTTCACTAAGGCAGCGTCAAGGTCTTTGTTTCCACACCTTGCCTGTAACCTAAGATGCGAAGGTATGTTGTCGTAATACTTGAGCCAGTTCTCTTCTTTCACTGTAGGAATCTTTGAGAAGTCCCTTTCCTCAGTCCATATTCCAAGACTAAGCATAAGGTCATAAAAGTCTCTATGTTCCATTAACCAGCGATCATCTGCATACCAAGTTCCCTCGAACCCTTCAGGCTTCTTTGAGAAGTCGGTGTACCAGGTAACATAGTCCTCAATACGTTCTTCGGGGAAGTCCGCTTTATAAGCATTAATCCTATGCTCGTCAGCAATCCACTCTGGATGAGATAACTTAAACGCTTCCCTTGCTTCGTCCCTAGCAGCATCGTTAGAAATATAATACGGCGAATCCTTGTCGCCATAACCGTCATACTCTTCACTCAACTCACGGTTTTTAATCCGCAAGTCTAAGACTTTCGGATTGTCCTCTATCGGTTCTCGCCCCAGCCATTCTGTCAGAGGGTCATCGTCTAATAACAACCGCCTCACTTCCCAGCTATTACTCCCAAACTCAGCACTCGTGTCAAGATACTTGAAGTAGTTTTCTATTGAGTCTTTAGGGGGTAAATTGAATTCTACCGCTTTACCCGGTATATCCAATTCGTCAATGAGTTTCTTGACCTCGTTGTAAGCCTCTAAGGAATAAATCTTAGCCTGACCCCACAATGCTAACAGAGCGTTATCTTCAGGATGACTTTTCAGCCATTCTTCCCGGGGGTTCTGTTTGAGCTCAGGATGGTCTTTTAAGAACTCAGCCTGGTCTCTTTTGTCCAGTGAATAATACTCCCTGAGTAAAGCCAATGTCTGCCTACTAAAGTTCCCCATATAATACTGAGGGTATTTCTCTTTAATTGCATCTTTATCGGTTGCCTTTTGATATGCCTGCCACTGTAGGAAATACTCCTCAAATGTATCACCCTCTCTAAGGTCAGCGTTTATGTTGATATAACTAGAACTTGGTCGCTCTTGGTAAGTTTCTTTAACCGCTTTCGCTTTGATGACAGATTGCGCCAACTCAGGTATATGATACTTGGGGTCAATATCCTCTGGTTTTATCCCGCTTACTCTAGGTGATATATCGCCATAGAAGTCTTTAGTATCGTATATGTCCTCTTTGTTCACAGAATACGGTAGCGTGTCAGACTGCTTCGGCTGCCCTAACATATCTATAAACTCATCCCAGTAACCTCCACCATAAGTCTGCACACCAACGCCGAACATACCTGGGAGAGCTAATAGACCGCCAGCTAGACCAGCATCAAGGACGGCTTCTATCATATCCTGCACAAACATCGGCACCAACCTTTGAAATGCTTGTTCCCTTACTGATTCAGGCTCCAAAGATAACTCATCACCCATGAAAGTTTCACCACGAAGAATATCACTTGCAAGCCCCATTACAGGCGAGAACTTAGTTCTAGCAAATTGGCTCAAAAGTTGGTCTCTTTGAACTTCGGTAAGTTTGCCAGTAGTTGATGATTTCCTTATCCCTGTAATTAGGTTCACAACTAGCCTGAAATATGGCTGGAAGCCTGCCCAGAAATCAAGGCGGGTATTACCTACTTTAAGTTTTCCAAAATCAGCAGATCGTGGGTCAAGCTCTACACTAGCATCGTCATCGGCTAATACCCATAGAGTAAGTATCGTGCAATTAGTCGCCACAAACGCCACTATATTCTTTGCCATCATCTTGCGTACAGCAGGAGTAGCTCTAACAAATTCCACTGGCACCATTACCCTACTTATTTGATACCTCGGGGAGAAAAGCCCAGCATTGAGAATCGGCCCCAAGCCTTTTAACTTACCTAGACTCCCCCTTCCCGTCATTACATTGATTGCCCTAGCAAGTGAATTGTAATCCTCCCTTGTTTTACCTGTGCCTTCCCATGCCCGACAATAACTAGCGAAGACATCCATTCTTATTTTATTAAGGTAGATAACATAAGCTCTCTCTGAATGCTTTATAAGCGGGATATAGCGAGCTAATCTCGACATAAAGGCTTCTTCCATCTGTGTTAGCTCTTTGGCTATCTCAAATAGTGGGGCAATGTATAGTACATCGTCTAGGCTCTGTGAAAACTCATAATAGGGATTAGCCCTAGTGAGTTCTTCAGTTATTCTAGCGTTCTTCTCGCTGGCAAACGCCTCAACCATAGGCTTCAACGCAGGCATTGTTTGTGGGGCTTGCCCTACAAAAAGCAACGCCCCCTGCCTTAACGGTGCTGACAAGTCCCATGCAGCTAATACTACTCGGGGTAGATTTATTAAGTCTAGAACCATAAACCATGCCTTATGCCCTCGGCTTGTTTTGTCCAAAACTGCTTTGACTAATTCGCTCCCAAACATCTTTTCCAATCGTGCTAACTCGCCTATCGTTGGTATATTCCCTGCAAGTAAATTCGATAAGGCGTTGGCTGTGTTAAATTTGGTAAAATACAGCATATCCGCATCGTTTATCGCATCATATAAAGCCCCAATATCAGCATCGGTCATCTGTAACTCGGGTGGTGCAAAGTCTGACTTCGGTAATTCTCCCTTCAACGCAGCCTTAGACTTATCAAAAGCCTCCTTCCCCCTCGCTGTCTTTAGTATCGCAGCAGCTTTACCTGACCTCTTTGACAATTCCTCATGCTTTAGCTTCTCAGTTGCTTCTCTTATAGGTTCAGCGTTCTTGATAAGGTCGGTTAGTTTCTTGACTACATCTTGTGTCTCTTCAAGATTAGCTTCTTCCTTTACCGCATCAAATATAACCTGCTTAGCAGATGCTTCTGCTTCGGCTTTGGTGGCGTGAACTTTCTTAGGCTTGAATATAGTGCTATGCCAGTCACGGAGTAAGCGTTCACTCATACCCTCAATATGCTTCGTTATACTTTCTTCAGTTGCAGAAATACCAATAGGTAGTTTCTCCCCAGCATCAGCCCTGCGTTTTAGTTCGGTTATCAAATCTTGCTTGATAGTATCTATACTAGCTTCAGGCACAGCTTTGGCGGTTGCTGAAGCCGCCACTTCTGACGGCTTCGTTACTCCTCGTACGCTTGGTACACGAGCTATATCAGCAAGTTTAATACCCTTGCCCTCCATAATATCATTGACAAACACATCGATTCGCACTTTGCCGATACCACCCACATCTTCAACACGCTTCTTTAGATGCCCCCCCAATGCTTCCTCTATCTCACTACTCATATCGTTAATACGGATTTGTAATGCTTGGTCAAACTCCCCTGTTCGCCTTACATAAGCATCCACATCTTTGAGCTTAACTAAAACATCTATATCAGATAATGCTTTTTCTTTACCTGTTGCCCTACTACCGATAAGGTAAGTGTCTTCTATAATGTCTCCTAACCCATACTTGGTTGCTATAGTTCTTGCTTTATCGTTAATATCCTTGAGAATCCTTACCACCTCTGGAGTGATACCTTTGGGAACTTCAACCCCAGCCTCCACTTCCCTCATAGCCTTCTCTAAAGCCTCTTGCCCTTCGGGAGTCTCTAAAATCTTACCAGCAGCTATTATCTTCGCTTGCTCTTCAGGTATGCCTTGTTCCTTTAGCTTCGCCACCCAACCGTCATAGTCCACTTTTAATTCGGGAGACATTGCTTTATGAAACTGACCTACAGCACTTCCCCCACCGATAATCGCAAGAGGGAGAGTAGCTATTGCAGTCCGTATTGTTGTCTCGGGTATTCCTTCAATTAGACTTCGGTTCTCATCGAAGGTCTTAACCGTAGCATCCTGGATAGCACCCTGAACAATCTCCTCGAATATCTCAGCTAACTCTATGTTGGTAACAGTTTTCACCCCTCGCCCAGCTAATGTTCCTATAGTCCGTCTGGCTATTTCCCTTTGAATGTTCCTTCTCAAGCTCTGATAAACACTTGGCATTATAGCCTTCAATACTGGCATACCACCGACAACCTCAACCGATGAAATCACACTGCCGATAGGTACTGAAAGCAGCGTTGCCTCTTCAAATGTCGCCCCACTCATCATTAAGTCGTCCATTAAGTCCTGTGATTGAGCGGGAGTTGTAGCTACCACGCCAGCAGCCAACCCAAGAAATGGATTTTGCGTAGCACCAGTAACTACTATCGTTGTCCCTAAGAAAGCCAATGTGAAGGCAGCAGTATCAGCAGCCACATAAGCCCAATAAGCAGGGTCTTTTAGAATGCTAGGGTCTTCCTGAATTTTCTCAATAGTTCCCCCCTCCCATTCTGGCGGAGGCCTTAATTCGGGATGACTGCCTAACCATTCCTCTTGTTGTCCCTTCAGGTGGAAATACTTTTCCCTGAATTTATCTTGGCGTTGCTGTCTTTCAACCTCTGCCTCTCCTGTGCTTTTTAGTAAGTAATCTAAAGACTCCTGTTCGATTTTAGTGAGTGGCCTTTCCTTTTGTAGTGCTAGAAGTCGCTCTTTGTTCATTTCGGCTATCCCTGCACCTGGGGGACCAGCCAACTCCTTGAACCTTGGCAAGACACCAAGTATGAATTGTTTGCTGGCAAACCAGAAATTTGCCATACCAGAATAGAAAGCGTCCCAAATATCCTTTAACTTGCTTTCTTCCTTATAAGCCGCCGGCGCACCAACAAAGAACTCTGCCAGTTGCTCCTCTGTAGTATCAGGGAAGAGATCCTTTAATATACTCTCAGTCGTCTCGCTTCTGCCTGCTTTATAAATATCGTACAGGAAAGCGTTTTGCTCCTCCTCACTCATAAAGACATAATCAATATAAGCCTCACTTGCTCCCAGTTGCTTAAGTAAATCCTCACTCTCGGTTGTCCTGCCAGCTTCCATTAAATCACTCATAAACCCTTCAGGATCAACATTCAGATAAGCCATAATAGATTCAAGCGTTTCTGTGGGTTCAATCTGCCCATATACAGTTTCAGGATGCTCACCAACCACATCTTCCATCTCCTCATACCCATACTGTTTACCCTCAGGGGAGATATATTTCCAATCTTCGGTTATCTCCCACTTCTCAGGAGTAATCATGCTGAAGGAATATCCCCTTTCGCTGGTATCGGGAGTTAATTTCAGCATCCAGCCCTGGCGGACAGGAATCCCCATCCCTCTGGCTTCTTCCCAGTCGAATATCTGAGGGGTGTTCAATACGGATACTTCGGGCTTCGCTACCTTCCGCTGTTCTAGTCCAGCATGAAGCTCTTTTAATAGCTTCTCCATATCCTCGGGTTCCGTGGAATATTTCCGTAATAATTCGGTCAGGTTATCGCTCATTTAACTTAGGCTTCTTCCCTAATAACTTCTGAAAGGCAGACTTGCCTCTTTGCTTAATATCTCCACCAGACATAGCCTGACCCTCTGGTTTCAGGGCATCTTCAACTAGCTTGTCTAAATCTTTTCTAGTAAACTTCATTCAATCTTCTCCTCTGCTGGCTCTTTGAACGGCTCTGTAAGCTCAGGGCTTGCTTCACTCTTGGCAGAATCGCCACCCATCGGCAGTAAGTTCTTCTTCTCAGGTGCCTCTTGTGGTAGTTGCTCAGGTAGCATCTGCCTCTGCTTTAACACCATAACTAATCTCTCAGCTACTAACCGCGCTTCAAGAGACTTGTCCTCGTCTATCAAACTCCCCGCTAATCTATACAGAGCAATAGCAGGATCAAGCTTCTCTGCCAGTTCTCCCCTGATTTTAGTCTCCTCACCGTCAGGGTCTTCGAGCTTTATAAGATCCCTTCTCTTGGTATCTTCAGAGATGAGGTTCCCCGCTGCGTTGGCTACGGAGTAATTAGCTAACTTCTCCATCGGTGAGGTAGAGAAGTATTTATATTTAATCGTGTATTCTCCGTTCAGTTCCTTCGGGCTGTATGTGCGCCTGTGCCCTTCCTCCCCTAACTCAGCCTTTAAGCCCCACTCCCGATACTGTCTGATAATCATCCTGGAGAGTTGCTCATAGAACATCGCCAACCCTTGTAAACGAGGCAATACAAGGTCGTCTTTCTGAGATAAATCCCTGATAGCCTGTCCTGACAATGGGAATGTCAGGTTCCCCAGATCGGTTGCAGCCATAGTAGCCCTTTGTAGTCTCCCCTCAAACATAGCGTAGAACAACCTCGTAGCAGCATGAATATCCGCTATAGGGAAAGGCTTATAGCCCATGCCTTTATCAACAGGTACGATAGTCCCTTCTCCGTAAGGTGCTTTCTCTGGCTTCTTTGCCTTTATCCCTTCCTCGCTCTCATACTGATAGTCTGGCTTGATAGCCTTTACATTGAGCGTCTGTAAGACCGTTGCAGTCGTGTTCATCTGAGGAAATACATCCCTGCTTAATTCGAATATACTCTCCCCTTCGTGGCTCATATTGTCGCTGTCCTCTAGCATATACCCCGCCGGTATCATCTGCCATACAAAGGGAATGAATTTATAAGGATTCGGCTGCTCTCTTACCTCTTCGCCAATGAATACCGTATTAACATCGTTCTCCCATGCATCCCATACTGTCTCTTTATCGCTGGCTATCTCGATGCCGTACTCTTCCTCTATCCTTGCCTTGCTCCGAGTCGTCTTATAGGCTACCCACTTGAACCCGTCAACACCTAATTCATAGATGAAATACCTGGCATCAAGAGGAAGGATGTCAAAGACAATCTCTTTACCTACCTTCCTCACCAAACACCTACCAACCAGATGACCTCTAGCACACGCCTTCTCAACCTGATAGGGAAACATCCCCGTTATCCCTCTTTTAGCTAATCGGTTGTCAGCCTCTAAATAAGCATCCTCAAGAAACTCCTCAATAAGAGTGGTCTCTTTGTCCTTCAAGGTCTCACCCTCTACCACGATTTGCTGATTGGCTGCACTTATCACAGAGATAGTCTTCCTGGCAAACATCTTGGCATCCGGTAAGGTGACATTGCGAACCTTCGGCATCTCTTGACCATCAGCGTTCAATAGCGTGAAAGTCTTGCCAAAACATAAGTCCTTGTCGCCATCCATCCGAGAGTGCAAAGCACTAAACTCAGATTCTTTTTCTTCTATTGTCTTTTTGTCCATAGATTCTCCTAATAATTCCAGACTTGACCCTCTTCGCCCTTCTCTACAGTCTCAGGAGTGAAGTCGCTTAATATATATCTGGCACAAGCACAAAGATGGTATTTCTTCTCGTCTTTTATCACATTTGTAGCCACCCCTTGCTCGTCTAACTTCCACATACAGTTCATCAACTCTTCGTGGTAATGGACTAAGTTCTTGAATACATAGAGTTTATTCAACTCCATCAATGCCTTAACCCTGTCTAGCTGAGCATTGACACTGTTTATCTTTGGCTCCTGGATAGGCCAGCCATGCGCTGTGTATCCAGTACGTATCTCCTCTTCTTGATGGCTTCCCCCAACCCTTCGAATGATGTTAACTCCCTCTGTTATCTGCTTAAACTCCGCTACATTCTGTGCCGTTGACCTACCACCCGTTGGAAGATACTCATAATAAGCATAAAAAAAGCCAGTAGCGGGGTCTTGAGCGATAAACAAGGCTGCAGGGTTAGCAGAGCCAAAATCGTGCCCTGAGTAGCGTAACCACTCTTTAGGTATAGGGAAGGGGTCTATCCAGCAAGTGTCCTCATTGAATACACCATACACCAGCCAGGATGCTTGTAGTTCATCATCCTCAGCCATGATTTCCTTGAAGTACGCCTCCCTGGACATATCCCCTGTAATCTCCTGTAGCGCCTCTTCGGAGATATAAGGGTTATCATGTGAGGTAAAGTGAAACGCCTCCCACCTACCAGTTTCGTCTTCCTTCGCAGCCTTGAACATCTTGGCAGCATGACGAGGGTCCCGAGCTCTTGATATCCCACTGCTTGCCAGAGAAGGGGGAGTGTAGATAAACACAGCATCCCCGTTGTTATCGAGTAGCATAGGCGCTCCAACCTCATCCCACGCATCCTCAGCCATAAGTTGCCACTCGTCAAATATCAGGTAGTCGGCATAATCACCCCTCAGGGTGTTAGCGTTCCATGCTGTCTTTGCCTTAATCCTATTCTCGGTCCCAGGTAGTTCTATGAAATGCTCAGACTCATTCTTCTTATAAACGCCGGCATCCACCAGTTCACTTAAAGCACTACAAATCTCATACCAGAACCGACCTACCTGCTCATTAGTAGGGGCAGCGTATAATACCCTCCTACCATCCAGGAATCTCTCCACTGCCTTAATAGAGATACCAACAGTCTTGCCTGACCTTCGCCCTGCCCTTATTACCTTTCGAGGTGCAGGACTTTGAAGAAACTCTATTTGTTTGTCATGTGGCTTCCGCAAGTGAACGATATACTCTTGTTCCGTTGCTACCGTCATACATCACCTTGATATTAACTATCCTGTTGTTAATGTTAGTTACATTCCCAGCTTCATATATCCCTTCCATTTTGTTGAGCTCGGCTATAGCCTGAATAGGGTTATGCAAGCCCACCCGTATAAAAACAGCATCATCCGCCCCATCTTTACCGACTATAGTTTTACTGGTAGCTGAAGCAAGAGCCCGTGAGTTCATTGCCTCAGGCTCGATATTAAACCAAGCTCCATCAGCACCTACTTCGACAAAATCAGCAAGCCGCCCCCTGGCTATCTCCGCAAGTATCTGTTTGCGTTCAAGAACACTGGTAATAGAGGCATCCTCAACTCTTTCCCGAAGCTCTTGAATACGAGACTGAATGTCAGGCTTTGTTAGGTTTTCCGAACCTATAGACCTTGCTACCTTGCGACTGTAACCAGCAACAAGGGCAGCCTCAGTAGCATTACCTAATTCAAAATACTTTATGCAAAATGTTTCCTGCTTTTGAGTTAATCTATTCTTCTCCATAGTTTTCATACCTTGATTACTTCCCTCTTAATTCGCCTACTCCATAACCAGTGAAAGGTACTATGCTCCCATACCTTGCCACTCTTTGGATAACCCTCATAGGTTCTGAATGAGTATCTTTTCTGGAATAATCGTTTAATATATTGAAATAGCTTTTTCATAGTTGCTCCTACAGATTATTGAGAAAAGTGACACTAGCTTAATGAGATACTTTGTATCAATCACCATTAACAATAAGACATTGATGTAGCCGGCCGATTTATGACTGACCTGTTGCTAATATGCAAATTTCTTTTTAACCGCGTGCCTAGGGGGACTTGACAAATAAAACAGCATAATGTTACAGTATAGGTATGAAAAGAGTTAAAATACCACAAACGCTCACGTGTCTGAGGTGTGGTCACAAGTGGACGCCCAGGAAAAGAGAAGTCCTGCGTTGTCCTGGCTGTGGCTCACCTTACTGGAATAAACAAAAGGAGGTAAGAGAATGACAAGGGATTATAGACCATACTCAGTAGGATATAACTGCAATTATGACCACCGTATCAAGAACACAGAATCATTACCTGCTGGCACTGGTTGCAAATTCCTAGAGTGTATGATAGTTCATAACGGTGATTTTATAGCACACTCTTGGCATAGACGATCACCCGAACCTCGTTATGGCTATATGGTATTTAGGTTCTGAGAGGTGCTTATATGATTATAAGACGAAAGTGGGTAGCTTATCATCACAAGATAACGAGTTATACATTTGGCATTGGGCTATCAATCTCACCCGAAGTAATTATTATCACTCTTGGATTTTGGCATTGGTTCTTTGAATGGTGGGGAAGGGATAGCAAACATTAAAGGAGGTAAGAGAATGGGATATGCAATAGTGCCAAACATCAAAGATGAAGCTGTTGTATGCCAACAACCTTGTCAACATAAGGATTGTGCAGCAAATCGAGCAATGTGGACAGACGCAAAGTGTGCCATTTGCGGGTTGCCAATGCTACCAGGACAAACATTCTATTTTGATGACAATGGCAAACCTGAACACGCTAGTTGCCTTTACGATAAGGTAAATAAGTTAAAGGAGGAGTGAAATGTATATGAGATATTGTCGGCATTGCAGAAGATGGATACCAACTGTCCCGTCTAGTAAGAAATGCCCCGCTTGTAATCATAAGTGGTAAGCTAAAATAAATGGAGGTAAACAATGAAACTACAATGCCCCAACTGTAAATCAAAGTATGTTCTCTATAACAAGTCCACTAATTCCTGGTGGTGCCGCAAGTGCGGTGTTGTGTTTGACAAGACTGGGAAGATTATATCTAGACCATAGGTTGTTAAAGAACGACAGCAGTTTCACCGTTTTGTGAAAGCTAGGCATTCCGTGAAACGCCCAGTGGCCTCATTACCTAAGCAATGAGGGAAGTGAACATGATTAAAATACCCACACTCGGCAACCATTAGGTAATATCTTCGTAGGTTCGGGATAACGAGAACCCTCTTTCTTTATTTTCTTATCAAGCCGACAGTCTCTACGCTTCTCTGCCTTAATTGCCCTATAAACAAGAATGCCTGCTCTATATTTGCTATTATTCATACCACAAAAACAAAAAAAACGGGGAACAACAAGCCAACCATTTCTGGTTAGACCTATCGTTCCCCGATTCAGCCTTAAACTAGCTAGTAGCTATTCAGTTGTATAATTCAATCCATTTTGATAGTTCGCTGGAGTGTCAGCAAACATGGCTTGCCCTCTCTAATATGGATTATCACCTGCCCATATTCGACAACCTGCAACCAATCAAAGCCACGTATATACTGCATTAGCTCATCATCAGTAATTAGTTCAGTTTCTGGTTCCGTTTTTGCACTCATTTAGGCGAATAAGTGTTGCCTCCACATTAAACATACCTGATTTGGGTATTCACTTACCCTTTTATGCTCATTTATCGGGATTATGCTTAACACAGTGTTCGTCAAGTATCTGTTGGGATTCCATATAAATCAATTCTAAGGCTGTCGGCAATAAATCCATTTTCCCCTCTTCAATCAACAAAACTGAAATATCAGCCAGATTCTTTATCGTTTTCAGTTGTTCAACTAGCTCTTCCATTTAACTCTCAACTGTAAATTCTTCTTTATCAGGTCGGATATGTATTACCGGACAGCCGATCCTTGAAGGTTTGTAGCCTTTCATCTCAGCGTATGTCGGGCTTAGAACCTGCCCTTGCTTGGGTTGCGTGTATGCTTTCAGCCAGCTACCAGTAATTGTCGCTGCTAATTTAATACTCTTAACCCTTCCTCTCTGGCATACTAATCTGTCAGGCGTATGCTGTGTCATAGCGTGCAGATGACCCATTAAATAGATATGAGCCTGCACCTCGTTGACTAATCTCATTAACCGCATCAACCTGGCCCCTTCCGTCTGAGCCGCCCCCGCACCATGCCAGGCGTGGACAATTACTTGATGGATTGCCGATTCTGCTCTATGAAAATCCAGAATAAAGAACGCTGAATAGCTGGCATATGGAACGCCTAAATCATCGCAGATGTTCCTGGTAATATCGTTCTGATACCTTAAATGCTCGTTCTCCTCATGATTGCCTGTTAATAATCCCAAGCATTTGTCTTTAATCGGCGTGAATAAGTTACCTACCCATTTCCGCTGAGATTCTATGATATTGCTTTTCTTTACCCAGGGTGCTAGTCCATCCATGCTAAAGCGTGGGTCGTTCTTTGTTATACTATCAACATAATCCCCCATGCCAAGCCATAAGGCGTTCTTGGTAGTCCTTATCTCCTCTACTTTCGCCTTGATGGCACTTTCAGAGCAGTCAATAGAACCAGCATGAATATCTCCAAGAGGAAACAATAGGAACTCTTGGCTACGACTACATTTAATTGGTGGACTTATGATTACTTCCATAATAAGGCGCACCGTGCCGAGCAAAGGAGTAAACCCAGCACGGCGCAATATGATTAAGCCTAGCTAGACTTCAATCCCAAGGAATGCCACTATCGTAGGTAATCGTTACATTATCGGGACGTGGCTCACCTTTCATTACGTCTTTCACATGGTCAGCTACGATAGCTCGCCAAACCTCACGGGGTATGATTAAAGGCATAGTCATTGACGGCGTGCTTAGAATGACATTATCTTTTTCCTCTTTGATTGTGACATTATCGTAGGTTTTCATAATTCCTCCGTGAAATAAAGAAGTGGGATTATCCCACTCTAAAATACAAACCCCGCCTTTGTAAGACGGGGTC
>Ga0315538_1001570_pt1 | contig 13549 bp, 10 predicted proteins | sample SalMarSW160230MG_2_FD_203834 | JGI IMG/M metagenome (GOLD analysis project Ga0315538, IMG submission 203834) | Salt marsh sediment microbial communities from the Plum Island Ecosystem LTER, Massachusetts, United States - Salt Marsh Sediment SW1601-230 ...
GGCAAGTTGCAGTGGAGGTTGGGGATAGGGTATCAAGCGGACAGATCCTGGCCGAGTTAAAACAAACCTCCCTTCCCCAGAATATCATTCTGGCAAGTGTAGATCTGGTCAACGCACAACAGGCGTTGGACGATTTACTGGAACCACCCTCAGATCTTGACCTGTCGCAGGCGGAACAAGCCATCGCAAAAGCGAAGGAAAAGGTCAGAGACGCCGAACGGTATCTGGCGAATCTCGAATCATCGGCGCCTCAAGTTGATATCGACCAGGCCCGTTCGAACGTGGTTTTAGCCGAAAACAAGCTGGATCAAGCCAGAAAGAAATTCGAACCGTATGAAAACAAACCTGAAGACAATCTGATTCGCGCCAGTTTACAGAGCCGGCTCGCCCAAGCTCAAAAAGAATACGATGCAGCTGTGCGCCAGCTAAACAACCTGCTGGGGAGCGTTAACAACATCGATTTAGAAGTTTCCAAATCCGATCTGGAGCTGGCTAAGGCTCAATTAAAGGACGCCCAAGACGAGTATGATCGTTTAATTGAGGGACCCAAAGCGGAGGATGTCACCGCCGCTAAAGCGCGCATCGCTGCGGCTCAAGCAACCCTAGACATGGCCTCGATAACTGCACCTTTCGCAGGGACGATTACGGATATGAATATCAAACCCGGTGATGAGGTATCTCCTGGTTCTGTCGCCTTCCGGATAGATGATTTTTCCCACCTGATGGTGGACGTTCAGGTCTCCGAAATCGATATCAATCGCATCAGGTTAGGTCAGGAGGTCAGCTTAACCTTCGACGCCATCCCCACAAAAGAATATCACGGCGAGGTAAAAGAGGTCGCCTTAGTCGGTAATTCTAACCAGGGAGTGGTTGATTTCACCGTAACGGTGGAATTAACCGACGCAGATGAGGCGGTCAAAGCCGCCATGACCGCGGCGGTTAATATCGTGGTTGAACAATTGAAGGACGTGCTTCTGGTTCCCAACCGCGCTGTGCGGATAAGAGATAGTCAACGGGTGGTTTACGTGCTGAAGAATGGTGCCCCGGAGCCCATCGTGGTCAATTTGGGAGCTTCCTCGGATACGATGAGCCAGGTTTTAGAGAGCGACCTGAAGGTTGGCGATCAGATCGTGCTTAACCCTCCTCTGGTACTCGAACAAAATGGCCCACCATCATTCATCCAGAGGTAATCATGAGTGATTTAGTTATCGAAGCCAAAGACCTGACAAAAGTGTACCGGATGGGAGAAATAGAGGTGCATGCCCTGCGAGGGGTCTCTTTGGAGATCACCGAAGGCGAGGTTGTGGCAATCATGGGGCCTTCAGGCTCGGGTAAATCTACCTTGATGAACATTATCGGTTGCCTGGACCGCCCCACTTCAGGCCAGTACATTCTCGATGGCGAGCGAGTCTCCCAGCTAACCGACGACCAGCTGGCCTCCATTCGCAACCGGAAGGTGGGATTTGTTTTTCAAACCTTCAACCTGTTGCCACGCTCATCGGCGCTTTCAAATGTTGAATTACCCATGCGCTACGCAGGCATAAGGAGCAATCGCAGACAACGCGCGCAAGTCGCCCTGGAAGCGGTGGGGCTGGGAGACCGTATGCATCACCGCCCACGCGAGCTCTCGGGAGGCGAGCAACAGAGAGTGGCTATCGCGCGCGCCTTGATCAACGAGCCAGCCATTATCCTGGCTGATGAACCCACCGGTAATTTGGACACCAAATCTGGCGAGGAGGTCATGCAAGTGTTGCTCAACCTGAATAAAGAACAGGGCACCACAGTCGTAGTCGTCACGCATGACCCGGAAGTTGCCTCATTGACTCGCCGCGTGATCCGAATCCGCGATGGCTTGATCGAAAAACCAAATGGGTTCGAGACACCTGAAGTGCAAACGATCGAGAAACAAGCATGAACATCTGGGCATCTATTATCGAAGCTTTGGAGAGCCTCGCCGCAAACAAACTTCGATCAGGCTTGACCATCTTGGGGATCGTTATCGGCGTGGCCGCGGTGATCGCCATGGTTTCTCTTGGACGCGGCGCCGAAAATACTATTACAGGATCGATTCAGGGCATCGGGACCAACTTGTTGTTCGTGCTACGCGGGGGTTCAGAAGACGTGCGCAATCCACAGCCACTCACTCTGGGGGATGCCGCGGCGATTTCCGACCTATTTCAGGCACCTAGCGTAACGGGAGTCGCGCCGGTTTTGCAGGGGAGCGGAAAGATATCATTTGCAGGAGAGAGCACAACCACTACCATAGTAGGCGTCACGCCAGATTACGCTCCGGTCCGCAATTATGAGGTCAGTGAAGGAGAATTCATCACCGAGGAACATATGCTGGGACAAGCTTCAGTAGTCTTGCTGGGGACCAATGTGGCTGATAAATTGTTTGGGCGGAAAGAAGGTCTGGTGGGCGAAACAGTTCGAATCGAGGGGCAGCCATTCCGGGTGATCGGTGTATTAAAGTCAAAAGGTGGGTCCGCTTTTTCAAACGAAGATGACCAGGTTTTTGTCCCCCTGACTACTGCACAAACGCGCCTGATCCGCCGCTCATCTCGAGATCGCGTAGACCTGATTGTCGTCCAGGCCATCAGCGCGGATGAAGTACCCCAGGCAAGCGAGGAAATCGCCCAGATATTACGCACCCGTCACCGCACCGCAGTGGGAGCCGATGACTTCACCATCCTTTCCCAACAAGATTTTTTGGCTACAGCTCAGACCATCACGAGCGTATTAACCATCTTTTTGGGTGGGGTGGCGGCGATATCGCTGCTGGTGGGCGGCATCGGGATTATGAACATCATGTTTGTTTCTGTCACCGAACGAACCCGTGAAATCGGCTTGCGAAAAGCACTGGGGGCGCGCAAGCGCGACATCTTGACCCAATTTCTAACCGAGTCTTCATTACTCAGTCTGGTGGGGGGCTTGATCGGCATTGCGCTGGGTTGGAGCCTCTCGGTGATCGTGGGGCGCATCGCAGCTTCCAATAACGCGCCTATCTCTCCAGATATCGGCCTGGATGTCATCCTGCTGGCGACTCTCTTCTCAACTGCGGTAGGTTTATTTTTTGGATTGTATCCAGCCAACCGCGCCGCCAATCTGGAGCCTGTGGAAGCGCTCCGTTACGAGTAGCTTCAGCTTGGTTGAATAACAAAGTCATCATGATCCCAGGGCAGTTTTCATGCGCTTCAGCGCTTCTTCCAGCATAGAGCGAGGGCACCCAAAGTTCAAGCGTACGAAACCCTCACCGTCCTGACCAAACGAGAGGCCATCATTAAATGCCAGGCGGCCTTTCTCCAGGAAAAATTCATAGGGATTGGATTCGATCCCAGCCTTCCGGCAATCTAACCAGGCCAGGTAGGTCCCTTCGGGTTTCGCCATGCTGACACCCGGTAAGTGCTCCTGGACATAATCAAAAAGGTAATCGCGGTTAGACTGTAAATAGACCAGCAGCTGATCCAACCACTCATTTCCATCCCGGTAAGCAGCCGACATGGCGATCATGCCCATTAAATTAACCCAACTGACCAAACCGTCCATGGCGGCGTGAAACTGGTCTCTTAACGCTTCGTTTTGGATCACGGCAAAAGAACACTGCAAGCCAGCCAGGTTATAGGTTTTGCTGGGAGCCATGAGCGTGATTGTATTTTGGGCGATTTCAGGATCCAGAGAAGCAATAGGGATGTGCTGGTGTCCTTGATAAATCAAATCACCATGAATCTCATCTGAACAAATCACCACGCCTTTCTGCAGGCAAATTTGGGCCATACGCTCCAATTCCGGCCGCCGGAAAACACGCCCTACCGGGTTGTGAGGATTGCAGAGAATGAACAGGCGGGTCTTTGGGGTGATGGCATTTTCAAAAGCGTCCCAATCGACCAGATAGGAACCGTCAGGTAAGCGTTCCAAGGGGCTTTCCTGGCGGATCATGCCGGCATGTTCAGGCGCTTTTAGAATGGGAGGGTAAACCGGAGTCTCGACCAAGACAGCCCCACCCGGGATGGCCAGGCCATGGCAGGCCAGGTTGAAACCTTTAACCACCCCAGGTAATAAAATCAAATCCTCCGGTAATACCTGCCAACCATATAAATCTGCCAAGCGGTTAATGATAACCTGATGCGTTTCGGGCATTTGCTTTGGATAACCAAATACAGCATGATTCAGGCGTTCTCGTAAAGCCTGAATCACCGGCTGGGGGGAGACGAAATCCATATCCGCCACCCACATCGGCAGGACGTCTTCATCGTAGGTATGCCACTTAACGCTTTCGCTGCTTCTTCGATCGATTAATTCATCAAAGTCGTAGATCATGATATCCTTTCCGTTTACTGGGATAAATTCGACCACTCGCATGAGCACAGCAACAGTGGGATAATAGGTTGAAGCCTATCTGGACGCCAGGCTTAATATAATGCAATCCTTTGGTTTGTAAAGTAGTAACAGGTTGAAAAAGAAGCGGGTTGCTCCCGGTCTAGCTCGAAAATAAGTCCCCTTAATATCAGCGGTAAGAAACAGGGAAGGGCACATGGAAACATTAAACTTTGATACAGGTCCTGAATACCCCAAAGAACTGGATTCCCGAGATGAATTGGCTTCGTTCAGGGAGGCCTTCTATTTCCCAGAACCAGACTTGATATACATGGATGGCAACTCATTAGGCCGCCTACCTGTGCGGATAATACAACGCATGAAAGAGGCGGTCGAGTCGCAGTGGGGGCACGATCTTATCAGAGGCTGGAATGCCGGCTGGTACCAAGCGCCAACCAGGGTGGGCGAGAAAATCGCTGATCTGATCGGCGCCAGGAGTGATCAGGTTGTGGTGAGCGATACTACCTCTGTGAACCTCTTCAAGCTGGCGATGGCGGCTTTGTCCAAGCAACCTGAGCGGAAGGGGGTGGTCAGCGATGTGATGAATTTTCCCTCTGATCTCTACGTCTTGCAGGGATGTATCCACGCCCTCGGCGACCGCCATCACTTGCACCTGGTACCTTCCCATGACGGAATAACGGTTGATTTACCAACCCTTTATGAAGCACTTGACAGGCAGGTAGCTCTGGTCAGCCTTTCACATGTTACCTTCAAAAGCGGCTACCTGTACGACGCTGCGGCAGTAACTGAACGGGCTCACCAAGTTGGAGCGCTTGTGCTGTGGGACTTATGTCATTCTGTTGGCGTCGTTCCGATAGAACTAGATCGCTGGGGAGTTGATTTGGCAGTCGGCTGCACCTATAAATATTTAAACGGCGGCCCAGGGGCGCCGGCCTTCTTGTATGTAAGAAAGGATCTGGAAGAGCAGCTGCTCTCACCCATTTGGGGTTGGTTCGGCCAGCGCTCTCCATTCGCCTTTGAACTGGAGTACCAACCTGCTCAGGGGATAAACCGCTTCCTGGTCAGTAGCCCTCCAATTCTTTCCCTTCTGGCAATGGAATCAGCCCTCGATATCTTAATAGAAGCAGGTATTGAACGCCTGCGTAAAAAATCGATGAGGATGACAAGTTACCTGGTGTACTTGATCGATAGGATCTTAAAACCTCTTGGCTTTTCCCTGGGGTCTCCAAGGGATGCCGGCCAGCGAGGCTCTCATATCAGCATCCGTCACAAAGAGGCCTATCGTATCAACCGGGCTTTAATAGAGGAGTTAAATATGATCCCTGATTTCCGGGAACCGGATAACATCAGACTGGGGTTGGCTCCCCTTTACACCACCTATACAGAAGTTTGGGAAGCTGTAGATCGCATCCGGCGTGTGCTCGAAGAGCAGCGCTATTTGGGTTATGCCCCAGAGCGCTTGCCGGTAACCTAGGGCAAACTTTATCCGGTAATGCCTAGATGCAAATGCATACAAATAGCTCTCCATCTAAGGAGCGCGTGAGGCGATCATCCACCTTTTCGGGTAAAATCAGGCGGGTGGTTGATTTGATAGAAACTTTTTGAGTGGGAAACAGCCTGCCGGAATCTGGACCGCACAATCAACTTGAGTTCAGGTTCAAACCCGACTCACCTTAAAGGGATAGGATCATGATAATAGCGACCCGAGCTTATGGAGCAACCAAAACAAAGTCGGACAATTTGCTATATTAATGTCACTCTAAGCCGCCTAAGGAAGCGAAGAGTCCATGTTACGACCGTTTCAATCGAGCAATTCAGGGATTCCTCGGTCGCTTTGCTCCCTCAGAATGACACCTTGCCATGTCAATTGTACGACTTCAGTCTGATTCGTCAATTAGTTTAAAATTCAAGCCAATGCTGTGGAGTTAAGAATGCCTGTATGGAAGATATTGATTACGGATAGTTTACATGAAAAAGGAAAGGCAATTTTAGGTGAAGGTGCGGAGGTAGACGACTGCAGTGGAATCTCCGCGGAGGAACTATACCAGGTGATCGGCGGATATGACGCTTTGATCGTACGCGGCCGGACCAAACTCACACGGCCTGTTTTCGAAGCTGCCAAGCACCTGAAAGTTATCGGGCGCGCCGGCATTGGTGTCGATAACATCGACCTGGCTGCCGCTAATGCCCATGGGGTTACGGTAGTAAACTCACCCCATGCGACCACAGGGGCAGTTGTCGAACACACCCTGGCTCTGCTGCTAGCCCTGGCCCGGTCAATTCCAAAAGCTGACGCAGCCATGAAATCGGGGCAGTGGATAAAAAACCAGCTGGAAGGCGTCGAAATAAACGGCAAAGTCCTGGGCGTAATAGGCGTGGGCGCCATCGGTAGCGCGGTTGCCGAACGGGCTTCTGCCCTGGGAATGATAGTAATAGGGCATGATCCACTCACCTCCGACAAAGATATCCACCAGCATCACGCCAAGCCCGCCAGCCTTTCTGAAGTGTACGCCCGATCAGATATAATCACTCTGCACGTTCCATTAACCCGAGAGACGCGCGGCATAATCGATGGGCAAGCCCTGGCTCACATGAAACGGGGTGTACGCCTGATATGCACCGCTCGAGGCGGCGTGATTGATGAAACTGCCTTACTGGGCGCACTTGAATCCGGCCAGGTGGCTGGCGCTGCTCTCGACGTCTTTGCTAAAGAACCACCAGGGATGACTGCCCTGGTTACCCATCCCAATGTGATCTGCACCCCACATATCGGCGCCCAAACCGCCGAAGCGCAAGCACGCGCTTCTGTGGATATTGCCCATGAAGTGCTGGCAGCCTTAGGCGGTGAAAGGCTGCGATGGAAGGTGATATAGCCTCTTCTACAATTGCGTTTACCTGAGCATGATAAAATAAATTTATCACCTCTGGCATTTCTGATTCGAGGTAGTTAATGAATATGCGTTCTGAAGCGCACGAACCTGCCAACATCGTGGTTATGCATGGTGACCAAACCGGCGAAGAACTACTCCTGCAAGCTTTGCGCCTGCTGGACCCCGATCTCATCAAAGTCAATCTTACCCTTCAACATTTCAACCTCAGCCTTGAAAATCGACGGGCGACGAAAAACCAGGTTGTAGCCGAAGCCGCCGAAGCGATGTGCACGAGTGGCCTGGGTCTTAAAGCAGCCACGATCACCCCTGGAAACCCTGACGACGTCGGCAGCCCAAACGCTTTGTTACGCGAAAAAATCGATGGAAAGGTCATATTAAGGACCGGGCGCCGCATCCCCAAGATACATCCTATTGCAGGTGTGCATGCGCCTATTGCCGTGGTACGGATGGCCGTGGACGACGCTTATGGAGCCAAAGAGTGGCGGGAGAAATTGCCCAACGGCGATGAAATCGCCTACCGCACTTCTCATATCAGTCGCTTCACCTGCCGCTGTGTGGCGGATTTTTCTTTTCAAATTGCTGAACGCACCGGGGCGCGGGTATTTGGTGGTCCCAAGTACACTGTCAGCCCGGTTTATGAAGGCATGTTTAAGGAAGAATTGGACGACGCCGCTGCCCGGCATCCTAATGTGAATTATCAACCTTTGTTGATCGACGCCACCTTCGCGCTGTTGTTGGCGAGCAGTGGTGAATCTCTGGTGATCCCCGCCTTGAACCGGGATGGAGACCTGCTAGCGGATATGGTCTTGCAAATGTTTGGCAGCATCGCCGGTTCCGAGAGCCTGGTGTTGGCATTTGATCAAGACGCTTCAAAGGTCTTAGTGGTAATGGCGGAATCGCCTCACGGCACCGCCCCTGCTCTGGAAGGGAAGAATATCGCCAACCCTATGGCTATGATTCTTGCTGGCGCGGCGCTGCTGCCATACATCGGAAATCACCAGGCAGAACAGGCTTCCCGCGCCATTTACGAGGCTGTTTTTGAGGCGATTTTTGCAGGCCATGCCACCACGGATTTGGGCGGCAGCATGACAACCACCGAATTCACTGAAGATGTCAGCCAACGCGTGGCTGCCAAACTAGAGGTTTGGGCAGAAATAGGCAGGTAAATTTGAGATCGACCCGCACCCGACCCCCACATCTAACCTTTACCACGGGGATTCCCAAAGATCCAAAAGCAGACTACCGCAGGTATCAAATTGCTATGGTAAAATGCCCTTATTAATTAATGAGGAAGAGAAAGCGAAAACATGGCTCGTGTCTTATTTGTAGATGACGATCCATACACACTTGAAACCCTTAATAAGTCCGTTGAAATTCTGGGCCACCAGGCAATCTTGGCGAGGTCAGGAAAAGAAGCTTTAACCCTGGCTGCTGAGCAAGTCCCTGACCTGATAATCACTGACATGATGCTGCCTGATATGGACGGGCTTATCCTTTTAAACCTTCTCAGCCAAGACATTGCGACTGCCCCTATTCCTGTAGTAATGCTCTCAGCAAGTCCAGAGATTGATATTGCTGAACTTTCCGAGGTGGCTGGGGCAAAGGCGTATTTGAACAAGCCGATCCGATTGCAAACCCTGTTAGATGTGATCCAACGTTTTACATCCAGTAACATCCCGGATCAATGAATCTTCAGCTTTGGCTGATCGGTTGAGTGGTTGTCACTGTGGTGATGGCTAACCTTGAAGGCGCGCTACGAAGCTCTGCCACAATAATCTCTCCCCCATTGGTATCCTAAACCTCCAGAGCACGTAAATCGAGCCTCCGAAAGTTAGGATTGCGGAGATGCATCGCTTCCATTTTCCCCTTTTCCACGACCTCCTCCTGTCACTCTTGCTCGTAATTTTGTTGAGCAGCTGTTCGGCACTAACCAGCTCTGACCTGCCTACCATCATGCCCAGCGAGTACATCCCCACCGCGATCGCGCTAACAGTGCAAGCCAAGGGAATCAACATCCCCTCAGAAACCCAGTCTTTGGAGACAATGCAACCGATAGCAGGAACTCAGACGGAGATGACAACCACAGCCCCTGCTCCACCCACACCCACGACGGTACCCCCAATGCCAACTTCAACACCGACTCCCTGGGATGCCGCGCTTACACCGATTAGCTCTCTAGGTATTCCGTATGGGAGAATTCAAATAATCAGCCCTGGTCCCTTATCGAAAGTCACCTCTCCTTTTCTTATGAAAGCCTTTTTGGTTCCTGGGGCAACCGGGGTGGTAAAGATGGAATTGCTTGGTGAAGACGGGCGCCTACTGATGCGCGAAATCAGGGTCTATGATACCCCTGCTGGAGTACAGGTGACCGTGGGTTTAGAAATGAAATTTGAGATATCAGCAGTAGCGGAGACTGGAAGAGTGCAAGTGAGTGTGGAGGATGAATATAAACGTACAGTGGCTCTATCCTCTGTAGATGTGGTTTTAATGTCGCTAGGAGAAGCCGATCTCAACCCGCCTGGGGATCTCCTGGAAGATATCGTCATCCAGGAGCCTGCCCCTAACGCTCTCATCCAGGGTGGTACAATGCGTGTTTCTGGGTTGGCGCGGAAGCGCACACAGCAACCCTTGATGATTGAGTTGCAGACAAGCGATGGAAAAATCGTCGGGACACGCCAGGTAGCTGTGAATGGTTCTTCTGACGGTCACCATGGCACTTTTATGATTGACGTGCCCTACATGATCAACACACCCACCAAAGCCCGCCTGGTCGTCTGGGAAAGCGGGGAGCATATCCCTGGGATTGCACATCTCTCTAGCCTGGAGGTTTTGCTAAGTCCGTGAGAATTCTACGCATCAATTTTATTACGTTTGTACTGGTGATACTGGCTGTAGCCTGCAGCACTGCCACACCACAAACGAGCACAGCTCGCCCTCCCTTACCAACAGCCAATGTGCCCGCCATAGCTGATATTGATGAGGCTATCGCTAGATGGGAAAAGAGCAATACCACCAATTATTTTACCGAAATCGAGGAGCGCACATCAGAAAGCAATTGGAAATATCGCCTGGTTATTGCTAATAACCAGTTGCGTGCTGCCCAAAAGTTGCAAGCAGATGCCGCTGGGAATTGGGGTGAACCTGAAGCGTTATCTCTACAGGAAGCTAACCAGTATAGCGTTAGGGCGATCCTGGACCGCATTCGTCGAGATGCTTTGGGAGAAGGTACCGTTCCGTATAACATGAAGGCGACTTTTGATTCTAGCTTGGGTTATCCCGTCGCAGTGCATAGTGAGGCTTTGCCTACCTACAATGAGGAAGGGAATCTCGTACTTGACCGCACGTATGGCTATGACCTGACGATGGAAGTCAAAGCCTTGCTAGAAGGCACCTTCAGTGCAGGTCGAGGCGATCCCATCTTCATCCTTACTCGGGGTGGAGGACCTGAAGCCTGGTGTGATAGCCTGCGCATCTTCTCCGATGGTTCCTCCCTTTATACCGATGATTGCCGCGATGGCATGCTGCAATTAAAACTTCCGGTCAAGCAGCTTGAAGAGCTGCAGAATTTGAGGGAATTGTTCGCCAGCCTAGACGATCTGCGGGAGCAGGAGGGGCAAACTCTGCGACTGATCATCACCGGGAACGGAAAAGGCACTCCAGACGCAGAGACTCTACAAGCTGCTTGGGATTGGGCTGGTACATCTCAGGCGCTACTATCTAAACCGATCGGGCTAGGCCTGACGATACTTTACATGCAAGATGGAAAACTATTTGGATTTGATGCCTTTAACAAGACGTCCCAACAAGCCAATCTAAGTGTAAAAGGTCAGCTACATGGCGCTGTGCTTAATACTGGCAAGAATTGGATAGCCTACAGCGATGATAGCGGGGTAAATTCCGTGGATTTAACTGCCGGGCAAACCACCCCTGTCTTGCCATCCCCGGAAGAAGGCTACTATTTACCAAAAGCCTGGGATGACCTGGATTACCTTATTCTAGAATACATATCTACAAAGGGAGAAGAGGCCTCCAAGTTTGGTTGGGTTTCGATCGATGAAAAGCAATGGCATGACCTACCTTTACCGCAGGACCGCCAGGATTACGGCTGCAATATCGACCTGGCGCAGGCTTCAAAGGGGGCTCAATTGGCGATTACGGGTCTAGCATACGGACCTGCCTGCAACCACAATGCCGGCCTTACCGTGATAGATCTAGGAGAGGACCGCGCCCAAAGCATCGTCGCGCCGATGATTCGAGACGGTTCGGAGGGGGAAGCACAGCTGGTTGCAGGTACACATACACCCGCCTGGTCACCGGATAGCCAGTGGATCGCCTTTGGGTTGGATCAAGATGCCGATGTCCCTCTGACTTTCCCAACCCGCTTGTACTGGGTTCACCCGGATGGGAGTTATTTGACCCCCTTAACCAATAATTCCCAGGGGGTGGCAGCTCATCCTGCCTGGGCTCCCGATGGCTCGTTGTACTATAGCTTAGATAATGCCAGCGCCGAGAGCGATGGCATCTACCATTACAATCCGGATACCAACAAACATGAAATACTTATTCCTGGTTCAAATATGTATCCCATAAGCGTCTCGCCCGATGGTGAATTCTTACTTTATCAGAAGGATGGAGTGCTAAATATGTGGGCCTTTATCGAAAACTCATCTTATGCGGTGACCTCCCCCCAGGATGAGGCCCAAATAGATTTTGTTGGATGGCTGGCAAGCGAAGGTTAATGGGGTATTAGAATTAGTAGTTACGCAGTTCAGGGGAAAATCGGGGGTGTTTGGGCAACGCCCGTCCAAACACCCCCATCCTCCCACCAACTGCGTAAGTCCTAAAAATATCAGAGGCTTTCAAGTAGCAATTGGTTTTAATCATCTTATCTTAGGTTAAAAAATCCCCTGGATAAAAATGCCCGGGGGATTTATTGTTGACCCCCTTATCCTTATCATTTACAATTTCCAGGTGAGACCGGTTATTAATTCCGTAACCTTTGCAGGTTTCTACCGAACAGACCACGATCCACCCCGAAAAATTATTGTACGTTCGCTTCTCTCTAAATTGGGTGTTTTCATCAATATTGCTTTCGCCACTTGCGACCTGACAAGAACCAGGACTATAATTATCTTGTCCTGAAAAATAAATTCAGGTCCAAATCTTGGGGTGGTTTGCTAACCTCTATAAATTCAGCTGTCCATTCTCTTGTGAACTTGGACCTGACTCGAATAATTTACCGGTACCCATAGAAATAGGAGAAAATACATGGCTAAAACGCCTTTTACATCAAGACGAGCGCCAATATACGCTGAAGTCCCCGAAGAAAAATGGAACAATTGGCGCTGGCAACTCAGCCACCGCATCAATACCCCAGAAGAATTTGAAAAGGTGATCACGCTTTCGGAAAGTGAGCGAAAAGCCCTATCTGCTTCACACCTCTTCCGGGTTGACATCACTCCATATTTCATCTCGTTGATCGATCCAGAAGACCCAGACGATCCCATCCGCCAACAAGTCGTCCCGACGGCCAAGGAAATGGTTCCCTTTACCGCGATGATGGAGGACTCGCTGGCGGAAGATAGACATTCGCCGGTACCCGGGCTGGTGCACCGCTACCCGGATCGAGTGTTGATGCTGGTTACGACCCAATGCGCCTCTTACTGCCGCTACTGCACCCGCTCGCGCATTGTGGGCGACCCTTCTGCTACATTTTCGCGAGCTGAGTTCGAGCTGCAAATCGAATACCTAAAACACACGCCTCAAGTGCGGGATGTGCTACTCTCAGGTGGCGACCCGCTTGTTCTGGCGCCCAAAATACTAGAAGAAATCCTGAGTCGATTGCGCGAGATACCCCATATTGAGATCATTCGAATCGGAACGCGGGTGCCGGTCTTCTTGCCAATGCGTATCACGGATGACCTTGCCGACATGCTGCAGAAATATCACCCCTTATGGATAAATGTCCATGTCAACCACTCTAACGAAATCTCAGCCGAGCTGGCAGAAGCCTGCGATCGCCTGACCCGCGCCGGCATCCCATTGGGCAATCAATCGGTACTGCTGGCCGGTGTCAACGATAACGTGCACGTCCAGCGTCAATTAGTACAGGATCTGGTGCGCATACGAGTGCGACCTTACTACCTCTACCAATGTGATCTGGTTGAGGGCGCCGGGCACTTCCGCACGCCAGTGGCCAAAGGGATAGAGATCATGGAAGGCTTACGGGGGCACACCTCCGGGTATGCGGTTCCAACTTATATTATCGACGCGCCGGGCGGGGGTGGCAAGATCCCTGTAATGCCCAATTATCTTATCAGCAT
>Ga0315538_1001573_pt1 | contig 13520 bp, 12 predicted proteins | sample SalMarSW160230MG_2_FD_203834 | JGI IMG/M metagenome (GOLD analysis project Ga0315538, IMG submission 203834) | Salt marsh sediment microbial communities from the Plum Island Ecosystem LTER, Massachusetts, United States - Salt Marsh Sediment SW1601-230 ...
TCAGGTCTGGGAAGGCACATATGTTTCCGCAATAAGCGATGGTTCTGGGGGAGCCGTCAGCGTGTACTACGGTGGGGAAGGAACAAATGCAACAGCTCAAAGGTTAGATGCTGCGGGGAGAAAGTTGTGGGGACCTGACGGAACCACGCTGACCTTCCGCGACTTGCACTCTCCACTGGCAGTCCCGGACGGTTGTGGAGGAGTCCTCTTCTCCTGGTCACCCGTTAAATTCAAGGGCGGCGAAGTTTCCCAAGTTTCATTCTATGTTCAGAGGGTAGATGCCGAGGGCAACGTCGTCTGGGGAGACGATGGAATCCTGTTAAATCCCTAGGGCTTCCCGCCTTCCTCGGTTAAATCAGACCACCAAAATGCATTAATACCGGTGCCAGCATCAGTGAAATCACCGACATTAGCTTGAGCATTATATTCAAGGACGGTCCAGAAGTATCCTTCATGGGGTCACCGGCTGTGTCTCCAACGACAGCTGCTTTGTGAGCGTCTGAGCCTTTACCCCCAAACTTACCGGACTCAATCCACTTTTTAGCGTTGTCCCAGGCTCCGCCGGCGTTGTTCAAGGTGATGGCGAGAATAAAACCGGTAGCTAAGGCGCCGATAAGAAAGCCAGCAAGGGCATATTTGCCCAGAACCACTCCCACAATCACAGGCGCAATTATCGTCATTATTGAAGGAAGCAACATTTGCCTCAACGCTATTCTGGTGGCAATATCCACGCATTTGCCATATTCAGCCTTGGCTGTCCCCTCCATCAAGCCCTTTATCTCACGCCACTGCCGGCGAACCTCCTCTATAATCGCTGATGTAGTCACTCCCACCGATTTCATCGTCATAGCGCAAAAGATAGGGGGCATGAGGGCGCCTATAAATATACCGACGATAACTGGCACGCTCAGCAAGCTCAGTGCCTCAGGGAATGGCTCTAATTGACCTGTGGTGCTTGAAATCGTCACTATCCCGGCAGCCATAGCGAAGGCCAGAATCAAGCCCAGGGAATTCAAGGCGGCAGCACCGATGGCGAATCCCTTACCTGTGGCAGCGGTGGTGTTGCCCAGAGAATCTAAAGCATCGGTTTTCTCGCGCACCTCCTCCGGTAACCCCGCCTGAGTGGTAATGCCTCCGGCATTGTCAGCTATAGGTCCGTATGCATCGGTAGCCAGTGTCACGCCCAGGGTAGACAACATACCGACAGCCGCCAAAGCCACACCATAGAAGCTACCGAAGTAATAGGCAACCGCAATTGCCGCAGCTATCAAGATTATCGGTGGCCAGGTGCTCATCAGGCCATTGGCAAAGCCTCTAATTATTGTGGCACCGGCACCGGTAGTGGAAGCTTCAGAAATTTCCTGCGTCGGCTTAAAGGCATAGGAGGTGAAATAGTTTGTGCTTTCCCCCATTAAGGCACCGGCTGCAAGGCCGGCAAGCATCGCCCAGAAAAGGCTTAGACTGGCACCGAGAAAATAAATCACCAGGAAGCCAAATACCGCCGCCAGTATTGTGGCGCCCAGTGTGCCGCGACGCAAAGCCCCCAGGAGAGCAGACATATCTACCTTCTCCCCAACTCTGACCAGAAAGCAGCCGATTATGGAGGCTACAATGCCGCCGGCCATAACCAGAAGAGGCAACCACCAGGCAGCTTGTAGAGCAGCCTCGGTTGAGAGTCCGGGAAATAGCTTTGTCAGCCATGGTGCTATTACGACACCAACAGTGGTGAGCGTCATAGTAGCAATGACAGTCTCCACATAAGACTCAAGTAGGTCAGCACCCATGCCGCAGACATCGCCGACATTGTCACCCACATTGTCAGCTATTACCGCAGCATTCCTGGGGTCGTCCTCCGGTATCCCCGCCTCCACCTTGCCCACCAGGTCGGAACCGGCATCAGCCCCTTTGGTGAAGATGCCGCCGCCTACCCTGGCAAAAAGAGCTACCAGTGAAGCACCAGTCCCGTAGGCGGGAATTATAAACAAGAACTCGTTTTCAGGGAGCCCATGCCATGCAAAATAGAGAATAGATAGCCCTATGATGCCAATGCTGACTACAGTTAGCCCCATAACTGCTCCGCCCCGGAAAGAAACCCTTAGCCCCTGATTCAGCCCCTTCTGTGCCGCCGCACAGGTCCGGCCATTGGTCCTCAGTGCCATGTTCATGCCGGCATAGCCAGCGCCCATAGAACATAGAGCACCAAAGATAAAAGCTACACTCAATCTCCAACCCAAACTGGGGATGACCGCTAGAACAATGGCTATTACCACTACTACAATGCCCAGTGTGCGATATTCCCTGTGAATAAAAGCAAGTCCCCCTTCTTTAATGGCGGCAGAAATCTCCCTGAGCTTCTCCGAGCCCTGGTCTTGCCTTAGAACATAGCGCACGAAGAATGCAACTACACCAGCCGCCGCCAGCCCCGCTATTATACAGATCCAGACTAAATCCATAGCTCTCCCTCCTGTACAGGCATAAAACTAGGGCACTCAAGCCAGGTCCAGGTGCCCTCACTTCTGTTTGCTAAGATATGCATACTAAAGATGTAAGTCTAATTCAAGAAGCTCTATCCGTCAATGATTGGAATCGTCTGTGTTGGGATGTAGGGAAAAAATTGACCTTGGTTGGGGCTGAAGTGTAAAATCGGCCCTGAAAGCAAAAAAAATTAGTCGAAAGTGGCCGATAGCCTTCAAAAAACAAAGGATCAAAGATGCTGGGGTTAATCAATGGTCGTTGATTACCCTTCAACAAAAAGAGGTCTTTAGACGGCCTGTAAAGGAGTTAAAATGGATTTTGAACTTAGCGAAGAACAAAAGATGTTCCAAGCAATGGTGCGGGATTTTTGTGCCGGGGAAATCGCACCTTACGCTGCCGAATGGGATGAAACGGAGAAGTTCCCCTATGATGTTGTCAAAAAAATGGCTGCTGCCGGGTTGCATAGTGTTCACTTTCCCGAAGAGTATGGAGGAAGTGGGGACGAACTAACTTTTGCCATAGCCACTGAGGAGATTTCCCGTGCCTGCGCCGGTATAGGCGTTGTGTATCTCGTTAGCCTTGGCCTGGGTATGTATCCCGTCGTCATGCACGGCAGTGAACAGCTGAAAAGGCACTATATTCCCCGTGTAATTGATGGGGCGATAGTGGCTTTTGCCTTAACTGAAGCTATGGCTGGCAGTGATGTCGCGGCTATGGAAACAAAATACGCCCGGCAAGGCGATTATTATGTTCTGAACGGTCAGAAGATTTTCATAAGTAATGGTGCTGAAGCCGATTTTGTAACCACATTTGCTACGAAGGACAAATCGCTAGGCTATCGTGGCATCAGCGCCTTTGTCGTGGATAAAGGTACCAAGGGCTTCTCCGTGGGCAAGCTAGAAAGAAAAATGGGGCTGCACCCTGCTTCGGTAGCGGAGCTTATCTTCGATGATTGTAAAATACCTGTGGCTAATATGTTGGGAGAGGAAGGGAAAGGCTTCAGGATAGCTTTAGAAGGGATAGACGCCAGCAGGGTCAGCATAGCTGCTCAAGCACTGGGTATTGCTCAAGCCGCTTATGATGCCGCCGTGGCCTATGCTAAAGAAAGGAAACAATTCGGTGCCGAAATCGCTCGCCTTCAAGCAATCCAATGGATGATTGCCGATATGGCTACGGACATAGACGCAGCCCGGTTGCTGATCTACAGGGCTGCCTGGTTAACCAAGAAAGAAGGACACGCTCCTCCTAAGGAAGCGGCAATGGCCAAGGTTTTCGCCTCCGAGGCAGCTCACAGGGTTTGCCACAAAGCCGTTCAGATATTCGGTGGCTATGGCTATACTAGAGACTTTGCCGTGGAACGCTACTACCGTGACCAGAGAATAACGGAGATTTATGAAGGGACCTCGGAGATGCAGAGATGGACAATTGCCCGCCAGGTATTGGGTGTAAAGTAAAGGGGCTAATTATGTTTACAGAGAAGACCTTGCAAGAAGTAGGGGAGGGTAAGAAGAGATGGGAGAAGGAAGCAGGAAAGGCCGGAAAGCAAAAGGCTGAGAAGGGGAAAAGATTTTCCACCGTTTCCGACCTTGAGATAAAGGAAATTTATACCCCGGAAGATATCAAGGACCTGGATTTTTCTAAGGATATTGGCTATCCCGGCATTTTCCCCTTTACCAGAGGGTGTCAACCCACAATGTATCGCGGGAGAGAATGGACGTTTCGCATGTTCTCCGGGATGGGTAGTGCCGAGGATACCAACAAAAGATGGCACCACCTGCTTAAGGAGGGCGAGACAGGACTGAGCACTGCCTTCGACTTCCCCACCTTGATGGGGTATGATACCGATTCGCCCCGAGCCAGGGGTGAGTGTGGAAAATGTGGCGTAGCCATTGACACCCTGAGAGATCTCGAGATTCTGACTCATGCCATTCCTCTGGACAGTGTCACCACTTCTATGACTATTAATCCCCCTGCCTCCGTACTCTGGGCAATGTATCTGGCTGTCGCCGATAAATCGGGGATAAGCTGGGACAAAATCGGGGGCACAATTCAAAACGATATGCTCAAGGAATTTATTGCTCAGAAGACATTTATGCTCCCGCCCGAGCCATCAATCAGGCTGATAAGCGATACCATCGAGTTCGGTACCCAACATGTTCCCCTGTGGAATCCTATAAGCATTAGCGGCTACCACATTCGGGAGGCGGGCTCCACCGCCATCCAGGAATTAGCTTTTACCCTGGCTGATGGGATAGCCTATGTCCAGGATATCATTGAGCGAAAGAAGCTGGATGTTGATTCCTTTGCCCCTCGTCTTTCCTTCTTCTTTAATTCTCATCTCGATTTCTTCGAAGAAATTGCCAAGTTCAGGGCAGCGAGAAGGATGTGGGCTAGAATTATGAAAGATAGATTCAAAGCTAAGAATCCGCGCTCTTGGTGGATGAGGTTCCATACTCAGACTGCAGGTTGCTCTCTGACCGCTCAACAGCCCTATAATAATATTATCAGGACTACCGCTGAGGCTCTGGCTGCGGTCATGGGTGGGACGCAGTCTCTACATACCAATGCCCTTGATGAGACCCTGGCTTTGCCCTCTGAATCTGCTGCTACCATTGCTCTGCGCACCCAGCAAATCCTCGCCGATGAAACAGGTGTTACCAACACCATAGACCCCCTGGCGGGCTCCTTTTTTATAGAGTCTTTGACCAGCCAGATGGAAGAGAAGGCCTGGGAATACATCAATAAGATAGACAATATGGGAGGCATGCTCGCCGCCATTGCTAAAGGGTTTCCCCAAATGGAGATTGCCGATGCCGCTTATCATTACCAGCGGCAAATAGACAAAGGGGAAAAGGTCGTCGTGGGGGTGAATAAATATGTTGTTGAGGAAAAGGCTCCTCCCGAGATACTGAGAATAGATGAAGAGGTCGAGGAGAAGCAGATTGCCAGGTTGCAGGAAGTAAAAAAGGAGAGGGATAACCGCAGGGTGGTCCAAATTTTGAGCGACCTTCGAGCTGCTTCCAGGACGGACAAAAACTTGATGCCCTATGTGATAGAGGCAGTAAGGGAATACACTACCGAGCAGGAAATCTGCGATGTCTGGAGAGATGTTTTCGGAGAATATCGAGACCCCGGATTCTACTAGATTCCACTCTCAAAACTCCCCTCTCCCTCGAAGGGAGTTCCCTCTCCACTTGATGGAGCGGGTCAGGGTGAGGTAGGGTCACGATGCGATTATGTAGTGCGAGGCTTTAGCCTCGTGCAAGAAATACCCTGTAGTGGCGGGGCTCGTCCCCGCCAAAGGGGGAATGAGAAGGGAAGGAAAGCTTAAAATCCCCCTCTTAAGATAAGAGGGGTCAGGGGAGTTATGAAGAAATGGGGGTCGTCCCCGTTCCGTAGTGGCGGGGCTTGTCCCCGCCTAAACGGAGATTAGCTGGAAGGAAGGGCAATACGATGGACTCAGCAAGAAAGATACGGATTTTAGTAGCCAAGCCTGGCCTGGACGGACATGACCGGGGGGCAAGGGTTATAGCCAGGGCTTATCGGGATGCCGGGTTCGAGGTAGTATATACCGGCTTGCATCAGACGCCGGAGCAAATTGTAGCCGCGGCGGTACAGGAGGATGTCGACCTGATCGGGCTGAGCGTTCTCTCCGGTGCGCATATGTCCTTATTTAAGCGGGTGCTCGAGTTGCTCAAAGCCAACAAAGCAGATGATGTGGCGGTCATCGGTGGAGGCATCATTCCTGAAGAAGATATTCCCAAACTTAAGAAACTTGGAATCAAAGAAATATTTTTGCCGGGAACCTCTCTCGATAAGATAGTGGGCTGGGTGAAAGATAACGTAAAGCCCCGCCGCTGAAGCCAAGCTGATGCCGACCCCCTTCCTGAAACCCCCTCCAGACGGAACTGCAACGAGACGGAGGATAGAGACGTTCTACCCTCTTTATACCTGGTGAGGTCGGTCGCTCTCCTGGTGGGATTCTGCGTACAGCTCTAGCAAGTGCATCATGTTTTTCATGTGGTAGTTTATTCTCTTGTTCTTGTAATCAATGACTCGACTCTGAATCTTGATTATTGATGGCTCAGCGGCATCTTTAGCACTTCCCATTCTCGAATCAAGGTACTCCGCCCTCTTTTGCGTGAGACGCCTTTCTGCTTCTCTTGAAGCAAATTCGTCCGCGGCAGCGTACATTTGCCGATACAAGTCGGCAATCTTGCCCTCATCAAATGCTCTTCGTATGCCTACTGGAATATTGAATTTTGCTAGGTTAAAGTCTGCCAAACTCATTGTTTTATCCCCCACGAAGATTCTATCCCCGTAGTGTCAAAGGATTTTATTGAGAAGAGGGAAAGTGGAGGCATTCTCCCTTTCCTTATTTCTGTGGTAGACCTCAACTTACTCCTCAGTCTCTTTTAAGGTTTTGGATAGGTTTCTAAACCTAACAAGGAAATCATCATAGGGAATTACATTTGTGTTCTTAAGCGACTCGTTCAATAGTCTAAAATTATCTTTTCTCTTTCCCGAACGTTTGAGTTCATTACTGTGACCTGCAATTATGTACCCACGTGGACGCACTATGTTGAGGTCAAGACTGTACTGGCTCCGTATTTCTATAGCTAAGCCATAAGCTTGCTTACTTATTGAGTCAATATAGTTTTCGACCTGTGATATTGCTTTTGATATTGCCGCAGTCCAGTAGTAATTCTTATGACTTTCATCTAAGTTGAGTAGTGGAGTCTCTGGTAGCTTGATTTCGTATACATCAATATAATTATCCACACTTAAAAGAAGAAAATCGGGAAGCTGAATACTTAAAGATATATTTGTTTTTTCTATAAGCTCTATATAGCTTGGATTCAGAATTAGAAGGTTCTTTTTAAAGAATGATTGCCACGTTTGTTCTTTTGCTGGTTCGCCTAGTCTCTTTTCAAAATCATTAAGCAACTTCTCAAGATGTAAGTAATGAAGAACCTTTCTTCCCCTAAGTAAACGTTTTAAATCACGTTGACTTTTTACATCGCAATCCGCTAAGACTGGCAGAAGCTTTATACACGTTTTCATATCACGGTCAGTAAGTTGGATTTCCTCAGCCTTACTTGGTACAGCGGCAGCTAGGGAATTTGGTCTGTAGATTTCTGTATATTGTGGGAAATGATTCGGAAACAAAGAGCCAAGGTGTCTATCTACAGATTTTGTCCCCTCGGTTCTGTAATTTGCGTTGAATGAGTCTATTATCCTTCTCACATCCCTGTATCTTAAATCAATGTGCGTTGATTTGCTTTTAGTAATAATTACTGACTCATCCTCTTTCACTATTCTAAGTGTGAATTCACCAAACTGTTGTTTGAAGTGTTCTAGTATATACTTGCCTGTCCTGAATCCGCTTGGTAACCCACGTGGTAAGAATGTTCTTGGAATTTTATCAAAACCTTTGAACGTAATTTGGAATCCGTTGAACTCCCCATAGTTGGGATTATCAATATTCAGTGAAAGTATTTGCTCTTGTATCTTCTGCTTGGTTACCATAATTATCTAGATTCTATCTAACTAAAAGGTCTCTGGTTTACTTCAATTCGTTAATTATTTCTCTGTTCTCCAGCATTATGGAATGGGCGACTGTAGCAAATTCACGCATTCTCCTATGCAATTCCGCTAAAACACTATTCGCAATTAAATAATCCTCTTTCTCATCAGCCCAGTGAAACTCCCAACTTCTCCCCTGAGCCTCTAATACTAATGACTTGCGACAAACGCTTTCAGCTACTATTTCAGCCACAAGAATTTTGAAATGTGGGGTGTTCTGCCCATTGAAATCTGGTGCTGCACCTAGATATCTGCTTACGGATTTATGCCTTGCTGAAATTAGAAGTAGGTTCGGTTGTCCTTCGTGTTCCGCCCATCTTGCCCGGAAATTACCATATTCTTCGTCTCTCAAGTCTATTTTGATTGGTATGCTCCTATCCTCGGTTCTTTGAACGACTTTGACGATGGTAGAAGTAGTGTAATCACTGAGCTTAGCTATGATCTCAGCATGAGCATTTAGTCTTCGTCCTTGAACAATGACTTCGCCACTAGCAAAATTAGACCCCGCTACAGGAATGAGTCCGCAGTGACCTCTAACGGGAACACCTTCACCATCTGTTGACATTACCTCTACCCTCGTTGATTGTGATACAACCTCTGGGAATTTAGCAAACAATCGAAGTGCTCTTTTTTTCCCTTCCTTTACTTGATAAGAGACGTTCTCAAATTCTATTGGTTCGGAGAAGATATGCTCGTTAATTACTGTATCTATCACTTTAGCTATTGCTCCTGCTGATCTCTCATTGTCTAGGATTGCTTCAATCATAACGCTATCTGTGATAGCTTCCCCCCTTACTCTGAAATAACCTAGAAAAGTCTCTGGTCTTGTCCGATGTGGTTTTAATTGTATCGAGGTATCAAGTATGGTCAGGGCATCTTTTTCACTCTTTACTTTTACTGTCACTTGCTCAGTGTCCGTTAATATAGCGCTCTTAGCATAAACGCCTAATCGTTTTTGCTCACCTATTGCTACTTTGAAGTATGTCGGATAGATCAAGATACCCTCCTTTGCAAAGGCATCTCTATCTACTAATTCGTCTGTTGATATCTCCTCGATTTCCTCTATCTGCTCTCTCAGAAATCTGCCTGCAGCTCTAGCTAAACGATCTAACCGTGTACGTGTCTCCTCGTTCGCAACTTGAACTTGTTTCTGTCTCTCTCGGGCACGATCAATTGCGATTAGAGAACGCAGACGTTCACTGGGCAATTGGAATAGTGCTTTTGTGAAAGGGTGATCTCTTCGAAGACCTTTCTGGCGGTTAGGATCAATAATTAGGCAGAAGTTATTGTCTGAAGGGGCTTCTCCTCTTGCACGACATTCATCATACTCTCTACACAGTTGATCAATATAGGTACACTCGATTCTACCAAAGTATCTACTAGCTAAAGTATCTTTCTCGAATTCATCAAACAACAAAGAACATTCATGTATCGCCCGTTCTCCCTTAATAACAAATCCACTTCTACGAAAACGCTCTCCGTAATCATCGAGTGTCTCAGGTGACCGCCAAATCATCAAACTGGCTTGAACACCTGGATACCCTGGAACCTCAAAAACCTCTGCACATTTCAGTTCGCCTTTAGGTTGACGGTATACTAGTGATTCTTTTCGTCCATCAGTTATCAGAATAGCCCTAGTTGGGCTTATGTCGGAGAGGATGTCTCTCAATGCAAAGTGATAAGGTAAGTCCTTCAGGATAGTCTCCACTCTTGGTATACGTTGTTGTTTATGTATCTCTATGGTCACGGCAGTACCGTTACCCCTTAAGATACCGAGTCTTTCTCGAATTTCGGGGGTAGCTTTTAGCGATGGTTCATACGGTATAAACTCAAGATTAGAAGTAAATTCACTCTTGTAATATCGACCATCCTTGATTGATTCGAAAATAGCCTTTCCTAAGACAGCACATTCTTTTGCACCCCTACCCATGAAGCCTCTATCATCATCCAAACTAGTTCTCTTGCCAAGTCCCTTAATTTTTTCTCGCATTTCTTGCAGTGTCATCCCTTCAGCTCTGTCCTTAACCGTGATTCGTGATGTACCCTTTATTTTCCGTGCAATTTCGATTGAAATAAGACCACCATCCTTAGATATCGAACCCCTTGTGTGAAGTCTATGATAACTATCATCACTATTAGTGACCAGTTCTACCAGAGCATCGAAAACATCCCTAATCACATTCTGCATAACTAGTTGTGCATAACGAGGATCAATTTCGGCTTTCTCAGCTTTGCCAGCCCGCATATTCACTCACCCTCCTGAGATTTACCATTTATTTCTAAGAGATATGAGAATTTGGCTTTACAATTGTCTAAGAAGTGGATTACATCTTCGTCCCCGACTAGAGTCGCAACAGAGAGAAATCGATCAAACTTCCTTCTAACTATCTCCTTGGATGCGTCTGGAGTGCATCCGAGCATATCTGTAAACATATATTGAGATACTTGTTCTAGATTACCGTTTTTCAGGAAGTGCAGAAATGCACTGTCTTTGTTGACCTTCATTAGGAAGCGATGTGCCTCTCTGGGGTGTATTAGGGGAGTCTTTGCCTTTAGGGCTTCAGAGATACGCAATATATTGTGCTTTATCCACCTAGTTCCTGCAGGAGTAAATGTGTATCCTTCTGACTCTCTACCACCTACATCACCACCACCCCTGCCTTTAATAAGCGAACCATACGTTTTCTTTTTTGCATCATCCAGTGCGTATCTCACCAGTGTCTTATCAGGGAATCCTTTTTCTCGGAATTCTGGAAGCCTCCATGAAAACCTTTCTGGGGCTAAGTTGTAAGCCTCCCAAGCAATATATTCGGTATGTATCTTTTTAGCAATGCCGCCGAGCTTGTATAATGCAAACAAGGCTATATCTATATTAGAAAGCTCATCCTTTTCCAAATTGATCAGACCCCCAGCTTGAATCCTTTCTTATTACCAGATGTATTCTGAAATAGTAGTTTCGTCTCTTTTATCTTTTTATCAATTACACTGAATATTTTTTTCACATCTTGATCCGAATATTCGTAGTTTCTTCGATTAGAGCACTTGCCGAGTGTATCCACATCATCCAATATTCGGTCTACTCTACGTTCTACAATCCTGATAAATCTACGACGTCTGACTTCTGAGGGATTATTTTTCTCAGAAATATCCTGTACCATCATTATCCTCCCATAGCATGATGTTTATTATAACATGCATCTAATTATATGTCAATACCCATATCCCAATAATATCATATTTTATTGTAATATATATTATCATATATAAACGCAATACTACAATATTTCAAAGAACAGATCAGTGGCACGCTGTTCTGTCCAGATTTTGAAACTAACTGGGTCTTTTCTACGAGCCAACATCTTCGTGGTTAGTCGTAGGTAGCACCAATGTATCTAGGGGACACCCCCTCGCCCTGTGACTGATCCAGCTTTGAATATCTGCTACCTATGCATCGCTGTTGGGGCTGACCTGACGGTGCAGTGCTATCCTTTGCTCTATTTATTCATGTCTTTCATTAGCGGTTCACTGACGATATAATGGGAACTGAAGGGAGGATGGAATGAGTAGGAACAAGCTGGCAGCAGTCATCGTAGTTTGTACCATAGCTATCGTCGCAACGATAGTCTTGTTTAGCCTTAAACCATGGGAAGGAACAACACCTTTTGAGACTCATACGCTTACCACAATTGTTAGTCCCTCCGGAGCGGGTTCCGTCTCGCCTTCTGGTGGCGAATATGAATCTGGTGTGCAGGTGACACTGACAGCCAACCCAGCGAGTGGCTATGCCTTTGACCACTGGAGTGGTAGCGCGTCAGGCACCACAACCACGATCACCATTACAATAGATTCGGATACGAGCCTAATTGCCAACTTCGAAACCGTTCCAATAAACGCAATCAGTTGTAGTGAAGCCAAGAATCACATTGGTGAAAGAACTACAGTATATGGCACTGTAGTTAGCACAAAATACGCAGCCGAGAGCAATGGCAAACCTACTTTTTTGGATATGTGCTACGCTTACCCCGACCCGAACCGGCTTACTGTGGTTATCTGGGATGAGAATCGTGGCAAATTTCCTCAACCGCCAGAGGATTATTACAACTCCAAAACTATTTATGTCAGCGGGCTGATTGTTCTTTACGATGGAGTGCCGGAGATTGAGGTCACATCACCGAGTCAAATCCTTGAAAAGTAAATCCCTCTTAGTCGCGGTACTATTAATTGGGATTGGCATCGGGCTAGGTCTAGCTCTTGGACATGGCCTGTGGCATTCCGATAACTCGAATAGTGGTCTATATGAGCAGGCCTTGGTGGCCAGCGTCATTGATGGTGATACTGTGAAACTGGCGGATGGCCGCCACGTTCGTTATCTGGGCATTGACACACCAGAGGTCGGCGACTACTACGCTGAAGAAGCAACAGCTAGGAACAGAGACCTTGTGGAAGGGAAGACGATTGAATTACAGCGAGGCAGCCGGGACCAGGACGAATATGGTCGCCTTCTAAGATATGTCTACGTGGATGGGATATTTGTTAACGCTGAGTTGGTGGTAGAAGGATATGCGACAGCCTACATATTCGACCCCGATGACCGATATAGTCAGATTCTTGTCCAGCTGGAGCAGTATGCCAGGATGAGAGAACTGGGTTTGTGGGCAACCGAGTCCGAGTAATCACCAGATTTCAACCCTAACTGGATTTTTCTACGAGCCAATCATATCCCCACTAGTCGTAGGTAGCACCAAAGTCCCTAGGGATGTCCCCATTCCTTAACCTTGAAACCAAACAAGCCAATAGTATGGAGGACACAAGGGAGTTTCCTGAAGTGATATTCGACATGAGATTATTAAGCTATAATATAGATGGTAAGGCTGGAGATGAGCAGTGAAAAAAGGATATGAACGTGAATGATGACCGTGAACGAGCCATTGCTTCATTGCGGGCAATTAAAGAGAGTCTCGAATATAATTTGTGTGATATAGAAAGTCCATTAATCGCCGAGTATCATTCTGCACTTGATAAGCTCGAACAAACAGGCATTGATGTGTCGGATTTCCGCATACCTGACCCCTGGATTAAGGGACCTGATATTCCCTCAATGTACTCTCGACTGTTTGGCGGTCCAAGAGTCAGGAGAGAATTATTCTTAATCAAGTTAGATGCTATTCTGCAATATTTGGCATAGACTGTAACTCGCTATGAAAAAGGCTCTATATTTGAATATCTACTCTCCAGATTCCAAGGCTAGCTGCATTTTTCTCTGTAAACTAGAGCTCAACCTTCCTCCAAGAGTGGTCATGATGGCATGACCTTGACAGCCTCTAACTATATCGTTATATAAAGAATAAACAAGAGGAATAAAAAATGGAGAAAACTTGGAAGCCGACAACTGCGGGCATACTCTCTATTATTTCAGGAGCCATTGGTGTGACCTTATGTATAGTAGTTGTTGTGCTCGG
>Ga0315538_1001574_pt1 | contig 13519 bp, 8 predicted proteins | sample SalMarSW160230MG_2_FD_203834 | JGI IMG/M metagenome (GOLD analysis project Ga0315538, IMG submission 203834) | Salt marsh sediment microbial communities from the Plum Island Ecosystem LTER, Massachusetts, United States - Salt Marsh Sediment SW1601-230 ...
GGCCATCGCCCTTGCGGTGCTGGCCGTCGTTGCGCTGAGTGTTGTCGTGGGCTACGGAGGCTGAATTGGACCTGGCATTCCTGGCCCTGTCGTTCTGCGTAATCCTGCTCGGATCCGAGCTGTTCACGAATAGCATCGAGTGGTTTGGCAAGAAGCTCAGGCTGGCCGAAGGCGCCGTCGGTTCGGTCCTGGCGGCCGTGGGCACGGCTATGCCGGAAACCATGATCCCGGTCATAGCCATCGTCTTCGGCGGCGGTGTCGCGGCCAGCCAGGTCGGCATCGGGGCCATCCTCGGCGCCCCCTTCATGCTCTCGACTCTGGCCATGTTCGTCACCGGCGCTGCCGTGCTGGCACTGCGGCACCGGCGAGCCAACCGTGAAGACATGGTCGTCAACCCGAGGGTCCTGGGCCACGACATGGGTTACTTCACCCTGGGCTATTCCATCGCCGTGGCAATGGCCCTGCTGCCGGTGGAGATGGTCGTCCCGAGGAGGCTGGCTGCCGTGGTCCTGCTCGCCATGTACGCCTGGTACGTGGTCGGTCATCTCCGTTCGGGGGCCGTGGAGGATGAGGATCGGCTGGCCCCGCTGCGCTTCCGCCGGCTCGACCGCCGCCGCCGCGCCCAGCCGGTGCCCAGGTTGCGGATCGTGACCGCGCAGGTGCTGTTCGCCCTGGCCTGCATCATCGGTGGGGCCTGGGGGTTCGTGCGCTCCGTCGAAGGTATCTCCAGCTCCTTCGGCATCGACGGCACGCTGCTGGCCCTTGTCGTGGCTCCCATCGCCACGGAGCTGCCCGAGAAGCTCAACAGCGTCATCTGGGTCAGTCAGGGCAAGGACACTCTGGCCATGGGCAACCTCACCGGGGCCATGGTCTTCCAGAGCGCCTTCCCCGTCTCGGTGGGCCTGTTGTTCGCGCCAGAGGTTTGGTCGGCCTCGGGTGCCGGGATTGCCTTCGCCTCGGCCGGGATCACATTCCTGGCGACGGCGGCGATCCTGATTCCGATGCTGGTCCGCAAGCGCCTCGATGGGCGGGCTCTGCTGGTGGGCGGCGTCTTCTACCTGGGCTACGTGAGTCTCGTCGTGGCGTCGATGGCGGGCCTCGTCTGAAGACCCTGGGGCCGGTCTGCGGACCGGCTCGCTATACTTGGCGACGCACTCGCCGTTGGCCCCAGTATCCAGGGAGCGTCGTACTCATGGCCACTACGCCTGCCCCGGCCGCTGCCGCGGCCGCTCAGCCGGATCTGCACAGGCTCATCTGCTACTTCCAGGGCCAGTACGTAGAGCTCGGCGAGGCCAAGCTGCCGCTGATGACGCATGCCTTCCTCTACGGGACGGCCGTGTTCGAAGGCATCCGAGCCTACTGGAACCCGGACGAGAAGCAGCTCTACGCCCTGCGAGTGAAAGAGCACCTCGTCAGGCTCCGCAACTCGAGCCGGATCATGCTCATGTCCGACCTGCCCTCGGTCGAGGACTTCACCGAGATCGTCAAGCAGGTCCTTCGCCGCAACAACTTCCAGGAAGACGCCTACTGCCGGCCGTCCGTCTACAAGAACACAGAGGCCATCGGTGTGAAGCTGCACGGCCTGACCCACGACTACTACGTCCTGGCAGTGCCGATGGGCGACTACATTGACACCAGCAAGGGCATCCCGACCGGGACCGTCTCCTGGCGGCGGACCAGCGACACCAGCATCCCGTCGCGCAGCAAGATCACCGGCAGCTACGTGAACCCGGCTTTCTCCAAGACCGAAGCGATGCTCAATGGCTTCGACGAGGCGATCGTGTTGACGGCCGACGGCCACGTCTCCGAAGGCTCAGCTGAGAACCTGTTCATGGTCCGGGACGGCGTGCTGATCACGCCGTCCGTCAGCGACGACATCCTGGAGGGGATCACCCGGGCCGGCATCATGGAGATCGCCGCCCACCTGGGCATCCCCGTCAAGGAGCGCCAGATCGACCGTACCGAGCTCTATATCGCCGACGAGGTCTTCTTTTGCGGTACCGGCGCCCAGGTTTCGCCGGTCGCCTCGGTCGACCATCGGCCGGTCGGCGACGGCCAGGTGGGGCCGATCACGCGCCAGGTCAGCAAGACCTATTTCGACGCGGTGCGCGGCAGGCTCGAAGCTTTCCGGCATTGGGTGATCCCGATCTACACGGGTGAGTGAGCTAGTCGCGCGCGATTCCTCTGCGGGACGTCCGACCGGCATAGCGGCCGGCGCGGCACAGGCTGAGGCGGGCAGGACCTGGGGCATCCGGCTCCTGGAGATGGTGCCGGGTGCGGTGACCTGGATGATCATAGGGAGCCTGATCCCGCTTTCGCTGCGCTACCCGTGGGTCGTCGGCATGTTCGTGCTGGCCTTCGACTGTTTCTGGCTGTACCGGGCTTGCATGCTGACCATCAGCGTGCTCATCTCCTTCCGACGGCTGCGGCGGGTGATGGCCACCGACTGGCGGCAGCGCGCCTTTGCCCTGGCCGATCCGCAGGCTCGCCTGGCTGAGCTTCCGGGTCTGATCGAGGCGGTCTCCTGCCGCGTGTCGGAGCTGGAGCGGTCGGGCGAGAGAGTCGCGGCCGCGGGCGGTCGCCGCGAACTGCGGCGCCTCATCGACGAGCATCACAAGCTGGAGCGCCTGGTGGCCCTGGGCGAGCCGATCCCCGATCCACGGCAGATCTGGCACGTGGCCCTGATCCCCACCTACACCGAGCCCTACGAGAAGCTGTACGAGACGGTCAAGGCCCTGGCCGAGTCGGACTACCCGCCGGACCTGCGCATGGTGGCGATCATCACCCGCGAGACCGACCTCCAGGGCCGCGAGAACGTGGCCAGGCTGCACGAGGTCTTCGGCAGCCAGTTCAAGCACTTCTTCCACATCCTGGACCCGCTCGAGCCGGGGGTGGTGGTGGGCAAGTCCAGCGCCATGGCCTACGGCGGCCGGTGGCTGTACCGCGAGCTGACGGCGCTCGGCTTCGACCCGCGGAAGGTCATCGTCAGCGACCTGGACTCGGACTACCGCGTTCACCGGCAGTACTTCGGCTATCTGACCTACACCTTCCTCTCGGACAGTGGTCGGCTGCGGAGGCTGTATCAGCCCGTGCCGATGTTTCACAACAACCTCTGGCACTGCCCGCTGCCGGTGCGCTTGATTGCGGGCGGCGCGACGCACCTTCAAATGTGGCGCCACCTCACGCCCGAGCAGCTGGTCAGCTTCAGCTCGTATGCCGTCTCGCTACAGACCGTCCACGAGGTGGACTACTGGGCGACCGACGCCATCCCCGAGGACAGCCGCTTCTACTGGAAGAGCTTCTTCCGCTACAGCGGCCAGTTCCACGCCGTGCCGCTTTTCATCCCGGTGTACGGGGATGCGGTCCGGGCGAAGTCGTACCCGCGCAGCCTGGTCCAGCAGTACACCCAGATCCGGCGCTGGGCCTGGGGAGTGACGGACATCCCGTACTTCATCAGCAATGCCTTTCGCCATGCCGAGATCCCGATCCGCGAGAAGGTCACCCGCCTGGCGGTCCTGTGGTGGGAGCACATCAACTGGGCCGCCGCGCCGTTCATCATGTTCGGCGCTGGCCTGCCGCTGATGCTCAACGACACCTTCCGGCCCACCACCTTCGGCCAGCAGCTGCCCGTCTTCGCCGCGTGGATCCTTACCGGGGCCCTGATGGCGGTGATCATCCTGGTGTTCATCGAGGACGAGCTGGCGCCTCCGCGCCCCAAGGAGTGGGGCATCCCGATGAGGTTCCTGTCCTGGGTGCAGTGGCTGTTCCTGCCCGTTGTGGGCTTCTTCCTGACGAACTTGCCTGCGCTCGACGCGCAGACGCGGCTTCTGACCGGTCGCTACCTGGAGTACCGGGTCACCGAGAAGACCTAGCCAGGGTCGGCGAGGCGCAGGCCGAGGATCAGCCGGGCAAAGGGCTGAGGGCGGGTGTGTCAGTCCCTGTCACGATCACGAAGCTGGGCGCGGCTCCGGCCTCCGATACGGCCCGCACCCTGGCGTTGGGGTCGGTGGCGGGCCGGCCTGACAGGCCCAGGATCTTCAGAAGCTGCTCGAACGTGGCGGGGTATTCGTCTGCCGCGCTGTTGACCGAGAGCAGCCGTGTCGTGCCGCCTGTGGTGGACGGAGTCGAGGTGCTGGCCTGGGCGGCGAAGCCGAGCGAGGCCAGGTAGCCGGCCAGGGCGGTGTCCTGGCCCGTCTGGCCGGTGCCGTTCTCCACCAGGATCGGCGCCCCCTCGTCGATGGCGGCCTGGAAGGGATCCTGTGCGGCTTCGCCGGCAAGGGCCGCCTGGACGGCCTTGCGAATGGCGGCAACGCTGGGAAGGAAGACATAGGCCCCGCCGGCGGTGCTGGAGACGCCGTAGGTGGGGGGCGAGAAGGCATAGGTGGTGATGTCCTTGGAGTGGATCTGGCGCGCCTCGTCGATCAGGGCGCCCAGGACGTCCGGCCCCTCGGGCAGATCGGTGTGGATGGTCTGCGACAGGGCGTCCATCAGCTCCGCGACGTGGGTCGAGATGTAGCCGAAGTCAGCTTGCTGCTGCAGAGCGACCAGTAGCTGCTGCTGGCGGGCAGAGCGGTTGAAGTCGTTGTAGTAGTTGCTGGCCTTGCGACTGCGGACGTAGGCCAGGGCCTGCTCGCCGTTCATGTGCCGTATCCCGGCCGCGATGTAGATGCGCCGGTGCAGGTTGGTGCCGGGGACGCCGGGAAAGCCGTCGTCGACGACGGGGGCGGGCACGTCTATCGTGACGCCGCCCAGGGCGTCTACGACCTTCTCAAAACCGACCAGATCAACCAGCACGTAGTAGCTGATGGCCGCCTGGTCGCCGAAGAAGAGGTAGCCGATTGCCTGCTTCAGGGCGTCCGCACCGCCGCCGGGGAACAGATCGCGGTACTTGTCGGAGTACTTCCAAAGGGTGTTGAGCTTGTAGTAGTAGTTGCGACCATACAGGGCCGACAGGCGGGACTTGGGCGGCAGCGGGACGCCATAGGTGTCGCGGGGGATGCTGAACATGGCGACCCTGTGGGAGGTCGTATCGACGCTGACCACGATCATCGAGTCGGTCCGGAAGCCCCCGGCCTGATTGTCGGCGCCGACAAGCAGGATGTTGAGCCGGCCGGCCACTTGCCAGGGCACGGGCGTCGGGTTCGGCGCGAACGTCACCTGCGGCGGGAGGGTGATATCCGGGACGGGCTCGTCGGAGGAATCGGGGCTGTCGGTGGCGATGGCGACCGGGCTGTGCAGTTCCCGGGCGAAATCGTAGAGGCGCGTGTCCCAGTAGCCCACGATCGCGTGATCGGCCACCAGGACGGCGACCACGGCCGCCAGGCCGGCCAGCGAGGCCAGCCGCGAGCAGCGGGGGCCCGGGTGCAACCACGAGGCCGGCGCTGCGGGCCAGGCAGCCTGGCGGCCGGGCGCGTCGGGCTCAGCCGACGGGCCGGCCGGCAGGGGCTGCAGGCACAGGCGGTAGGCATCCAGGCAGGCGGCCAGGCGGTAGGCGAAGATGCCGGCGTTGAGGAACGCCAGCGGCCCCAGGACCGACGTCTGGCCCAGCCACAGCCCGAAGCCGATGGGCCCGTAGTGGGCCAGCAGGGCCAGCGCGGCGGCGGCCACGAGGATGGCCGGCAAGGCGAAGACGGCACCTCGGCGGCCGCGCCCGGCATAGAACTGGCCCAGGCCGGGGAAGACGAACGAAAGGAATGCCGCCGTGAAGGCGGAGCGACCGGCTGCTGCGGCGATTGCTGTTGTCACTGGTTCGCTAGGATACCGCCTACGAGCCCTGAACTCGCCGGAGCGGTCTTCCGGCGCGGCGGTGCCGCGCCTGTGACGGGTGCCGGCAGCGGGCCCGGCCGGACCCAGTCAGCCCATCTTGCCTACGAGCACCGAGGACGATGTTTCGACCAGTCAGCTCCAAGCCCGATCTCGTCGCCGGAGAGCACGAGATCCTGGACCTCTGGCGGGAGCGCCAGACCTTCGCCCGTCTGCGGGCCCAGCTGGCCGGCAAGGAGCGCTGGAGCTTCCTCGACGGACCGATCACGGCCAACAACCCCATGGGCGTCCATCACGCCTGGGGCCGGGCCTACAAGGACCTCTTCCAGAGGTTCCACGCCATGCTGGGCCATGACCAACGGTTCCAGAACGGCTTCGACTGCCAGGGGCTGTGGGTCGAGGTGAACGTGGAGCGTGACCTCGAGTTCTCGAGCAAGCGGGACATCGAGGAGTACGGCGTGGCCGAGTTCGTCAGCCTGTGCAAGCAGCGGGTCCTGACCTACGCCGCTCGCCAGACCGAGCAGTCGATCCGCCTGGGCATGTGGATGGACTGGAACGACCCTCACGAGTTGCGGCGCCTGCGAGACGAGCTGGCCGACGACCCGGGCAAGGCGGTGAGCGTCCAGGGCGTCGACGGGCCTGTCGGCGACACGGCGGAGATGCTCGTCGGGCGGCTCGGGATGCCCGAGATCGGGGGCAGCTACTTCACCTTCTCGAACGAGAACAACTACCTGATCTGGTCGTTCCTGGCCGAGTGCCACCGCCGTGGCTGGCTGTACAAGGGCCACGACAGCATGCCCTGGTGCGCCCGCTGCGGCACCGGCATCAGCCAGCACGAGATGACGGAGGGCTATTCCGACCGGGAAGACCCCGGCCTGACGATCAAGCTGCCGCTGCTCGACCGGCCGGGCGAGTCGCTCCTTGTCTGGACCACCACCCCGTGGACGCTGACCTCGAACGTGGCCGCGGCCGTCGGGCCGGAGCTGCGCTACGCCAAGGTGGCGCAGGGTGACGAGACGTACTGGCTCGGCCGCGGAACCCTCAAGCAGGCTCTGACCGGGGAGTTCAAGGTCCTGGACGAGAAGCAGGGCAGCGAGCTGGAGGGCTGGCTCTACGCCGGCCCGTTCGACGAGCTGCCGGCCGTGCAGCAGGCCTTCGCCGCCGTGCCCGGCCCGGACGGCCAGCCTTCCCAGCACCGGGTGGTGCTGTGGGACGAGGTCGGCGAGGAAGAAGGCACCGGGGTAGTCCACATCGCCCCCGGCTGCGGCGCGGAGGACTTCGCCCTGGGCAAGGAGCTGGGGCTGCCGACGATTGCCCCTCTCGACGAGAACGGTGTGGTCATCGAGGGCTTCGGGCCCTACTCGGGGCGGGACGTACGCGACGTTGCCGACCCCATCCTCGATGCGCTCAAGCGCAAGCACCGCTTCTATCGGCTGGAATCGATCACCCACCGCTACCCGCACTGCTGGCGCTGCGGCACGCCGCTCGTCTTCCGCGTCGTCGACGAGTGGTACATAAGCATGGGCCCCGTCTACGACAAGCCGCGCCAGAAGCTCACGAAGGCCGAGGTCGAGGCCAGCCTGCGCTACCAGATCATGGAGGTCATCGAGGGCATCCGCTGGATCCCGTCCTTCGGCTATGAGCGGGAGTTGGACTGGCTCCTGAACATGCACGACTGGATGATCTCCAAGAAGCGCTACTGGGGCCTGGCGCTGCCGATCTACGACTGCGAGTGCGGCACCGTGACCGTCGTCGGCAGCCGCGAAGAGCTGGCCGAGCGGGCGGTCGAAGGCTGGGACGCCTTCGAGGGCCATACACCCCACCGCCCTTACGTGGACGCCGTCAAGATCCGCTGCTCCGGCTGCGGGCAGCCGGTCAGCCGAATCGCGGACGTCGGCAATCCCTGGCTCGACGCGGGCATCGTGCCGTTCTCGACGATGCACTTCCGCGAGGACCCGGAGTTCTGGAAGAGCTGGTTCCCGGCCGATTTCGTGACTGAGAGCTTCCCGGGCCAGTTCCGCAACTGGTTCTACTCGCTGCTGGCGATGAGCACCGTCCTTCGCCGCGAGACGCCGTTCAGGACCCTGTTCGGGTACGCGCTCGTCTTCGGCGCCGACGGGCGCCAGATGCACAAGAGCTGGGGTAACGCCATCGAGTTCGACGAGGCCGCGGAGCGGATGGGCGTGGATGTCATGCGCTGGACCTTCGCCAACGCCCGGCCCGAGGAGAACATCCTGTTCGGCTGGCATGCCGGAGACGAGGCTCGTCGCCGGCTGCTGGTGCTATGGAACGTCTACTCCTTCTTCGTCACCTACGCCAGGCTGGCCGGCTGGGAGCCCTCCCAGCCCGCTCCGGCGGTTGCCGACCGCGGCCCGCTCGACCGCTGGATCCTGTCGCGAGTGGCCGGCCTGGCCGGCGAGGTGGAAGCCGACCTGCGCGACTTCGACGCCCTTGACGCGGCACGGGCGATCGATGCCTTCATCGAGGACTTCTCCACCTGGTATCTGCGCCGCTCGCGGAAGCGCTTCGCTCGCGGCGCCGAGGCCACGGACCGGGCGGCGGCGTTCGCGACACTGCATGCGGCCCTGGTGGCACTTGCGCGCGTCGCGGCCCCGATCCTGCCGTTCCTGACCGAGGCGATGTACCAGAACCTGGTCGTCGAGGGCGGGGTCACGGGCGTGCCCGACAGCGTGCACCTCACCGCCTGGCCCACGGCCGAGCTGGCCGGTCTGCGCGACGCCGACCTCGAGAAGTCGATGGCGGTGGTCATGCGCGTCGTCGACCTGGTGCGGACTCTGCGCGGGCAGGGGGGCATCAAGGTCCGGCAGCCGCTGGCTCGGATGTGGATCGCCCTCCCGGGCGCCAAGCTGGTGGAGCAGGAAACGCTGCTCGCCCTGGCCGCCGAGGAGGTCAACGTCAAGGAGCTGGAGCTGATCGGCGATGAATCGGAACTGGTCGACCGGCGGGTCAAGCCGCTCTTGCCCAAGATCGGCAAGAAGCTGGGAGCCGCCATTCCGGCGGTCATGGCCGCCGCCCGCGACAACGCCGTCGAGTACCTGGCCGACGGCTCGGTTCGATTGGGCGGCGTGACGCTGGCCCCCGACGAGGTCGAGATCCTGGCCACGCCACGACCGGGGACAGTGGTGGCTCACGACGAGGGGTTGGTGGTCGTCATCGACACGGCCCTGACGCCGGATCTGCGAGCCGAGGGCGATGCCCGCGAGCTGCAGCGGGCCATCCAGGATGCCCGCAAGGACGCCGGCGTGGAGCTCGATGACGAGCTCGACGTTACGATCGATGCCGGCGAGGATGCCCGGCGGACGCTCGAGCCATATGTCGTCTCGGTCGAGTCTGAGACCCGGACCCGCATCTCCTTCGGCGCCGTCGACGCCCATCCGGACGCAATCGGAGCGGAGCTCGATTCGGGACCGGTCCGGATCGGCTTGATGGGCAAAGCCGCCGACCGCTAGGCTAGGCCGCACATCCACGGAGGCCCCGACACCTGAACCCTGTCGACACGCACCCCCGAGCCGCGACCACCTCGCCTGAGGCAGAGCGCGCCCGCCGTCGCGCCCTGGCCTTCTTCTTCGTGCTGGCCGGCCTGATCGTAGTCGCCGACCAGATCGCCAAGGCCTGGGTCCTGGCCAGCTTCGAACCGTACCGGGTCTACCCCGTGGCCGACGATTGGATTCGCATCCACTTCATCCACAACGCCGGGGGCCTGTTCGGAATGCTGCAGGGCTCGGCCCCGATCCTGGCCGCGGTCACGGTGGCGGTGGTGATCATCCTGGTCGTGATGGAAATCCACTGGGGCTGGCAGAGCTGGCCGATGACGCTGGCCCTGACCCTGCTGCTCGGGGGAGCCATCGGCAACTTCATCGACCGCATCCGCCTGGGCTACGTTGTCGACTTCGTCGACATCGGCATCGGAAGCTGGCGCTGGTACATCTTCAACGTTGCTGATTCGGCGGTCACCGGGTTCTTCCTGTTGCTGGTCGCGATGTGGCTGCTGCCCCCGCATTTGATCCTGCTGGGACGCAAGGAGGCCCCGAAGGGAGCGGCCCGGGCGGGGACCGAGGAGCCGGTTGGGCGATGAGCCGGCAGACGATCTCCGTGCCTCCCGGGTCCTGGGGACGCGTGGATCGGTTGGTGGCCGACGCTTCGGGCCTGTCCCGCAGCTACGTTCAGAAGCTAATCGCGGAAGGCCGCGTGACCCTGGGCGATGTGCCCGTGAAGGCGAACGACACCGCCGTTCCCGGCTCGTCTCTGGAGCTGGAGGTTCCGGAGCCGAAGCCGCTCGACCTGGCTCCCGAGCCGATCCCGTTGTCGGTGGTCTATGAGGACGCCGACATGCTCATCGTCGACAAACCGGCCGGGCTGGTGGTCCACCCCGCCGCCGGCCATGAGAGCGGGACGCTGGTGAACGCCCTGCTGGCTCGCGGAACCGAGTACGGGGGCATCGCCGGCGTGCAGCGGCCCGGTATCGTCCATCGGCTCGACCGGGAGACCAGCGGCCTGCTGATGGTCGCCAAGACGGACAAGGCTCAGGCCGGGCTGATGGCCCAGCTGAAGGCCCGGGGCGTCAAGAAGACCTACCTGGGGCTGGTCCTTGGCTCGGTGGCGGCCACGACGGGTCGTATCGAGGCGCCGATCGGGCGAGACCCGGCGCACCGGATGAGAATGGCCGTGGTCCCGAATGGGCGCGAGGCGGTGACCGGCTACCGGGTGCGGGAGCGCCTGGGCGGCTGGACCCTGCTGGAGCTGGATCTCGTAACCGGCCGAACTCACCAGATCCGCGTCCACCTGGCGGCAATCGGCCATCCGCTGGCTGGCGACTCGCTGTACGGCAACGGCACCTCGCGGCGCGGTCCGGAAGCGACCACCAGGTTGTTCCTGCACAGCTGGCGGATCGAGCTGCAGTCGCCGGCCGACGGGCACCTGATCCGGGCGGTCGCGCCTCTGCCGCCCGATCTCGGATCGGTCCTGGAGCGGCTGCGAGCCGGGCAGCATGGGCTGGCAGGAGCCGCGGTCGTGGAGGACGGACGGTGAGCGGCGCGGGGAGCGGCAAGGGACGCCCGAGCCGGCCACGGAAGCCCGGTGTGATGAACCCGATGCTGGTCATCATCTCCGGCCCATCCGGGGTGGGGAAGGACACGATCATCGCGGCCATGAAGGAGCGCGACCACCGGCGCGAGTACCACTACGTCGTGACCTGCACCACCCGCGAGCGTCGCCCGGGCGAGATCGACGGCATCAGCTACCGCTTCGTCAGCCAGAAGGAGTTCCAGGATCTGCGCGACGCCGATGAGCTTCTCGAGGCCAACGAGGTTCACGGCAACTGGTACGGGACCCCTCGCGATGGGGTCCGCCAGGCTCTCTCGAGCGGCCAGCACGCCATTCTCAAGATCGACGTCCAGGGGGCCGAGGTGGTGAAAAGCCAGGTGCCCACGGCTCTGCTGGTCTTCGTGGTGCCGCCTTCGATGGAGACGCTCGTGGAGCACCTCAAGGCGCGCCGAACGGAATCCGCCGAGCAGCTCGAGATCCGGCAACGGAATGCGGCCATCGAGCTGGCCCGCAAGGACGAATACGACTACGTCGTCGTCAATGAGGAGGGCCACGTGGACATGACCGCTGAGCGGATCGAGGAGATCATCGCCCGCGAAGAGCAGAACTCGGCACGGCGCCTGGACACGATCTAGGCTGGGCGGGGGTGGCTGCCATGGCCGACGAATTCGAACCAGACGTGGCGCCGGGGCTGCGCGCGGGCGAAGGCGCTCCGGACGAGACCGCTGCGCCCGAGACGGGTCAGGCGGCCGAGGTTGCGGTCGACGCACCGGGGGCCGCCCGCACCTACACCTACTCGCTCCCCGCCCGGTTGGGCGCGCTGGAGCCGGGTGAGGCGGTCCTGGTCGAGTTCGGGCGGCGCCAGGCTCTGGGAGTGGTCCTTGGCCTGACGCCGGGCGGCTCCGGCACAGCCGAGGCGCCGGAGCCGGCCGGCCTGAAGCCGGTCCTGGCTCGGGTCCGGGCCGACGGCCCTCTCCTGCCGCCCCTGACCCTTGCCTTCGCGCGCTGGGTGGCGGCCGAGTACCTCGCCCCGCCGGCGACGGTCGTGCGCTCGATGCTGCCGCCGGGGATCCTGGAGCGGCTGGAGCTCCTGGCGGAGCTGGCCCCGGCGGGCGGCTCCCTGGCCGGGGGCCTGGACGCGGCCGAGCGCGATCTCTTGGAGCGGCTCGAGGACGGGCCGCGCCAGGTTCGCGACCTGGAAGGCGGCGAGGGCCGGGCGGCCACCTTGCGACGGTTGCGCGCGCTGGCGGCCCGCGGAGCGGTGCGGCTGGAGTGGACGCTGACGGCAGCCACGGCGGGGCCGCGCTACGAACGCTGGCTGACTCTGACCAAAGAGGGGAGGGGAGTGGCTCTGCGAGAAGCGACCGCCGCCCGCCTGGGGCCCCGGCAACGGGCCTTGCTCGAGGAGCTGGTGGCGGCCGGCGAAGGAGGAGCGGCGGCGGCCGGGGCGGGCCAGCGCCACGGGTCTGGAACCGCCACGAGCCTGGCGCGGCGTGGCCTGGTCGCGTCGGAGATCAGGGAGCGGCCGCGTCGCCCACTGGAGAAGCGTCGAGCAGGCCGGCGAGGGACGCGCCCCGAGGGCACGGCCCTGACGGCCCCCCAGCAGGCGGCCCTAGACAGCGTCATAGCCGCGGCAGCTTCGGGCGACGCCACGCCGCTGCTGCTGGAAGGGGTGACGGGGGCGGGCAAGACCACGATCTACGCCGAGGCCATAGCCGAGACGATTGCCGCCGGCCGGCCGGCCCTGGTGCTGGTGCCGGAGATCGCCCTGGCCATGCCCCTGGTCGACAGGTTGCGGGCCGACCTCGAGGCGGAGGTCGCGATCCTGCACTCGGGTCTGGGCGAGGGTGAGCGGGCCGACGAGTGGCGGCGCATTCGGGCCGGGGGCGCGGACGTGGTGGTGGGCACGCGCATTGCCCTGACGGCGCCGCTGGCGGACGTGGGGCTGATCGTGGTCGACGAGGAGCACGACGCCGCCTACAAGAGCGACCGTACGCCGCGGCTGCAGGCACGGGACGCCGCTTTGGCCCTGGCCAGGCTGGCCGGATCGCCGGTGGTGCTGGGCAGCGCCACTCCCTCGGTGGAGAGCGTCGGGCGGGCGCGGGAAGGAGCGTACCGGCACGCGGTCCTGCCCGAGCGGCCCAGCGGCGCGCCGCCCTGCGTCGAGGTCGTGGACCTGCGGGCGGAGCTGGCGGCCGGCAACCGCGGCTTGCTGTCGGGCGCGTTGCGTCAGGCATTGACCGAGTTGGGCCCGGGAGAGCGGGCAATCCTGGTCATCAACCGCCGCGGGACTGCGTCGGTCGTAGTCTGCCGCGACTGTGGCCTCGTCCAGCGCTGCCCGGAGTGCGAGCGGACGCTCGTGTACCACCAGGCGGGCGCGAGCCTGCGGTGCCACCACTGCGGCACCGCCTCGCCCCTGGCCACCCGCTGCCCGCAGTGCCATTCGCCCCGAATCCGCTACCTGGGGGGCGGCACGCAGCGGGTGGAGGAAGAGGTGAAGGCCACCTTTCCCAACCTGCGCGTGGGCCGCCTGGACCGCGACGTCGCCGAGCGCAAGGGGGCCGCGGAGCGGCTGCTGGACGCGTTCGCCGAGGGGCGGCTGGACGTGCTGGTGGGGACGAGCCTGGTGGCCAAGGGCCTGGACGTGCCGGAGGTTACCCTGGTGGGGGTCGTCTCGGCCGACATCGCCCTC